>Ga0100402_1001658_pt1 | contig 25630 bp, 22 predicted proteins | sample CryGeyme20150102_FD_80419 | JGI IMG/M metagenome (GOLD analysis project Ga0100402, IMG submission 80419) | Groundwater microbial communities from Crystal Geyser aquifers in Utah, USA - Crystal Geyser metaG 2015-0102 | ecosystem: Environmental > Aquatic > Deep subsurface > Groundwater | place...
CCCCGGAAATTGCCATCTTACATGCCTGATCCGTCAGGCATTGGTTAAGTGTTGGCAATCAAACAACAATGCACAGAAAGAGACCGCGTAAAAAGCACGCGGCTCTTTTGCTAATCGTTATATGCGATAGGAGTAATCATGGAAATTAAAGATGCTTTATCAATAAGTGAAATGGCAATGAAATGGGTCGGGGCAATTATTAATAGAGAAGAGGCTCATAAAAAGAAGGAGGAAGAGGCTCTAAAATCTATTATGTCTAGTCTATTTCAGACGACTATTTATATGAAGAAGGTTCTAGATAGTGATGAACTTAGATCCCACGAAACAGAGCATGAATTAGGAAGAATGTGGTACGAAACATCAATTTTGGTCAGGCCGTATAATCCGGACTTAGCTGAGCGGTGTTTTTTCAAGGGGCTTTTCTGGGGAAATAGGGACCGCTTTAGTGAGCAGGAATTAATTGATAGAAAAATGAAGCTCTATCATATAGAAGAAGCTATAGCCAAGGCCATCAAAAGCATATAACAATCGGCTCCACGCAGACGTCCAAACCTACGCTCTTTTTGTGGTCATCGCTACGCTCACTCTACCACAAAAAGCGCTCCGGTTTGGCCACTGGTGAGCCGGGCGTTATAACTTACGAGTAGCATGAAAAAAATAATATATAAATGGATATTGATTTCACTTGGGGTAGGAATGATCCCAGTAGTGTTGTTGGGGGCTAGCCCGGGAGGAATCGCATTAAGCCCGTTAATCTTGCTGTTCTTCTTAATGGTAGGGTTAGTCGGAGCGGCAGTTCATGCGAATATCTACGCTTATCGCAAGGGTACAAAAAAGCAGAAATTACAGGGCTCCGTATTTGCAGGAATTTCAGTCCTGGTTGTTGGGCTTCTTGTGTACAGCGAATCTCGATGTGAACTAAAGCAAGAATACGCAATTGAAAGAGCTAGTGGCTATATTCGCTCTAAATCGGATCTAGATATTAAAAATCTTAGCGAACCAGTATTTGATCTAGAAAATTGTGTATGTACTTTCAAATATTCTAGTGTGACTACAAAATTCGACATCTTTGTTACAGAGTATGGTGAACTACATTTTTCGCCACATTAAAGAGAGTTATAACAAATTGCTGCACTCTGACACATACTGCTACGCCCTTTTTTGCGTTTGTCGCTGCGCTCCATTTTCACACAAAAACGCTCTCCGCAGTATGTGCAGGTGAGCAAAGCGTTATGTATAGGAACCATCATGGTTGAGTTTTCATTCCAAGGAGGTCGTGGCGGCGTAATCTCTGGCAAAATCGACGGGCGGACAGGCCATATGGAGTGGGAAATGCTTGTTGGTAAAGTCAATTTCGTCATTTACCGCGGCACTGGGTGCTGGCCGGGCAAAGAGAAAGTGAAAATGTCCGAGTTGGAAGAGGCCCGCTTTCTGGAAGAATTCGCGAACTGGGCTAAGCCAAAGAAGTTTAACTATGAAGTGGATTAGCCTGTTCTGCGCAACATTACATAACAAGGCCAGGCACAGCGACGGCTTTTCCGTTGCGGCTGCGCCTCCACTACAAAGCCGCGCGTGCTGGCGGCGTTATGTTTATTGATGGATCTGGGTGAGAAAATGAATAAAGTAACATTAGTCATTCTTATTATTCTGCTACAAGCTTGTCAGAATGAAGGGAAACAGAATAGCGAGAACATGGAGAAGGAAATAAGGACCACGATAAATTTCACCGAGCTTCCCAACTCATTCACGTACAACCTAGATGGGGCTCCAAACGGTGGGGCGGAATATCAATGGGAAATACTGTTTGATATAAATAACGACAGAACTATAAGTGAAGGTGATATATCTTTTCGAATTGACCTAACTGCATCGGATAATACTGGGCAAACTACTATAAGTCGAGACAACTTGACCGCATATATATGGGTGTATGGGGACGGCGTTTCTTACGTGTCAATCCGAGACGTAGAGATTGAGTATTTATCTACAGACACATCTTTTACGTTTATAGCGGATTCAGGGAAGCATGAAGGTATATCTTCTATTAGTAATGGAACTCAATTGTATGTAAATACAATATATCGTGATCGGGATAGTGGTGTTTACTATTATGACTATTATCCGGAGAGGGAGGTATATTCAGAGGGTATTGATACCAGCTACATTGAAGATGGTATTAAAGACTTCGAAAATAACTTGGGTCCAGTTAGTGGTAAAAACTACCCATTAATTGATATAGAAAAGATTTCTGTGGTGGTAAACGAAACATAACAATAGCGGTTGAGAGGAACTTGCTTTCCGCGGTGTTCGTTTGTGCTTTACGCTAAGCTAGCACAAGCTTCACCCGCTACGGCAAGCCCCTCACCGCTAGCGTTAGGGAGCTATGAAATGAAACTGGTGTTATTTATCACTGGCTTGATTCTGTTTTCATCACTATATGCTAATGATGATAAATATAAGTATGATGTTGAATTTATTAATAAAGATCTGGCATTTTCGAAGTCATTCGGGCCAGTAAGGTTTCTTTTGTTCCATGAAATGGGAGAAAATGCTAAATCGTATGTTTATGTACAGTGGTTTGAAAATTATCATCGAACTGGTGGCCGTAAATTACTTGCTTCAGAATACATAGAAGAAATGAATGAAAAATTTCTCTTTAGTGTAGCCAAAACGGGTATTGAAAGAGGCAAGGTAACTATTTATTTCGATACATGGTCATTGAGTGGCGAAGAATTGGGTTGGTACAAACTGGCAATCGATTTCAATGAAATCAACAAGTATACATTCACGAAAGTGGACACTCCCTAGTATGATCTTCACCCGCTTTAACGGACACCAAAGTCAAACTGACGAGGTGTCCAATGCCAAAATATACTCAGCCAAGAAAGACCTGGCAGTATTCAAACGAATTCAAAGTTAAAGCAGTTCAGTTGAGTGGTCCTTGCCCGTCGCTTTTCCTGATCTGCTTCTTACATGCCGCACACAGCGGCAGCGCTCCCAACTTGCGGCGATAGTTTCCGGATGCACAGTCATTTCCTATTTTGCTGTAGTCAAATTTAAATGGCAGTTCACGTTCCGGGTTATTGAATGCCGGGTCGGATACGCTGATACCGCATTCTGTGCACTGGCTGGCGAATTGCGAAAGTACTATCTGCAGCGGAATAAGCGGAATAAGCGGAATAAGCGGAATCAGCAGTAGTAGAAGGGCAGCAAGAGGAATCTGAGGTGTTATCAGTACCCAGATAATCAGGCCGAGGGTGCCTGTTGCTGTCAGGAGACGGAAGGGTGTCATTATTCTATCCGGCGTGTGCTTAGATTTTTCACTGGCGACGACTTGGATATTACGGTATTTCTGGCAGGGATAAATAAAAAAAACCGCCGACTCTTATCAAGTGGGCGGTTTTTGTTGCAGAGCCGGTAAGTCAGCGCTTACAGCGCCTTAATTTTCTCGATCTGCTCTTTGAGCTTAACAATGTCGCGCTCAAAGCCTGCGGCTTTTTCTTTCTCTTTTTCCAGAACCGCAGCCGGTGCTTTTTCGGTAAAGCCCGGGTTAGCGAGTTTGTTGGTTACGCGCTTCCGTTCTTTTTCCAGCTTGTCGATGGATTTGCCTAAGCGGGCGACTTCGGCGTCTTTATCGATAAAGCCGGCCATTGGAATCAGCACTTCCATATCGCCAACCAGCTGGGTGACCGACATCGGCTCTTCGTCGCCGTCGTTCAGCCAGGTGAGTTTTTCCAGCTTGGCCAGTTTCATTAGGAAGGTCTGGTTTTCTTCAGCGCGGCGGAAGTCTTCGTCGTCGCCGTTTTTAAACAGCAGCTCCAGTTCTTTACCCGGTGCAATGTTCATTTCTGCACGGATATTACGTACCGCGGTGATCACGCCTTTCAGCCATTCCACGTCGGCTTCGGCTGCGGCATCCACAAAGGCATCCTGCGGTTCCGGGTAGGTGGCCAGCATGATGCTTGGTGCGGAGTCCGGGCCGCCTTTGCCTGCCAGATCTTTTACCTGCTGCCAGATCGATTCAGTGATAAACGGAATAATCGGGTGCGCCAGGCGTAAGGTGGCTTCCAGTACGCGTACCAGTGTGCCCAGAGTGCCGCGTTTTACTTCTTCGCTGGCGTTGATATCCCACAGTACCGGTTTGGACAGTTCCAGATACCAGTCGCAGTATTCGTTCCAGATAAATTCGTACAGCGTTTGTGCGGCCATATCGAAACGATATTGGTCCATGTGGCGGCGTACTTCTTTTTCTGCGGTTTGCAGGCGCGAAATAATCCAGCGGTCGGCCAGCGATAACGCACCCGGTTCGCCGTTGGCACCACAAGCGGCTTTCATCGCGTCGGTAATGGCAATGTTGGTGCCATTGGCGGCTGCGGCTTCTACGGCCTCTTCACCGGCGATAGACAGCATGACGTAGCGTGAGGCGTTCCATAATTTATTACAGAAATTACGGTAGCCTTCGAGGCGTTTCATATCCCAGTTAATATCACGGCCGGTTGAGGCCATGGCAGCGAGGGTAAAGCGCAAAGCATCGGTGCCGTGCGGGGCAATACCTTCCGGGAATTCTTTTTGGGTGCGCTTGCCGATTTTTTCCGCCAGTTGCGGCTGCATCATATTGCCGGTGCGTTTCTCCAGCAGATCATCCAGCGAAATACCGTCGATCATATCCAGTGGGTCGAGTACGTTGCCCTTGGATTTCGACATTTTCTGGCCGACTTCGTCGCGGATCAAACCGGTAACGTATACGGTTTTAAACGGCACCTGCGGTTTGCCATCTTCATCTTTGCAGAAGTGCATGGTCATCATGATCATGCGCGCTACCCAGAAGAAAATAATATCGAAACCGGTGACCAGCACGTCGGTCGGATGGAAATCGGCCATACGCTTAGCCACTTCCGGATCATCCAGATTTGGCCAGCCAAGCGTACCGAACGTCCACAGGGCAGAGGAGAACCAGGTGTCGAGTACGTCGTTGTCCTGACGCAGTTCGACGTCGTCGGCCAGATGATTCTGCGCACGAACTTCGGCTTCGTCGTGGGCAACGTAGACGTTACCTTCCTCGTCGTACCAGGCCGGAATGCGGTGACCCCACCACAGCTGACGGGAAATACACCAGTCCTGAATATCGCGCATCCAGCTGAAGTACATATTTTCGTAAGACTTGGGCACAAACTGAATGTCGCCGTTTTCGACGGCTTCAATCGCTGGTTTGGCCAGGGTTTTTGCATCCACATACCACTGGTCGGTGAGCATTGGCTCAATCACCACGCCACCACGGTCGCCGTAAGGTACGGTTAAGTCATGGTCTTTAATTTCCTGCAGCAGGCCAGCGGCTTCGAAATCGGCAACAATGGCTTTACGCGCGGCAAAACGCTCCATGCCACGGTATTTTTCCGGGATGCTGGCTTCTACGTCGGTGTTTACGCTGCCGTCGGTATTAAATACCTGCGCGGTTTCGCGCACGTCGGCATTAAAGGTGAAAATATTGATCATCGGCAGGCCGCAGCGCTTGCCCACTTCGTAGTCGTTAAAATCGTGCGCCGGGGTTACTTTTACCGCACCGGTGCCTTTTTCCATATCGGCGTGCTCGTCGCCTACAATCGGAATACGGCGGCCCACCAATGGCAGAATAATGTCTTTGCCGATTAAATCTTTATAGCGCGGATCTTCCGGGTTAACCGCCACACCGGTATCACCGAGCATGGTTTCCGGACGGGTGGTGGCCACTACGATGTAGTCGTTGCCTTCTGCGGTTTTCAGGCCATCCGCCAGCGGATAGCGCAGGTGCCACATAAAGCCTTTGGATTCTTTATTTTCCACTTCCAGGTCGGAAATGGCGGTGTGCAGTTTCGGGTCCCAGTTGACCAGGCGCTTGCCACGGTAAATCAGGCCGTCTTTATGCAGGCGGATAAACACTTCCTGTACGGCTTTGTAGAAACCGTCATCCATGGTGAAGCGTTCGGTGTCCCAGTCAACCGAGTTACCCAGACGACGCATCTGACCGGTAATGGTACCGCCGGATTGTTCTTTCCATTCCCAGACTTTTTCGAGGAATTTTTCACGGCCCAATTCGTGACGATCCGGCTGGCCTTCGGCCGCCAGTTTACGCTCAACCACCATCTGTGTGGCGATACCGGCGTGGTCGGTACCTACCTGCCACAGGGCTTTTTTACCCTGCATGCGCTTGTAGCGGGTGAGGGCATCCTGAATGGTGTGCTGGAAGGCGTGACCCATGTGCAGCGAGCCGGTGACGTTCGGCGGCGGGATCATGATGGAGTAACCTTCGCCGGTCAGTCCGTCCTGATAAGGCTTGAAGTAGCCTTTTTCTTCCCACTCTTGGTACCAGGTTTGTTCAAGGGCGCTGGGCTTGTACGTTTTATCCATGGTTCGCTGCTGCTCGTCTCGTCGTGATTGCAGCCAGCCCCTGCGGGGCAGAGGCTGGCTGGTTTCGGGTTCAAAAAATGGTGCCGATTATAACGGAAAGTGAGGCTTTAGGGCAGTGTTGCGGGCATTGGTACCGATAGCAGGGCTGGACTGCCTGGCGACGGGAATGTGGGGTTAAATTTACCTGTACTGCGGCTGTTTATAGGGCGCTGATTTGGTCTGCGGATGGTCTTGATGTGGGTTACATGTAGCGGGCGGGCAGCGTATGCCACCTGTGTATTGCAGGTGGCATTCGGGGGTCAGTGATTCAGCTTTTCGCGCAGTTTTTCACGCAGACGTTCGGTCAGTTGCGGCAGCATTTCGGCAACCAGCTGGTCGATCAGGTGTTCTTTTTGCAGTTTGGTCAGCTGTTGCATGTGTTGCTGCACGGCCTGTTCACTGGCGCGCGCCTGCTTCTGCTCCATGACTTTCTGCATGGTGCGGTGGGCTTCCTGGGCGCTGTGCTGAGCGGCTTCGCGCTCCTGGGTCAGGCGATCAAGAATGGCCTGGGGCAGGAACGGGTTGGCAGAGACTCTGGCCGGGGCGGGGGTCAGTTCGGCAGCAGCAAGCAGTGCGTCGGTTGTGGTTGGTTCCGTGTTTGTTGTTGCTGTCGCTACGGGGGCCGCTGAAACCTGTGCCCGCTGAGCGGGCTGGTCGCCGTGCGGGCGCTGGATGACAACATCCGGCAGCGGTTGTGCACGCAGCACCGGGCGGGCGCTGGCGGGCTGTGGTTTGTTGTGTGTTGTCTTATCTTCCGTTTGCTTTGCTTCTGCCGGTTTGGTTTCTGCGCGGCGGTTGTCGGCCGTTGGCTGCAGTGGCACGGCGGCGGCTTTTGCCGTTACGGCTTTTAATACCGGAATGTCATTCTCGCTGAACAGTTCGCTCAGCAAGGGAATGTCATCGACCGGATCTAAGGTCGGAATGTTGCGTCCGAGGTCTACCTGATCGCTGGCGGCGTCATCGAGTACACGTTGCAGATTTTCCAGTTCACGCAGCAGATTGCCGGGTTCGTCCTGGTCGTTACGTTGGTTCATTAACGCAATCTCATGTCGATATTGTTGATCGGGTAGCCCCGGTCTTTGAGGAATTTGTAGTGACTACGAGTGTAGTCCAGCACCTGATCTTCCTGTACCACCACGGCAATAAATCGCTGAAAACGACTGAAAAATGCCGGTAACTGGCTGCTGAGGTTTAACATCACGTCGTGATGATGGCCCGGGTCAGCCTGCCAGCTGATGCTGACCGGGCAATCGGCCGGAGCGTCGCTGGCGTTCAGCAGGGTGTGCGGCACAAAGGCATCGGCGCGAAATTGCCAGAGTTGCTCGTCGAGTTGACGGGCGGTGCGTTCGTCGTCGACCTGAATCAGTACGCGGTTGCCTTTGCTGAAGGCTTTTTCCACCACGCGGCAGGCAAACAGCATCTGCTCGGCGCGGGTCTGGGCGGCGAGGATGTAAAAATCAACCTGGGTCATAAGCGTTCCGGTTTGTACTGAGGCTATCAGAGTTGTCAGCGCTGTTTGGGATGTCAGAGCGGTGTTTATGGTTGGCTTTATAGCCAGCAAACAGCCAGCTCAGGTGTTGCTGCAGCGTGGCTGCAAATTCGAGCTGAAACAGCGTTAATGGCGGTTCGGCAATAGCGGCTGCCACGGTTTTGCTCGGGTGGCAGATATGCCAGCAGCCAATCATCGCTTGTTGAATATGCAGCAGCAATTCCACCCCTTCGGCTACTGAGATATTGAGCCAGCGGCTGATTAATGTGGCAAAGCGCTGCAGCAGTGGCAGCAGGCCAAGCTTAAAGTTGCGCGCTTCTTCTTCGCTCAGGTTGCGTTCCAGTACGGTATGCAGAATAGCGTTCAGGCGGCAGAACAGTGTTTCTTCGGCCAGAGCCTGAGCGCAGACGGCGGCGGCGTCATCAGCGGGGGGCAGTTGCTCGCCATGTTCAATCAGTTGTTCCATCTGCTGATGGTACAACGCCAGAAAAAGCGCTTCTTTATTGCGGAAATAGCGGTACAGCGCGGCTTTGGTAATGCCGACCCGTTGGGCGATATCGTGCAGGCTCACCTGTTCAAAGGGGGCTTCGGCAAAATAGCCGGCAGCGGCATCCAGTATCTGCTGGCGGCGCAAGGCTTTCTGTTGCGGGCTTTTTGCCCGTTGGCGGATACAGGTCATGGATACGGGTTTGGGTCGGGGCTGGTCTGTGTGTGCAGGCACAGACCGGACAGCGGCTGCCATGTTGGTAATTGAGGCCAGAATGCTACCTCTGGCGTCGGGGCATGGCAAATACTGCTGTCAGGCTCTTTGCGCTGCGTCACAGCGATTGCCCGAACTGATGCAAAACCACGTCGATGGTGACCTCCAGTTCGTTCAGTGCTTCTAAGCGCTGCAGGGCTTCGTTGCGCACTTTCCAGCGGTGTGGGGTCATCATCAGTAGGTCCATAATCTGCTGATTGCTGGTCAGACTGACGCGGTATTTCAGGGTCTGCTCGCCTTTGCAGTCAAAGCCGTGTTCGGCCATTGCCGGACGCGGATCGAGGGCGGCGAGGTTGACTTCGTCGTAGATTATTTCGCGCAGTTCGACCAGATGGTGCAGGCCGGTATTGAGCAGCACAATCTGCCCTTGTGGGCGCAGTGCACGGGCAAACCCTTGCGGCATCAGGTTGGTAAACAGGCAGGTGATCAGATCCAGACTGTGCGCCGTAAAAGGTAGCTGGCCGCCGGAGGCGACCAGCCAGTCAATCTGTTTACTGCGGCGGGCGGCACGGCGGACGGCGTCTTTGGAAATATCGACGCCGTATAAACAATGCGGCAACTGATGATCATCAAGCACTTCCTGCAAACGCTGGGTGTAATAGCCTTCGCCGCAGCCCACATCGGCAATCTGCATGCCGCCGTCGTGGTTCAGGGCCAGTTCCAGCACCCATTGATTGAGCATGTCGGAGATCGGCCGGTAGACCTGGCTGTCAAGCAGACGCTGGCGGGCGTCGACCATTTCCAGGGTATCGCCCGGCGCTTTCGATTTTTTGTGCTGGGCCAGCAGCAGGTTGAGGTAGCCCTGGCGGGCTTCATCATAGGTATGTCCGGCACTGCAGCACCAGCGCTTATCAGCCGCCAGCAGTTGCAGCCCGCAGACCGGGCAGGCAATAACTTTGTTCACGCGTTGTCTCTCAGGCCAGCAGTAATTCGAGGATGCGTTCGTAGATCACGGTCAGGGTATCGAGATCTTCGGCGACAATGTGCTCATCCAGTTTATGAATGGTGGCATTGCAGGGGCCGAGTTCCAGCACCTGGGCACCGGTGGGCGCAATAAAACGGCCATCGGAGGTGCCGCCGGCGGTCGACAGTTCGGTGTCGCGGCCGGTGACTTCTTTAATCGCCTGTACGCTGGCTTCGACCAGTGGGCCGCGTGCGGTCAGGAACGGCTCGCCGCTCAGGTTCCAGTCGATGTCGTAGCTGAGGCCGTGTTTATCGAGAATGGCGTGGGTGCGCTCTTTCAGGATGTCGGCGGTCAGTTCGGTGGAGAAACGGAAGTTGAACACCACTTCCAGTTCGCCGGGAATCACGTTGGTGGCACCGGTACCGGCGTTGATGTTGGAAATCTGGAAGCTGGTAGCCGGGAAGAATTCGTTGCCTTCGTCCCAATGCTCGGCGGCCAGTTCAGCCAGTGCCGGGGCGGCAATGTGTACCGGGTTTTTCGCCAGGTGCGGGTAGGCCACATGACCCTGAATGCCGTGCACGTGCAGTACCGCGCCCAATGAACCACGACGGCCGTTTTTCACCACATCACCGACGGCGTTGGTGGAGGATGGCTCGCCGACGATGCACATATCGATCTTCTCGTTACGCGCTTCGAGGGTTTCGACCACTTTAACGGTGCCGTTTTTCGCCGGGCCTTCTTCATCGGAGGTGATCAGAAAGGCAATGGAGCCTTTGTGATTGGGGTGTTTACGCACGAAGTTTTCGCAGGCGACCACCATGGCCGCGAGGGAGCCTTTCATATCGGCGGCACCACGGCCGTACAGCAGGCCATCAACGATGGTTGGGGTAAACGGCGGATAGCTCCAGCGACCTTCCGGGCCGGTTGGCACCACATCGGTATGGCCGGCGAAGCACACCAGCGGGCCCTCTGTGCCACGGCGTGACCAGAAGTTTTCTACTTCTTCAAAACGCAGTTCTTCGTTATTGAAACCGGCGGCGGCCAGGCGCTCCATCATCAGGGCCTGACAGCCATCATCATCCGGGGTGACTGAGCGGCGGGCGATTAAATCAAAGGCCAGTTGCAGAGTGGGGGTCATGCTGTTTCCTGATCGGCAAAGGCGGGCCGGAGTGCGCCGGACCGCAGAATTTAAAATGGCGCGCATGATAGCAAAAGCGCGGCTGTTTTGCGCGTTGGCCACGGCCGCCGCCGTCGCTGGCCGAATAAGCCGTTGCGCCGTCCGGCAGCGGTGATACCATAGCCGGCTTTTTACCCGCCGGATTCTCCGGCCGACCAGCACTATTTAAGGTAGATAACATGAGCCAGCCCCTGACTCTTGAAGAACTGAACCAAGTGATGGCAGAAGCTGATCTGCTGAAATCCGAAGCGGACGTAGAAGCCGCGCTGACTCAACTGGCTGCGGATATTTCAGCACGTCTGAGCAGTAGCCTGCCGGTGGTGTACAGCATCATGAACGGTGGTCTGGTGATGGCAGGTCGTCTGCTGACCAAGCTGAACTTCCCGCTGGAGCAGGGCTATATGCATGCTACCCGTTACCGCGGTGAGACCTCCGGCCATACCGACCTGCAATGGCAGGCACCGCCATCGGTACCGATGGAAGGTCGCACCGTGCTGATCCTGGATGACATCTTTGATGAAGGAAACACCCTGGCTGAGGTGGTTAAATCCTGTCAGCAGCAGGGCGCCAAAGAAGTGCTGACCGCGGTGCTGGTGAACAAAGTTCATGACCGTAAAAATACCGATCTTCAGATTGATTTTGTCGGTATGGATGTTGAAGACCGCTACGTCTTTGGCTGTGGCATGGATTACCGTGGCTACTGGCGCAATGCGCCGGGCATTTATGCGGTGAAAGGATTGTAATCCGCCATCGTTCGCTGAACGGTTGGTTATAAAAAGCGCCTTTTGGCGCTTTTTTTGTCTATGGTTCTGATGGGTTTATCGGCTGGTTTCACTACACTGTGTTGCAGAGGTGAACCTGAGTATGAATGTTGAGTTTATTAATCCGTTTGTAGAAACAATCAATAACATTCTGGCCACCATGGCCTCCATGAGTTGCGAATACGGTAAGCCCTACCTGAAAGAGGGTAACCGGCCGCTGGGGGTGGTCACCGGTATTATTCCGATGTCAGGCGACAGCGTGAAAGGCTCGCTGGCGATCAGCTTTTCGGCCGGTGCCATAATCAAAATCAGCAGCAGCATGCTGGGTGAAGCCATCGACGAGGTGGATGAAACCTGCCATGACCTGACCGGCGAGCTGACCAATATGCTGTCCGGTGGTGCGCGTAAGCTGCTGTGGGAAAAAGGCTACGATTTTGAAATGGCCAAACCCGGTGTCCTCACCGGCGAGATGGATATTCCCCATGAAGCCGCCGGCCCGGTATTGGTGATTCCGTTTGAGACCAGCGCTGGGCCATTTTTTATTGAGGTGGTTCTGTCTTCTCGTTTGCAGCGGGCCGCGTTAAACGCTTGATGATGCGCCATGGCTGCTGGCCAGGGCGCTTCTGGATGCGCGTATTTGGGCTTGTTCCTTCCTTCTGCTGTTCTCTTTTTGCTGATGTCTTGCTCTGATCTCCTTTGCTTGAGTCCCTTTTATGATGGTTTCCTGCGTTTCGGAACAGGTCGCCTGGCCTGAAATGTCCTTAAACTGTGCTTGTTATTTAGGCAGGAAATAATAATATGACGGTTCGTCAATTTTCGACGGATCGTCAAAATGAAATGGTTATTGAAATATTCTTTTCCTGAGTGGCTGCACAGCCTGCGGCACCAGATTGAGCAGATACTGCGTCCCGAGCGTATCCAGTCTCTGTGTCAGGCGACAAGCGCTACCGCGCCGCTGATTGCGGATAAGTGTCTGTGGATGGCCAGCGAATCAAACTCCGGGGACGGCAGTAAGCCGCTGTTCCCGTTATTTTCTGCGAAGCCGGGCAGTGGCAGCAAAACCGATTGCCCTCTGGGCCTGCGTAAAAGCAAAGCCGAAAAAATTGCCGAGCGTGAACAACAGTTTCTGGATATTGCCCACGAACTTCTGAATCGGGATGGCTTTGCCGATTTTTCCATGGATAAACTGGTGCGTGCCAGTGGCTATTCCAAAGGCACCCTGTATAACCATTTTTCCAGTAAGGAAGACTGTCTGTCGGCGATGTGTCTGCGTGGTCTGGCCATGATGGAAGATATGTTCAGTCGTGCAGCAGCCTTTGATGGAACTTTGCGGGAAAAAATACTCGCAATGAATGTTGCTTACCATCTCTATGCCAGCCTGCAACCAACATTATCGCTGACTGTTTTGTCGGCAAAAACCCCCTCGTTTACGGAAAAAACATCCGCGGCACGCAGCCAATTAATCGATGAATGTGATCTGCGAATTACTCTCATGGTTGATGATATTTACCGCCGTGCCATTGAGCAGGGCGACCTGCCGGATAATCCCGGATTGACCGTGGAATTAATGGGATTTATCAGCTGGTCACAGGCATTTGGTCTGAATGCACTGATGACGGCGGCCTGTGATATCACTGCGGTCAGCCGTACATCAGGAACCAATGTTGCTCTTATCAGCAGTAATATTCTGCTCGATGGTATGGGTTTTAAACCCCTGTCCTCCGAATGGGATTATCAGGCCAGCTGGAAAAAAATTGAGAGTGACATCTTTGCAGCAGAGATGGCGCAGCTGGCGGCCAGCAAATAACGACAGATTAATTAACACATAATAATGCTCAACACAGGGAAAGCGTATGAAAACACTCTGGTTAAACACCATTCTTCGGTATCCGTGGATATTGTTGTTGTTACTGCTGGCGCTGGCATTCGGTGCTTCGGTTGGCGGCAAGAATCTGTATTTTCGCGGCGATTATAAAGTCTTCTTTTCGCAGGATTATGCACCGCTGCAGGATTTTGAAGAGATGCAGCGCATCTTCAATAAAAACGACAATATTTCGGTATTGGTCGTGCCGCAGAATGGCGATGTATTTACCAACGAAAATCTGACTTTATTAGCCGAACTGACGAAAGAGGCCTGGCAGACGCCATTTTCCAACCGGGTGGATTCGGTGGTGAATTTCCAACACACCTGGTCGGAATATGACGACATGATCGTCGAAGATCTGGTGCAGAATCCGCAGGATTTAAGCGCTGCCGATTTACAGCGCATCCGCACTATTACGCAGAATGAGCCGAATCTGAATGGTGGCCTGGTGGCTGCGGACGGCCGTGCGGCCATCGTCAATATCACGGTGCAGATTCCGGATGCTACTGAGACCAAGGACAACACCGCCGAAGTGATTCAGGTGGTGGATTTTGTCAAAGGGCTCACCGACGAGCTGAGCAGCCGTTATCCGCAGGCGGCGTTTTACCATACCGGTGTGATTCCGATGAATTACAGCTTCGCTACCGAGGGTCAGAAAGATATGGAGACTCTGGTGCCGGCGATGCTGGGCCTGATTGTGTTAATGCTGGCGGTCATGCTGCGCAGTGTGCTGGCGATGCTGGCCACCGTGGTGGTGTTGGTGCTGACCATCAGTGTGACCATGGGATTGGGCGGCTGGCTCGGATTTTTCTTATCCACCGGTACTATTAACGTCCCCATTGTAGTAATGACGCTGGCGGTGGCCGACTGTGTGCATTTGGTGGCCTCGGCGCAGTTTGCTATGCGTGAAGGGCGCTCTCGCAGTGAAGCCATCGGTTTTGCCCTCGACCTGAATTTAATGCCGGTGTTTATTACCAGTGCGACCACAGCGGTGGGTTTCCTGACGCTGGTGCTGTCTGAATCTCCGGTGCTGGCTGATTTTGGCATTCTAAGCGCCATTGGTGTAATGGTGGCGTTTGTGCTGTCGGTTACGTTATTGCCGGTCTTGCTGCTGATTTTGCCAGTGCGGGTAAAAGTGTCGCCTGAGCACCATGGCGGTATGGAAAAATTCGGTGGCTGGGTGGTGCGCCATCAGCGCACGTTGTTGCCGGTGACGGCGCTGTTGATGCTGATATTCGGTTCATTGGTCACGCTGAATGTGGTGAACGATGAGGCTACAAAATATTTTGCCAAGGGCACCGATTTCCGTGACTCGGTAGATACTCAGGAAGAATATTTATCCGGTACCGAGACCATCGACTGGGCGTTGTACTCCGGTGAAGCTCAGGGCGTCAATGCGCCGGAATTTATTGCTAAAACAGAAGCGTTTGCCGAGTGGCTGCGTCAACAGCCGGAAGTGGATCATGTGACGACGCTGTCGGATACGTTTAAGCGTCTGAATAAAAATATGCACGGCGATGACGAAAGTTATTATCGTATTCCGCAGGATCGAGAACTGGCGGCGCAGTATTTACTGCTGTACGAAATGTCATTGCCTTACGGACTGGATCTGAATAACCAGCTGAACGTAGATAAGTCCTCGACCCGTCTGACCTCCACCCTGAAAAATCTGGGCAGTAAAGAAATCGTCGAACTTGAAGACCGTGCCCGTGCCTGGTTTGCTGAAAATGCGGCCGGTATCCGTCTGGCTGCGGCCAGTCCGAGTCTGATGTTCTCGCATATTGGCGAAACCAATATGGATAGTATGATTGTCAGTATGATTGCGGCATTAATCTTAATTTCTGCACTGCTGGTTGTGGCATTACGTTCAGTGCGTCTGGGTGCCATCAGCCTGATTCCGAACCTTGGCCCGGCGCTGGTCGGCTTTGGTATCTGGGGATTGATTTCCGGTGAGATTAATCTGGGGCTGTCGATTGTGGCATCCATGACACTGGGCATTATTGTTGATGATACCGTGCATTTTCTGGCCAAATACAAGCGCGCCCGTGATGACGGTAAAGACGCGGAAGCCGCAGTACGCTACGCATTTTCCAGTGTTGGCCGGGCATTGCTGATCACCACGGTGGTTCTGGTGGCCGGATTCTCCATGCTGGCGTTCTCCGCGTTCCGTTTGAATTCGGATATGGGGCTGGCCACTGCGCTGATTATCTTTATTGCGCTGCTGGTGGATTTTTTCTTCCTGCCGGCCTTTTTACTGCGCCTCGACAAAAATAATCAGGCACACTGCAACACCCCACACAAACAACAAGAACTAAAAACTGAAACGCATCCTGCATCCACTCTCACAGGAGAAACATTATGAACATTTTTCTGAGCCTTATAACGGCATTGACTCTGGCCACGCCACTGGTGGCGCAGGCCGATACTGCACAACCTGCAGCAGACAGCACAGGGCAGCAGAATGCTGCAGAAAAAGGTCTGGCCATTGCCAAAGACCGTAAGCAACGTGATCTTGGCTGGGGCAACAGTGAAGCCAGGATGACCATGACACTGCGTAATTCTCAGGGTGAAGAAAGTGTGCGAGAGATACGTCTTAAGTCACTTGAAGTCGTCGATGACGGCGATAAAGGCCTGACCATTTTCGACGAACCACGTGATGTTAAAGGCACCGCCTTTCTGAATTTCTCGCATACCGGTAAGCCGGACGAGCAGTGGTTGTATTTGCCGGCGTTGAAACGGGTTAAGCGTATTGCCTCACGTAATAAATCCGGCCCGTTTATGGGCAGTGAATTTGCCTATGAAGATATGAGTTCGTTTGAGCTGGAAAAATACAGCTTTACCTATCTGCGTGAAGAAACCCTGAACGGTGTGGTCTGTCATGTGGTTGAGCAGATACCTACGGATGAATTCTCCGGTTACACCAAACAGATCGTTTGGCTGGATACCGAACACCTGCGTGCGCAACAGGTTGAATTTTATGACCGTAAAAAAAGCCTGCTGAAAACCCTGAGTTTTTCAGACTATAAACTGTATAAAGATAAATTCTGGCGCGCCGATGTGCTGACCATGGTGAATCATCAGAACGGCAAAAGCACCGTACTGAATACGTCCGAGCTGCGGTTTGATACCGGCCTGACGGATGCCGATTTCAACGACGCTACGCTTTCCCGCGTACGCTGAGCCGGAGGCCGAATCCGTATGAAACGGCTGATAACAACCACGTTGCAGTGCAGCGCCCTGATTGCGCTGAGTGTTCATTCCAACAGCAGTGCCAGTGCCGGGTTGATGCCCGACCTGGCTTTACAGGGCGCCTTTGAAGGGCGTCAGTTTTTGCAGGAAGCGCAATTCCCGCAGCAAAAAGACAGTGTGCTGTCGGTCTGGGCTGAGCCTGAGCTGGTGTGGGAGTGGGGGGAAACCCAGCGCCTGACCTTCAAACCTTTTTACCGTTACGACAGCGCTGACGATGAGCGCAGCCACGGCGATATCCGCGAACTGATGTGGCTGACCTACGGTTACAGCTGGGAAGTCCGCGCGGGTATTGGCAAAGTGTTCTGGGGCGTCACCGAGTCATTGCACCTGGTGGATGTGATTAACCAGACCGATCTGGTAGAAGCGCCGGATGGTGAAGAAAAACTCGGCCAGCCGATGGTGCACGCCACCTGGCTGCATGACGTCGGCACATTGGAGGCCTTTATTCTGCCAGGCTTCCGCGAACGTACGTTTGCCGGAGAAAACGGTCGTCTGCGATCCGCACTGCGGGTCAGTGCTGATGGCGAATATCAGTCAGCGGAAGAAAAAGAACACCTCGACTGGGCGTTGCGCTGGAGCCGCTCGTTTGAGCTGGGTGAATCTCCGCTGGATTTAAGTGCCGCCTGGTTTCAGGGCACCGCCCGTGATCCTTTCCTGACACCGCAGATCACGCTCACCGGCAGTGGTCCGCAGATAACCGGATTAACGCCGTATTATCCTTTGCAGCGTCAGCTCGGAATAACCGCGCAGGCAACCGTGGATGCCTGGCTGTGGAAGCTGGAAGTATTGCGCCGTGATTACGATGAACACATGGTGGATAACCTGAAAGCGCTGGGTGTTGCTGGTGTTCAGGATCACAGCGCGGCAGTCGGTGGTTTTGAATACACCCTGGTCGGCCCTTTTGCTGAGCGCTGGGACAGTGCGCTGGATGTCGGACTGTTGCTGGAATATCAGTACGATCAGCGCGGTAACGATGCGGCCATGGCTCAGAACGATGTGTTTGCTGCAACCCGTCTGGCCTTTAACGATGCCGACTCCAGTGAAATTCTGGCCGGTATTACTCAGGATCTGGATTACAGCGGCAGCCGTGGGATTATGCTCGAGGCCAGTACGCGCCTGACCGATTTCACGACACTGAAAGTCAATGGCTGGATATTTATGGCCGATGATAACGACGATGCGCTGGCTTATAGCCTGCGTCAGGATGATTATATTGAACTTAGCCTGAATATTTTTTACTGAGTCCGTACGAATGTGCAGGCGGGGCGGGTAAAGATGGGTAAACGCCATTTTCATCTTTCCCGCCGCACGCCTATTATGCGTATTTTTACTGCGGAGAAGTCTCTGTGCGCTTGATGATCAGGGTTCCGTGGCGCGGTACAGCGGCTGTGGCGGTTTTGGCACTTGCCGGCTGCGCCAGCGTGACACCGGTTGAACCTCCCGAGACAACACTGCCTCCCGTTTTTACGAACGCGAATAACGACAGCAACAGCACTGAAGCCAACAGCAACGCTGACCGCAGCAATGCAATGGGTAGCAATGCAATCAGCGCCAATCGTTGGTGGCAATCGTTTAACGACACTCAACTCGATCAGTTTATCGCGCAGGGGCTGGAGCAGAATTACAGCCTGCAGGCGGCCTGGGCACGGCTTGCTCAAAGCCGGGCTCTCTGGCGTCAGAATGCCAGTGGTCAGTACCCCGATGTTAATCTTTCCCTGAGTAAATCCCGCGCCTGGCGTGAGAACACCACCAACGATCTGTGGTCGGCGGGTGTTTCTACTGAATACGAACTTGATTTCTGGGGCCGGGTGTCCGCGCTGGATGACGCCGGACGCTTAAGCGCACTGGCTACCCACTCGGCGACGCGCACCCAGGCCAATACCGTGGCCGGACAAATTGCCCTGAACTGGTTTGGTCTGATTAAAGAAGGGCAGAACCTGGCGCTGCTGCAACAGCAACAGGCACGGGTCAGTGCGGCGCTGCAGGTTACTCAGGGTCGTTTTCAGCGTGGTCAGGCGGATGTCTCCGATGTCTGGCAGCAGCAACAGTTACTGGAATCCATTAACGCCGATCTGATCAGCGCTCAGGGGCAGCGCGACAGTTACCAGCAGCAGCTGGCGGTCTGGATGGGACGCAGTGAATGGCTGTCGGCGGCGGCGCTGGAAAACAGCGAATTACGCACTTATCAGACGCAAGCGTTACCGCAGCTGGATATCACACCGTTAACCGTACCGGTCAGCGCCTTACAGCAGCGTCCGGACGTGCAGCAGGCGTTCTTTAAACTGCAAAGCGCCAATGCCAGCCTGGCGGCGGCGGCGGCGAACCGCTACCCGCGCTTTACCCTGAGCGCGTCCTATTCCGGCAGCGATGAAGACCTCAGTAAAGTATTCGATAACTGGTTGGCGAATCTGGCCGGTGGTTTGGTGCTTCCATTAATTGATGGTGGCAACCGCCGTGCCGCCGTGGCGCAACAGCGCGCCGTGGTGGATGAAAATCTGGCGGCTTATCAGCAGACGTTGCTGGATGCAGCACAGGAAGTACAGCAGGCGCTGACCGATGAACGTCAGAGTCAGGCGCTGGTCGTCAGCCTGGAGCGGCAGCTGGCGTTGGCCAGCAAAACCGAAGCCTTCCAGAACAACCGTTACCGCAAAGGCGTGGGCGATTTTCTTGCACTGCTCAATGCCCAGCAGGATGTTATTGGTCTGGAAAAACAGTTGCTGAATGCCCGCTGGAGTCAGCTGCAAAACCGTATTCAGTTATATAAAGCCGTCAGTCATGGCGACTTCAGTGAAGAGGAAGCATCGTCATGATGGATGTACACAGTCATCGTCATTCGGTTGCAGGCAATATCCTGCTGATTGCGTTGGTTTTACTGCTGGGCGGAGGTCTGGCCTGGTATGTGTTCACCTCAGCACCGAAACCGCAGCGGATAAAACCGGAAGTGCAGGCACGGCTGGTGGAAGCGGCAGCGCTGAACAGCGAACCGTCACGACCATTCTGGCCTGCCGGTGGTAAGGTGATGGCGGCTGACAGCGTAACCCTGACGGCACAGGTCAGTGCGCGCGTGGCACAGATCAGCAGCGCTGCCGTACCCGGTGCGCGGCTGAGCAAAGGCAGCGTGCTGGCGACGCTGGAAAAAACCGATTTTGAGTTACAGGTGCGGCAGATGCAGGCGGCGCTGACTCAGGCACAGGCCGATCTGGATATCGAGCAAGGGCAGGCGGCGCTGGCGCGGGAAGAATACGCCCTGGCCGCCGCCAAGCTCAGTGACGAAGAGCGGGCGCTAGTGATGCGCGAACCGCAACTGGCCAAAGCCAAGGCGGCGCTGCGCACAGCCCGCGCCAACCTTGATCAGGCACAGCTGAATCTGGCACGTACGTCGGTGCGCATGCCATTTGCTGGTCAGATCATGGCGCGTCATGTCAGCACGGGCAGTCAGGTTGGCAGCAGCACCGTACTGTTTGATCTGGTCAGCACCGAACGCTTCTGGATTGAAGTTAAAGTGCCCCGAGCCTTTCTGGCCATGCTGGACACACAGGCTGAGGCAACGCTGAGCATGAGCGGCTGGCATGGCCAGACCCGTCGTGCCCGCATTCTCAATGTGCTGCCGGATGTCGACAGTACCGATCGTCAGGCCAAGGTCGTGCTGGAGCTGGATCAGCCCTTGGCGGAAGGGCAACCGGTGGTTCTGGTGAATGATTTTATTGATGTGCAGTTGCCCGGAAAATTACTGGATAAAACCGTGGTGATTGATGTGCGCCATCTGAATGATGACGACACGGTGTGGGTGGTGAACAACAATGCGCTGTATCAGCGTAAGGTTGTGGTGTTGTATCGCGGACGTGAGCAAGCCTGGCTGGCGGTTAACGAGGGTGGGCAGGGCGACGGTCTGCAGAGTGGTGACCAGCTGCTGCTTAACCGTATCGACAGCGCTACCGATGGTATGCGGGTGCGCATTCAGACGGCTGGAGCACGCCCATGAGTCTGCGTTATACCGGCCCGGTGGCGTGGATGGCACGCCACGGCGTGGCTCCCAATTTATTGATGGCGTTTTTGATCATCGGCGGCTTTTTGATGTCGCTGAATATCCGTAAAGAATTTATTCCCAGCTATGAAGCCGACATGGTGATTGTGTCGGTCGGCTATGCCGGTGCGACGCCCTCGGAGATGGAGCAGGGCGTGATTCTGCCGATTGAAAATGAGCTGTCGGCGATTGATGGTCTGAAAGAAGTGGTCTCTACGGCCAGCCAGGGTTCGGCACAGATCAGCGCCGAACTGGAAAATGGCGTTGACCGCCAGCAGGCGTATCAGGATATCCAGCAGGCGGTTAACCGCATTTCAACCTTCCCGGCGCAGATGGAACGGCCGTTGGTGAGAATCGCCAGCCGCTCTATTGATGTGATCGAACTGGCGCTGTTTGGCCCGCTTGATCAGTTTGGGTTAAAGCGCCTGGGAGAGCAGATTAAAGATCAGCTGCTGGAATCTCCGGACATCACAAAAGTTGAGCTGCGCGGCATTAACGATGAAGAAATTCACGTAGAAATCAGCCAGAACGACCTGCAGCGTTACGGTCTGAAACTGAGCGATGTGGCGGCCATTATCGGCAATAACGCCATTGAACAAAGTGCTGGCAGTGTGAAAACCGAAGGCGGCGATATTCTGGTAACGCTGGATGACCGCCTCTACTGGGCCGAAGAATTCCGCCAGCTGCCGCTGATCAGCGATGCCTCGGGCGTGCAATTGCGTCTGGGGGATGTGGCGAAGGTCCGCGATGGTTTCAGCGACAGTAACCGCGAAATTACCTACAACGGCAAAACGTCGATGAGTTTTAAAATTTACCGCGCCGAAAGTCAGACGCCCCTGACGGTGGTGGAAGCGGTGTATGAAAAACTCGATGAAATCCGTCCGCAATTGCCGCCGGGCATGTCGCTGATCATTACCGATGATGATGGCGAAACCTACAAACAGCGGGTGGGGCTGCTGCTGAAAAACGCGGTGGTGGGGCTGGTGCTGGTAATGGTGCTGCTCAGTCTGTTCCTCGAATATCGTTTGGCCTTCTGGGTCACCATGGGGATTCCGACAGCCTTTATGGGCGCCATGTTGCTGCTGCCGGGCTGGGATATGTCGATCAATATGATCTCCATGTTCGCCTTTATCGTAGCGCTCGGTATCGTCGTTGATGATGCGATTATTGCCGGTGAAAATATCTACGAGCACATGCAGAAAGGCATGCCGTTAATGGATGCGGCGATTTTCGGCGCCAAAGAAGTCGCCATGCCGCTGGCTTTCGCCATTCTGACCAACGTGGTGGCTTTCCTGCCGTTACTGGCGCTGCCGGGCATGATGGGCAAACTCTTTATTGCCATTCCGATCGTGGTGATCAGCTGCTTTATGATTTCCTGGCTGGAAGCGTTGTTTATTTTACCGGCGCATCTGGGGCGCATGAAAAAGCGCGACATTCAGCATAATCCGAACTGGCTGGATCGCCTGCAGCATCGTGTGGATAAAGGCCTGCATCACTTTATTCAAAAGCGCTATCTGCCGTTGCTGGACAGCAGTTTGCGCTCGCCCGGATTCACGCTGGCGGTTGCCGTAGCCATTGCCATGATTGTATTGGCCTGGCCGCTGAGTGGACGTATGGGCTTCAGCATGTTCCCGCGCCTTGAGGGCGAGTTTGCGGTGGCTAAGGTGGAAATGCCGCCGAATGCACCGCTCAGTCAGGCGCAACAGGTGCGTGATTTGCTCGAAGCCCGGCTGAAAGAAGTGGTCGACCCTATTGAAGCGCTGGGCAAACCCTTGCTGGTCAGCGTGGAAGGCGATATTGAAAACGCCACCATCGAAATTCAGGCCAAGCTGGTGGATACCGAGGTCAGGCCGGTGTCGTCCAACGAAGTGGTGAAGCGCTGGCGTGAAGCGATTGGTGAAATTCCGGGCATCCGCAGCCTGACCTTTGATGCTGAGCGTGGCGGCGGCCCCTCGGGCGGTGCCGGTCTGACGGTTGAATTACGCGGCAGTAATACCGAATTACTGGCAGCCGCCAGTGCCGAGCTGGGGGACTTTATGCAGCAGCTTGGTGGCGTTAAAGATGTGGCCTCCAGTTTTACCAACGGTAAACCGCAGTGGGATGTTGAACTGAATGAGCGTGGCCGCAGCCTGGGGCTGGAAGCCGATGCCGTCGCGCAGCAGATCCGGGCGGCATTGTACGGTGCCCGTGCTTTACGCCAGCAGCGTGAGCGCAACGAAGTGACGGTGTTGGTGCGTCTGCCAAAAGAAGAGCGGGCGTTCAGCGCCGATATTGAGCGGTTAATGATCCTGACGCCGCAGGGCGGATATGTGCCGCTGGCAGACATCGCGATTTTGCACAAAGCATTATCGCCCTCCAGTATTTCGCGCCGCGATGGCCGCCAGGTGGTCACTGTTACCGCCGAAGTGGAACCGCGTGAGCAGGTTCCGGCGGTGATGGGGGTGCTGCGTGAAGAGGCCTTTGCCGATTTACGCGCTAAGTACCCGACGCTGGATTTCGACTTCCGTGGCCGTCAGGCGGATACCCAGGACAGCATGAGTTCGCTGCAGTTGTATGGTTTCTTTTCCATGCTGCTGATTTACGTGTTGCTGGCCATTCCGTTCCGCAGTTATAGCCAGCCGTTGCTGATTATGGTGGTGATTCCCTTTGGTGCCGTGGGGGCCGTCATCGGCCATCTGCTGCTGGGCTACAGCATGTCGATTATGTCGATTATGGGCATCGTGGCGCTGGCCGGGGTGGTGGTGAACGACAGCCTGATTCTGATCGATTACGCCAACCGTCGCCGTTTAGAAGCCGGCTTGCCGGCACTGGATGCGGTACGTGAAGCCGGTATCCGCCGTTTCCGGCCGATTCTGCTGACGACACTCACCACCTTTGGCGGTCTTTCACCCATGGTGTTTGAAACGTCCCGACAGGCGCAGTTTATTACCCCAATGGCGGTGTCGCTGGGCTTCGGTATTCTGTTCACGACCTTTATTTGTCTGTTGATTCTGCCGGCGCTGTACGTTTCTCTGGATCGTATTCTGACGCTGTTGGGAATCACGCCGGCACACAGCACGGCGACTGTCTCTGCTCCTGCCGCCTGACGGTGCGGTTGTTATCTTGCCCGGTAGAATATTTGCGCCGGACAGGATAACAAGCGCGACAATTGGGCAATTACTAAGCAAAATCCTGAAAATGTCTTCTCAGGCTGGTATAGTGCGCGGCTTTCTGAACCCAGCCCGGAGAAACCCGCATTATGTTGTTGCTGCGCGAGTTTATGCAGACCTTTTCCCCCAATATCAAAAATGACACCTTATCAGGCCTGACCGTTGCTCTGGCACTGGTGCCGGAAGCGGTGGCTTTTGCTTTCGTGGCGGGTGTTCATCCTCTGACCGGTCTGTACGCAGCCTTTATGGTGGGTTTGATTACCGCATTAATCGGTGGCCGTCCGGGCATGATCTCCGGTGCTACCGGTGCATTGGCTGTGGTCATGGTATCGCTGGTGGCCGAAGCTGAACGCGATTTTGGTTCGGGCATGGGGCCGCAGTATCTGTTTGCCGCCGTGGTATTGATGGGGGCTATCCAGATGGCCGCCGGGGCGCTGAAACTGGGCAAATTTATTCGCATCGTGCCGTATCCGGTGATGCTGGGCTTTGTGAATGGTCTGGCGCTGGTGATCTTTCTGGCGCAGTTACCGCAGCTGCAATCCTTCACCCCGGAAGGTAAGTGGGGCTGGACTGAAGGGGTATGGCTGCAAGGTTCTGAATTGTATGTGATGCTCGGACTGATTCTGGCCACCATGTTTATTACCCACTATCTGCCGAAAATGACCAAAGCCATACCGTCGGCGCTGGCCGGTATTCTGGTGGTGAGTCTGGCGGCCTGGGGCCTGCAGCTGGATACCAAAACCGTGGGTGACCTGGCCAGTATTGCCGGTGGATTACCGGAGTTTGCTGCACCGGCAGTGCCGATGACGCTGGATACTCTGTGGTTTATTCTGCCGTACTCGATCATTTTTGCCGCCATCGGTCTGATTGAATCACTGCTGACCATCACCGTGATTGATGAAATGACCAACACCCGCGGCCGTGGCAATAAAGAATGTGTGGCGCAGGGAACCGCTAACGTGGTGACCGGTTTCTTTGGTGGGATGGGCGGTTGCGCCATGATTGGCCAAAGCATGATTAACGTCAGTTCCGGTGGCCGTGGCCGTTTATCCGGTATTGCTGCGGCGCTGTTTCTGCTCAGCTTTATTCTGTTTGCCAGCCCGTTGATTGAACAGATTCCGATTGCGGCGTTAATTGGTGTGATGTTTATGGTCGTGATCGGCACCTTCGAGTGGTCGAGCTTCCGCATTCTGCGCAAAGTGCCGAAGCACGATGCGTTCGTTTTGATTCTGGTATCGGCTGTGACGGTGGTGACCGATCTCGCCATTGCCGTGGTGGTGGGTGTGATTGTGGCTGCGCTGGTATTTGCCTGGGAACACGCCAAACACATCAGTGCCCGTACCCGCATTCAGGAAAATGGTGCCAAAGTGTACGAATTGTTTGGCCCGTTATTTTTTGGTTCTGTGGCGAATTTCAAAGAATTATTCGAGCCGGAAAATGACCCGGACGTAGTGATTATTGAATTCCGTAATTCCCGTGTAGCCGACCACTCAGCCTTGGAAGCCATCGACAGTATCGCTGAACGTTATCTGGCTCTGGGCAAAGAATTGCATCTGCGTCATTTAAGTGAAGACTGCCGTGGCATGCTGAAAAAAGCCGGTAATTTATGTGACGTGAACGTGATTGAAGATCCGAATTACCGCGTAGCGGTGGATGAACTGGCCTGATATCAGGCTGGTTTAAAACCATAAAAAAGCCCGCTGATGCGTAATGCTGTTCGCTTAACGTTTTAAATCATTTTGAAACGCCCAATGCCTCACAGGGGAACTTATCCCCTTGCCGGCGGGCCGACCCCAGCCTCGCGCTGTGCAGTACTTAATCCGCTCTGAA
>Ga0100402_1001664_pt1 | contig 25578 bp, 29 predicted proteins | sample CryGeyme20150102_FD_80419 | JGI IMG/M metagenome (GOLD analysis project Ga0100402, IMG submission 80419) | Groundwater microbial communities from Crystal Geyser aquifers in Utah, USA - Crystal Geyser metaG 2015-0102 | ecosystem: Environmental > Aquatic > Deep subsurface > Groundwater | place...
TCGTGACGATGGAAATAGCAGTGGTCATAAGAAACGTGGTGTTCCGGGCTCTGGTGGTTCTGGTCGCGGTGATATCGGGGACATCTAGTGTTGCCGGTGTTATCGGAGTCGATAACCGCCGCGAGATAACGGTAAAGAACGCAAGCCCTGTGGGGGCTGTAGGGTTCTTAAGAAAACAAACCACTGGCGGGTACGGACCCGGAAGCTATGCTACTTGCTCAGGTGCGCTGGTAGATAAAAACATTCTTTTAGTTGCTGCCCATTGTATCTATGAAAAGGTTTATGATGGTCCTGATGTCATTAGGCCTCTTAATAAGTTTAAGTGGTATCGAGATCTTCAGAGAAATGACTTCTACGAATTTTTAGGTTTTCCAACAACTGATCTCTCCCAGAATAGACAGCCTTATCCTGGTTACTACTGGGCTGATATAACTGAAATTGTTGCCATGGGTGACTATGACGGATGCCGTGAGGGACCACGCAACATTAAATGCGTAAAGAATGATTGGGTGCTTCTGCGCCTAAATGCTGAGTACCATGAAGATTGGGTTGTAAGGGTTTGGCCTTATGAGGCATCGAAGCATTTAAGGGTGCAACCAAAGCGTAGGGCGGACAATGGCCTAATGTACGGAAAGTTCTATGTCGCTGGCTACCCAGAGGACCTATCCTTCGAGGAAAGAGTTGGCGAAGGGTACGGGCGAAACGTTGGTATCCACCCGTTTATGATGGATCATCAGTGCATGATTATGGATGTCAAGAACGGGACCATGGCGCATAACTGCGATATTGCTGCTGGTATGTCTGGCTCACCAATGTTGTTTAGCTACGAGGAGCCTGGTGTTGAAGTGAGGCCTTTGGGGATGGTTGGCATTTCCACCTTTGGCGTTCCAGACTGCCCTGAATACAGCGAAGAGAAGAAGTGTCTTAACGGTGGAATCATCAGCCAGAACTTCATCCCAGCGATCATCAAGCACGTTGACCCAATCTACACGGAACATCTTCGTGATAGATACTCTGAGTTTGAACTTCGTTTAATGCAGAAATAGAAAACAGTTTTTTTGATTAAGGCGTTTCCTCTAGGAGCGCCTGATCGTTGTAACTCTTTCTGGCAGCCTCTACGAGCGCTCTCAGGCTGTTAAGCCTTCTCCCTCCCCCTTTTCCCCTCCCCCCATTGTTTTTTGCCGCCAGAGCAATTCCGAGACATCCAAAGGGGCTCGGGCGCTTCTGCCTAGAGAACCTGCCAACCTTGGAAATAGGGGGATCTTGCCTGCCAGGGCTGTCGGGCTAGAGCGCCTGTTCGTCGAAGATTGCATAGCCCTTGGCTAAAGAAGCGCCCCAGATGGAGGCTATGCTTGACCACTTACCCCAGTTTGGGGTAAAATAGTCCAAGTGATCAAGCATGTTGAGTTTAGCCGTGACGCTGAAAAAGATTTAAGAAAGTTACCTGAGCACATAGTTAGAAAGCTCCTGTTGTGGGTAAATTTGGTTTCTAAGCTTGGTCTTGAAAACGCTCGTAAGACGCCTAGTTTTCATGATGAGCCGCTTCGCGGGAAGCGAAAGGGCCAACGTTCGATTCGGCTCAATAAAGCGTATCGAGCGATCTATGTAGTTAGAAAAGAAGAAATTGAATTTGTTCTGATTGAGGAGGTCAATAAACATGAGTACTAAAAAACAGAGTTCTAGAACATATCGAAGTGCCAAAGATGTTCTTGAGAATATGCTTGGTGGCCCACTAAGTTTTGGTGACGCCTTAAGGTCTGAAAGACTTTGCGAAGAAATGACCCTCAAGGGTTTTGCCGAGATTCTAGAGGTGAGCGCACAACACTTATCTGATATCGAAAACGGCAGACGTTTTGTGAGCGTAGACCGTGCGGCTGCATTCGCAAAAAAACTCAAACAGTCTGTACCTCTTTTTGTTCAGCTAGTCCTTGAAGACGCCATTAGGCGCTCCAAGCTAAAGTTAAAAATCAAGGTTGAGGCCGCTTAGGTCATCCGGCAAGCTTGTCCAGTGCCCGGTAGGCCTCATGCACGGATGAATAGCTCAGCCCTAATTCCTTCGCTATTGCATACGGCGACTCATAGCCTTGCTGCTTTAGGGTAACTATGTCGCTCCTCCAATTGCTGCCCACGAGTAACCTATTGGCATATTGATGGTTGAGTTTAGCTAGTTCTTCAGGAGTTTCTATGTCGCTCTCGCGGATTCGTAGGCTTGTGATTGTTGTGTAAAACCCGCACACTCTAAACTCCTCAACAGTGGTGCTCCTGGCTGAGGTGTCGAAGCTAGACACCTCTCTGTTAAAGAATGCGAAGTAGCCTTCAGCTTGAATCTTGTGAACCGACTTTCGCCAGGCAGGATATTTTTTCTGAGCAATGTAGTTTACAAGAGCCTTCATGACGATTGCTGCGGGCTGATTGTTTGTGATGCCGTTAACGTATTTTGCTAACTTGCCAATGTTCACTTGCCGATGATGCACTACTAGCCAAGATGTCACGAGGCTTAAGAGGCGACCATCATCTTTCTCGACAATTTCTAAGATGGCCCTAACTAAAGTCTTTTCAATATCCACAAAATATGTAGATACTTCAGGTTCTTTTGAAAATTGCAATTTAAAGCCAATCCTGATCAGATCAAAATTCAGGCTCTGGCTCTTTGTCAGCTTCACGGATCTTCTCCAATTGTTTCTTAAGTCGTTCTAGGCTTTCCGCGACTTCTGTCTTTTCAGCTTCTCGGGTGATGCTAATAACCCATTTTGTGGTGTCAGCTAACTCCTTTTCGTTTGGAGCGAGTGCCACTATGTCGGCATAGTCCTGCGCTTCACGATTGGTGAAACTCTTCACCTTCGCCACGAGAAAGTCTTGCCGCCCTAACGTCTTTAATTTGAGGCCAGGGCCATCATGCAAAACTTGAGTTCGGTCCCTCCATCCAGTTTGTAGATCTTTTTTAAACACGCTTGCAGCGTCGTTGAGCCATGTGACTGCCTCAAGTTTTAGCTCTGGATGCTTTTCAGCAAAATCGATAGAAAGCAGTTTTACGGAGGTACTTAGGTTAGGCTCTAAAACATCCATGTCATGTGTGAATCTGTTCGTGATGTCGAGAAGCACGAGACCTGCTCCCCCTGCTATGGTTAGCTCAAGACTCGTGTTTTGAGAAACTAAGAAATCGTCTAATTTTTGAACCAATTCTTTTCCGATCATTGAAATAGTATATCGGATATTCCGACATATACCGCATTTTTGTGGGACAAAAAAACAGGTATTTAGCTTGTTTTTACTCAAATTCGACAGATAATTTAGGCCGACTTCTTGCTTCCAGATGCTGAATGTTTTACCATACAAATGTATGGTAACGAATGCCCGAATGGATATCATTAAAAAATTCCGAATTTTTCTTCAATCGCTCACAAAGCGAAACGAAATTCTATACGAACAAGACAGCCTTTCGATCATTGTAGAGTTTGCCCCCTACTCCAGGATGCCTAAGGTCAACTATCACTCCATCGGGGGGATGAAGTTTAAATCAATTCTCGAACACACGGTCGCAACGATTGAGAACTCAACCTACAGGCGACTTGCAAATTCTGAAATTTCGCTTCAGCTTAACTTGGACCCAGATGGTCAGCTTTCAATTATAGAAACGCCTTTCAGGCCGCACTTCTCAAAAACGCTTTCCCATAATTTTGAGCAATAATTTTTTATTTAAACTTCATCGAATAATTTACGGTGTGCTTTGACTTGGACAAGTCTCTCAAAATAGCTATCACTTATCTGAGGATACATTAAGAGCTCGAAGCCAATGGCACCGCGATCTTCTATGCCATTCGTAACAAGAGTATATAAAAGGTGATCTTCAGTTAAGGAGCAGATCTTGTAAGCATCTCTCATGTGATAATCCGAATGACTAAGGATTCCATCGCGCTGGGCGCGAACATCCACAAACTTTGTCCCTTCCTGCTTAAAAAGTTTGCTTTTGAAGTCTACGGTTAAAAGCCCGGAGCCCGTTAGCTCTCGCCATTCCTTCTCTCCTGATTGATTTCTGATCTGCACTTTTTTAAACCTCTGCATCAGACATTTTTCTCTAAGCCGAATCCCCCCAAAAAAGTGCTCCAACTCTTTGAATAAAAGTTTCTTGATTGTTACGTCCTCATCAACGACAATATTTAGAGGGTTCATATCATCCACTTCTTCAAAGCTACGAATCATTCCAGTAAAGGATAGGTCAATAATCGGTACAATCTGATGAAAGTAGACTGTGTGATCTGCTTTTTTAAAAAACATTCTTTAATCCCATCTGGCTAGATGCCATGTTTTTCGCTTGCCAGCGCCCTACTTGCCGACCCACCCGTAAAGCCATTTCTCAGGTTGGATACGACTTTCGGCAAATCTTGAGCACTGGCTGGATTTGTAAGTAGTTTCTGTGTGCAACTTAGGAATTGATTTCTTGATTTAACTTTATGCAAAAAGCTTAGCGAAGGCGCGGAGTCTACCGAGAACGGATTCACACACGAATCTTTCTCGCTTAGCTGAGACGCCATTTTTCTATTGTCCAATGTAACCGCACAGAAAGTATTAAAGCCCTGATCGACCCGTGTGAGTAGCTTCTTCCTGTAGTACTCATCTTGTAGAACCTTGGCGTTGTCAATCTGGGGGGAATTGCCTGACTTATTCCAAGCCTTAGAGCAAATACCAACGGCTCCGACTCCAAGAACGTCGAACTCACTCTCATGTTTCCAGTCTAGATCGTTCAAGCCATATACTCCGCCATCTTTCGGCTCCTGCCAGCTAGCCGGATTCTCTTTTGTCCACTCTTCTCCAGATTTCGCATAACCTGCACATGAGTAGTAAATTTTCCAGAACGCTTGGTGTTCTTGATCTGCTGAAGTCATTGTCTTCTTGTCGCCTCGATTCTCGGCTGTACGATACTTCCTTACGATTTTGTTTCTTAGTTTTGTAATCTGGTTGAGCTGATTGAGGGTTTCCTTGCCTGCACCGCTTTCCCAGTACTCGCGCCGTTTCTCGTCTCGAATGGGGAACTCGGGCTCAAAGCCAGCCTGGAGGTGATTAAAGTTCTCGCAGAAATTTACCTTGTTGAATCCAATCTTGAACTCAGATGAGTCATTGTAGGGAAGTTTTGGGTAGCTCTTTGCTCCGCTAAGAAGCGATGATGTTTCTCCGAGTACGCTGTCATAGTTTGTGAAGATAAGAGAGTTGTCTTCTCTAAAGATGTTCTTTGCAATCGCCTCGATTGAATCATCCGACATAGGCGTACTTGTGAATGATTGCTCTGAATACTCCCACTTCAAAGGAGCGGGTTTTCGTTTTGGCTTTAGGTCAAGGGAACTAGATGATCCCTTAGTGTGACCATCTAAGCTATGGTCCGGCTTTCCGATGACTTTTTCAACATGACCTTGCTCAGGCACTTTAGGCATCGACTCTTCAACCTCAGCTAAAAATCTGCGTGAATCTTCACCAAGGCTATCTACCTCGGGCAAACGCTTGTCATCTAAATTTGCTAGGTCATGCGCCTCCCCTTCTCCCCCAGGCATTCGGGGGTTCTCGATTCTTTTGCGTGGCTCAGGAAGCGCGCTTGCCTGCTCTTCGGGAGGTTTGGGCTCCACGTTGTCCGGTAAGTTTGGATTTACTATCTTCTTTGGAAGTTCTGGGATTGCTTCTTTAGTTATGTAATCAGTTCCTGGCTCAGTCCCCTTTGGTAAATTTGGAGACTCAATTCTCTTTGGAGGTTCAGGAATCATCTCCTTTGCATGCTGGATAGGCGGGTCTATCCTTGTCTCCGGCTTGCCTATTACTTCTTCAATGCTCGGTCGTTGACTGATGCTAGAGCCTTTCTTTTTGTTAAAGAAAAATGCAAGTGCGGCCATAATAGCAACACCGATCATAATGTAATTTGTTGTTTTCCCACCCATAGAAATAGTATGGGGGATTTAGGCCAGCGATGGAAGGAAAAACCCATCTTTTGGGTTAAATCTCTTTAACTTTCTTAGGCCTGCTTTTTGCGGATGTTAGCATCCTGTTGGCTGTCAATTCCTTCGACAGCTTGTTCTCTCGTCAGGCTGAAAAATTCTTCCTTTTTGCTTGTATATTATTTCCTGGTACTTCAAACTTCTATGATGAGAGCATTGTTCTTTTCACGAGGTTTAAGTGAGTTTGGAAATGCTTTTCGATATCCAGCCATTGCTCTGGCCATCTTCGGAGTTAACAATTCAGCGCAAGACGCTATTGCTGGAGAAATCGCAGAAACATTAGGTTTCTTTCTGGCCTCTCTCATTGTGCCCAGCTTCATTGATCTATTCTCTAAATACAAAACTTTGATTTGGTTAGAGGTGCTGTCGTTGGTCGTATCCGGCATGTTTATTTATGGCACCATCTATTCGAGCCTTACGGTATTGTATGCCGCCGCTGGGGTGATTTGCGCAATCAGCGTCTATCACTCATCCGCAATTCAGGCGTTAACCGCTACAAGCCAAGGCGCTGGCTTTAGAAATATGTTTAAGGGCCTCAACAATCTTTCGATTGCCATTTTGGTGGGTTCGACAATCGGTGCTTTAATTGCTGGTGCATCCATAGCAAAGTTAGGACTCGTAGCTTTCTTTGTTGTTGATGGCATCACATTTCTTGCGGCAGGCATCATTCTCCTGACCCGCTACAAAGCAGAAGATTTTGAGTATCACACGCCGGACTCCCCTTCCCTGTTGCTCCAATGGAAAGAAGGTTTTATTGCCTCTTTCTCGAAAAAGGAAATTGCCCTACCTATCTTAGCTCAAGCTCTCCTCGGTATAGTTCATGGCTTTCAGCAGGCGCTAATTCTTCCTTTAATGAAAATCACCATTGGCGCTTCAGATTCACTTGTCGCCATTCGTGGAGCCTCAAATAAACTTCTCTCACTTGCAGTTTCCGTCTGGATTAACGTGAAATCTCTATCGCTTCGCAGAATGCTCTTTCTAGGTTCGGCCTTCTTGCTCATTGCAACCCTTTGGCTTGCCAATGTAAAAACCGCCCTAGTTTTAATCCCTATCGCTCTCATGTCTGGGGGAATGAGTTTTCTTGCCCCTAGCAATAATTCCTTTATAAGCTTTCAAGTATCCTCAAAAACACTTGGCCGTGTTCAAACATTTAGATCGCTGATGATAAACTTGGGAGTCCTGATCGGGCAGATTGCCTGCTACTTCTTTGTGGAGGATTTTGGTATCACCGGCGGCTACTATATTGCAGCCGCTTTTGTCGTTGTGAGCTTGCTATTCTATTTTCCAATAAGGAAAGCCGTGCAGTCGGTTGAACTTTCCTAGTGTTCTCGCTTAGTGCTATCGATTTTTGTTGAGGCATCATTTACTCCAATCATGCGTGAGCTGCATCTTAGGAAGTTGTGGTCGGAGTTAACCATCAAAGCGCCATAGTGGTTGTAGCTCTTCTTAAATGGATTTAGGCAAGCATCTCCCTTGGAAGTTTGGGCCGCAAGGTTCTGATTGATTTTATTCGCGCCGCAGAAGGTGTTGAATCTCTGGTCGAGCTTAGTGATTATTGACTTCCTGTAAGCAATGCTGCTCCTAAACTGTTTATAGTCAATTGTAGGCTTGTGAGTCCTATTCCAGTTAACCACACAGGGAACCACGTTGCCGCCTCCCCCGCTCTGGTCGGGATTGAATTGAAAAATGCCGTAGTCATTTTCTCTGCTTCGCCATGCTTGTGTATTTTTCTTATTCCAGAACACACCTGATTCTCCATAAGCTAGGCACGACATAAAGAGTTGCCAAAACGTATCTGCCTTTTGCTTAGCCGCTTGCACGGCAGCTCTACTTTTACCCATTCGTGCTTGTAGGGCCTCAGCTCTTATTTTGTTAAAATGTTGATTGACCCTTGCCATCTCCCGTAGCCGAACCTCGCCGTTCCTGCCGGTCCACCTGGCTTTCACGCTTGCCTTGCCTCTAAAAAATGTATCGATCCCAAGATCACGGACTGAGAATGATTCACAAAATGGCTTTTCAAAAATGTCGAACGGGACATCCTTAAATCCTCGAACGTAGGTGTTCACCAAAACTGGAGGATCTTCTGTTGTCATCTCCGCTGATACCATTTCAGCGAAATGTACAAAGGCTAGATTTTCCGATTTCGGACTGAGAATATGAGATTGGATCTTTTGAACCTCAGAATCTTTGAAACCCTTAAAGCTGCCTGAGCCATGCGCAGGCGGGTGAACCGGCCGCGTCGGAGTCCCTGGCCTAACCGTGTCGTCTACATCTTCGACGGGAGGGGCTTCATTTGGAGGTGTTGTAGGAAGCTTTGGGGGTGTTGAATCTGAATCATCCGCACCGAAGTCATCTGAATTGTATGATTGCGGATTTGTAGTGCAGGCACCAAAAGTGAATAGTACAAGGAGAGTCAGCAACTTTCTCATCTAAATATTATGATGTTTTTTGCCCAAAAAAGATAGAGTTTGATCGACGTGATTCTGGCTTTTTTGAGGGCCTTGCAACCACTGAGCCGACTAAATTTGCGCTAAAAATCTTCGAGCCACTCAGATTTTAAGATACTGTAGATCGCATGATCTACGAAGTGATCATACAGCCATTCTCGCTGGCGCAAAACGCCCTCAAACTTGAAACCAAGTCTTTCTGGGATGGCTTTACTCTTTTCGTTTGAGGTGGCTGCACTGATTTCAACCAAATTGAGGTCTAAAACCTCAAAGCTGTACTCAAGAATCTTCTTAGTTGCCTTGGTTATAATGCCTTGGCCTTCCTCATCTTTGTCTAGCCAATAACCAATCAATACACTGCGGTTCGACCAGTTAATTTTGTGGTGACCACAGACTCCCACAATCTTTTCATTTTTAACTATCGCGCAGGTTATCCCATTGTTTGCAGCTTCTTGTTGAATCGTTCCATCAATAAACTCCTGAGTATCCTCTAATGCCAAATTGGAATCGAGCCACGGGAGCCATTCTCGAAGGTGATTTCGGTTTTTCTCGGTTAGATCAAAAAGCTGCTGAGAATCGCCTATAGCTAGGCTTCTCAACTTCAGGACCTCATCAACATTTAGTTCCATAATGACGAAAGTCTATTCGATATGCTCATTTGAACAAACTGAAAATGTCTTTGCTGACTTTTTTCTGACAATAAAATGAATGCGGGCTCGTTCCGATCAGATAAACTAGTTAATTCTTCCAAGACGAGAAATTACAATGAAAAAGCTAACTCAAAAATTCCTGCACAATGCCTTGTCCGCGTTTGACTCGTACCTGCTGTCAAAGAGGGCTAAGTATGAAGTTGTTGCCTACTTTGATGATGATGGCTCAATTGTTGTTTTTAAGGGATTTAAGGCTTTTGAATTGGCGCTCTACGCTGATGCCTTCAGAGGCGCGGCACTTGGAATCTATGGAATGGAGTTGCCGTATGGCTGGCTCTCATATGCTCGCCGAAAACCTGAGTTTTCTAAAACGCGCCAATTCTTTAAGTCAGACAACCTAACAATCCAGATCTGCAAAACTTAAGGCAATAGAACATTTATTGAGTCCCTTATTCATACGCCCACTGGCAATGTTCGCGCCTTCTTCGCTTCGCTCATCAGTCACTCTCTTTGCGCTTCGCGGTGGGCGCATGCGGGACGTTGTTTACAATTTTATTCTAAAATTTTTTTCCGATCCCGCCCCTCTGTTGAGGGACCGGAAAAAAATATTTCTGGTGCCCCGAAATCATCGGAGGAAATAAGAATGAATTACAACCAACAAATAAACGTAGAACTTACACAGAAGATCATTGAAGACATGCAAAACGCTGTCATGCCTTGGGAGTGCCCGTTTGATCGCTCCGCAATGCTACCCCGCAACCCTTCTTCAGATGGCATCTATTCAGGAGTAAACTTTTTCTTGCTCTACCTAGAGGCCAGAGATCGCGGCCATGTCCTAAATCAATGGCTCACTTTTAACCAAGTTAAGGAGATGGGCGGCTCCGTCGAAAAAGGCGCGAAATCTTCAAAAGTTGTTTTGTATAAGAAAGTTTCAAAAGATGACCCAGCCTCTCCCACTGGCAAAGTCGAGTTTTCCGTCGCCAAGTCTTATAGGGTTTTTAATGTTGCTCAAACGTCTTTAAAGGCGAAGATTTTAAAAGAAGTTATTCACATCCCACTTTCTCAGGTAGAGAAAAATGCAAGCAAGCTTTTGATCGCTTCAGGCGCGAAGGTGGTCGAGGGAGCTGATGCCGCTTGCTATTCACCAAGCGATGACACTATATACTTACCAAGCCGAGAGAAATTTTTCGGATCGCGTTCCGAGTTTCAAAAAGGCTTCTATCAAACAGCAGTCCATGAGCTAGCGCATTGGTCCGGGCACGCGTCGCGCCTGAACCGCGAATTTGGCGGATCTTTCGGTGATGAATCCTATGCGATGGAAGAGCTAGTCGCGGAGCTTACAGCTGCAATGCTCGCCGCTCATCTTGGCTTTCAATACACAAAGAAATCTTCACAATATCTTTCGAGCTGGATCAAGGTTCTAAAAGAACACCCACAAGCATTTGCACAGGCCTGTGGCCTTGCTTCAAGGGCTTGCAAGTACCTTTTAGAAAAAGGCGAATCTTTGAAAGGGGAAAATGTAGCATGAGCGCACAAATCGGAATTAAAAATGTCGGATCACTCAGCATTCAGAAGTTCGCCTCTGGTGTGAAGATTGTAGATAGGCTCTACGCCCAAAAACGAGGAAAAACTTGCCCAAAAATTGTGGTCTCTTGGTGGCCAGCACGCCCCGAGCTTGGAACAGAGCTTTTCTATAACCTTTCGATAAGGTTTGATGACATAGATTCTATTGAAATGGCTGCTAAGTGGGCTTCAGAGGCTGCTGATATTGAGCATGTTTCTGTTTCACTTGAAGAACTAAAAGGCGTCGATGTGGCTCCTCACGATTTCGAGCCAATCGAGGTCAGAAACGACTCTATGTATATTTGTATTGAGTGGGAAAACTTTGTTGTTTCAGATCTCAAAGATCAAGCAAATTTGCCGCGCTTGATAAGTTACAGTTCCACGAAAAAAAGTGAATTTAAGCGTGTGAGAGATTGGGCAGCACAGAACCAAAAACGCCTAGAAACTATGGACTTTAGCCAGGTCTGGACAGCCTTAACCAAAGAAGCAAATGTCTATCCTCATTACTATTGTGCAATGGACTAATATAACGTCCCAGGAGCGTGATTGTATCGCGCCCCTGGGACGGCCCGAAAAGGTCTTCGCCGTTGGCTCAGTTTAACTTATTGTATTTTGTGAGCATATTGTTGTTTGAATGTTGACATTAAAAAATACCACCAATTTCTTAGCTACTTGGTGTATAATTAAAGGGGTACACTTAAAATGCCGATAAGTGGTAAAGGGTTGCGGAAGGATGCTGAGAGTCTCGGCTGGAAGTTTGTGAGTCAAAAAGGCAGTCATGTGAAAATGCGTAAAGGTGCGGAGACCATTATCATACCCATGCACAAGGAGCTAAAAGTTGGCCTTGAGAAGGCTTTACGCAAGAAAATTGGAACTAGAAAGAAAGGGAGTAAGAAATGAAATATTCTTTTAAAGTAAATGGCTCCCGTTCAGAAGGCTATTGGGCTGAATGTATTGAGTTAGATGGTTGTATGACTCAGGGGGAGACTTACCCGGAACTCGAAGACAATATGCAAGATGCCTTAAACTTGTACCTTTCTGAACCGGAGGATTCAAAACACTTGTTTCCCCTCCCCTCGAAGAAGAAATCAAAGAAAGGGAAGTCCTCTGCGATTGTCCAAGTTCAGGTTAATGCAACGGTTGCAGTCGCAATGCTCTTTCGTCAGTTTCGGGTGGAGGCTGGATTGTCTGTGAGACAGGCTAGTAATCTTGTGAAGCTAGCCATCGGAGATGGGGCGAGTGTGTCGCATCGAAAGATTCAGGACATTGAGAACCCGAATAAGCCTGTGACTACAAAAACCTTAGATGAACTTTTACGGGCTTTCCCTGATTTAGACCTCTCAGAAGCTTTTAGATAGAATCGCTGAGTTCGCTCTACAAACCTTTTGAGGTGTAGCGGAACTTTTTACAGCGACTCAGATCTAAGGAACCTTCTTCGGTCGCAGGAACTAGGTCTACTTTAATAGCTCCAAATTTTCCGGTGATTCTTTCTTCAGAGATACTTAGATCTAACAACCCCGAGCCATCTGACACCTTATAAACTCCGTCATTGAACTCAATAGATTCTGGGGGCTCCGCTTGCACAGCTTGGAGATTTCCAGAGTCATGCGATATATCACACAAGCCAGTATCACCTTCAAAGGAAACGCTTTTCCAATAACACGAGGGGTAGCTTCTCCCTTCTGAACCTATGTAGTTCATGCAATTTATATCTAACAGAAATGTGTCGAAAAGTTTTTTTCCGACGTACCTTTCGCTAATCTTTGCTTCAAAATTAGCTGGCTCCCGTGCTTTTTCATTTTTCGCAGGTTTGGATTCTTTCGCAAAAGACGAGAGCGAAAGCAAAAGAGTTGCGAGATATATAGCGTTTCTCATTGCCTATTATTCTAGCCTTAATTTTTAGTCGTAAAAGTGCTTATATTTTGACATTTGAGAGGCCCTAGGCCATCTCCGGCTCAGGCCCCAAGGTGAGAACCTTGTCCTCCACCTTCGCTCTCTCGTCCAGGCGACGAAGCTCAAGCTCACGTTCTTTCTCTGCGATAAAGCCCTTAAGTCGCCTTGCCGCTTCAAGATCTTTTAGCCCTGAAAGCATCTTTTGGGTGAACGAGACTTCATGGATTAGCTTTCTATTCGCGCTACGCTCGGCCTGCTTCATCAAGCTTGCTTTGTCGTCTGTTAGGATGTGAATCCCGGTTTTCCCGCGTGTTGCAGAAACATAGACTTGGTTAGCTGATATTGAACCTTTAGATTTTGTGTCAATAGACACAATTACATTCTCGGCTGTTTTACTTTGGGATTGGTGGCTCGTAATTGCGTAGCCGTGAATTAGATTGCGACATTCCGGCCCAATAAGTTTGCCAGTGCTCGTTTTCAAGGTGCCGTCTGTGAGGATCTCATCAACCTGAATGATGCTTCCATTTGGAATCCTATTTTTTGGAGAGCTGGCATAGTTTGCTGTAAGCATGATTGAGTCACCAGGAGCAAACTCAGCTTCTTTAACTTCTACAATGTCGGCAATCTTTGCGAGCTGCTCAGCGTTTATCGTAACAGACTGATTTTTCCCTAGACTTAGTGTTACTTTGTTTTGGGTCGCGTTGACTTCTTCAATATTCCAAACCTGCCCTTGCCTGAATGCCCCCGATGATTTGTTAAAAGATACTTTGAGATTTTTCTTCTCGCTTGAGTAAGTTGTCGCCAGCTCCTTTTCAGCTTCAGTCGGGCTTAGTGATCGAATCACCTCACGCTTTCTTGCCTTGGCTAGGTCAATAGTCCCTTCTTTTGCTAAGCTTTCTCTGACTCTGGTTGTGATGCTTTCCGCTTCTTTCCATGTCGGAGTGACAATCAATGTGGACTGTTTGCTTGCCTTAGACTTCATAAAGAGCCTAGCGGCCTCCTTATGTCGTTTCGTATCTTCTAACTCCGTAATTGCGCCGAGCTTTTCATCGAGAATTTGAAGAGCTGTAGCCATATCGTGGTCCTTCATGGCCTCGGCTGCTGCTAGGTACTCTTTGTTTAGTTTCTGTCTTTTGATGACCGCCATCTGAATAGTTTTAACTCCAGAGTGCGCGGATAGCAGGCGAAGAGCGTCCCCAGCTTCAACCGAAACATGCTGCTTGGGATCTCCGACCAGAAGCACGCGAGAATTAGCTTTCTTGGCGGCTGCGAGAAACTCGTGCATCTGTTTTGTTGAGACAAGTCCGGCTTCATCGAGAACAATAAGCTTCTTGCTTTGAATTTCAGACATTAGGTATTTTTGCATTGTAATGGCATCCAGCTTGTCCTCGACTAGGTTCTGGGTCGATCCGCTGGTAGGTGCCAGGAACTGGATCGAGTCTTTGCCCACAAGGCTTTCGAGCCTCTTCAGCAGGAATGATTTTCCTGATCCGGCACTACCTTTAAGAATCTGAACAGAGTCTTTGCTGCGGCCGATGGCGTTCAGGGCTTCAAGTTGGTCTACTTCTAGGCCCTTCTTAAGCGGTTCTGGAATCTTGGCCTTGAGCTTCTTTTCAGCGCCAACGCCCTTGTTTACTATCTTGATTAGTGCGAGTTCTCTTTGTAGCTCATCGGTGGTTAGTATCTCATACCTGCCTTTGCTTCCTTCGCGTATGACCAACGACTTGTTCTTATCTATAGCCTTCCTAATGTCTGGATAGCTAAATTCACCGCTTGAGTGCTGCAAAGCTAGTTTTTCAAATTCATTCGAGGAAATAACAGACTTTCTTGCGAAAGCACTTTTGGAGACAAAATCAATAAGTTGGGAAGTAGACTTAAAGTGACTTTCTCGGATTGGCCCTCTACCCTTCGATTTTTCAACCAGCTCTTTTAGCAGCTCTTGCATATCAGCGGCCATCTGCATCCGATAGTGATTTGCAAGGTCTTTGCCCTCGATACCCTTTTGTTTTTTTGGGCGGGTAAGGTGTGCCGCAATCGCTCGCCCTTCCCGGTCCAGCTTCTCACCTGTCTTTAATTGATGCTCCAGAGCATACTTTTCAATCTGTTGATGGCGCTTCGAGAAGCCAATCTCAAGCTCTCCTGTGACACCTTTGATTCTCCAGCACTTGTCACTTTGTTCGATTTCATAGCCTAGCTCTCGAACCCTCGCCAAAAGGGCATGGCGATAGACCTCCGTGGCCACGGAAAGATAGCAGGCCATCTCGTACATATCCAAAGCCTTCCACTTGCCTTCAACTTCGTCCTTGGTGAAGTTGAAGGTCGTGAAGTGGGTATGAAGCTGGGGATCTATTGCTCTGGAGGTGGAATGAGTGAATTTGGCGGCAAGGACTTTGCCCGTGGTTCTGCGTTCCTTTGTATTCTTCAGTAGCCCTGCCCTAACTCTTGTCTGGGCTAGCTTTTGCATCTCTTCAAAGGCTAGTTGAGCTGCCTCATTATGAGCCTTTATCAGGCGGTCGTCCTTGGCGACAAGCGCCATAATCGAGACCGATTTAGGTGCTGAGCATACGAAATCGTACGCGACCGTGCGGGTTTCATTGCGCCTCTGAAGCAGTTTAACCTTAGGATCGTTTGGATGGATGCCTTCTACAATAGTATCAAAATCGCGTTTGCTAATAGGTTTAGATGTGTCGAGGCCCAGCTCTTTTGCTAGCGCACCTGCCCACTCTCCTTGGATTGCGCCCTCATCGCTATAGTAATCCCCGCTGCTGAGATGCTGCTCAAAATAGCTCTTGAGTTGCTTCTCATGCTTGAATGTTCCATACGTCCACATTGTTGTCTGTTGCCCCCGGTAACGCTTTAGTTCCTAACAATTCTTTTCCTGTAACGCTACTTTAAAATTACATAAGAATGCCTTTACACTATGTCCGAAGCATTATGCTTCGTATTTGCAACCATTTTGCTCAATTTTTGCATTTATTTTGCTTTACTTTTGCTGTGATTTTGCCGAGAATGGGAAAAGGAGCGAAATGACTAAAAATTCAAACCAATCCGAGATCAAAAAGAAGATCTTCAATTCCATCCGGTTGTCAGCAAAAAAGAAAAAAGAACTTTTTTTGGACGAACATAAGGAGACAATTGCGGATGCCTACAATAGTGGAGCCAGGATTGTTGAGATGGCCAAAGTATTGAATGCAGTCTCCATGGACATCAAGATTGACCGCAATGATCTGAGCTATTTTTTAGAGTATTCCTGCGGGATTCTAACCCCCACGAAGAAGTCCAAAAGGAAGGGGCGAAAGACCAGCCCTACCCCGCCTAAAAAGCCCGTACAGAAGGCGACGGAAGTTAGAAAAATTAAGAGGCAATCTGAGGCTGCGAAGCCTAAACCAACCCAAAGAAATTCAGGTAAAAGCTCACCGAAGTTTCGAGTGACCAGCGATGAGGATTTGTAGATGATGGAGTTAAGCACCAAAGACAATGTAGTGGATTCGGCACCCGTGGGTGGCTGTTTCCATTTTGGTCAGAATACAGAATTGTTTTTCTGGGGAGACCTCATGCGCGCCCGGAAGAGCGTTCTAGTCGTTTCGCCCTACCTCTCTGAAGAGTATGTAGAACCTCTTTTCAGGCTTGCTATGCGCGGGGTGAAGGTCACAATCGTCACCTCAACTGACGACAAGAAACACAATAATTTAGCTTTATCGATGAAATATCGATCGTATGAAAGAGTTAAAGATAGCTTTAAATACGAATGGGGCTTCATGCGGCTGATCGCACTAATAGCGGCTGTTTCATATCTCTGTGACAGATTTCATTCGGTTAATCCCTACTATGTACTCGCCACGCTGGTGACAGGAATTGCGCTTATTTATCCGTTTTGTAAGGTCAAAGTACACGCAGGCCGAATACTGAGCCCTATTGATTGGCGAATATTTAAGTCACCCTACTCAGACTCGTGGAGTAGCAGTCCGAATGAAGACTCGAATGTTGGTAAAAAGTCGAGCGCCGCACTTCTACACTCTAAAATCTACGTTATAGACGACCACACCGCCTTTGTTGGCTCGGCTAACTTAACCAACGCAGGAATGAAGTATAACTTTGAAACTCTAACGAAGATTCAATCGGAGCGAACAGTTAGGGGCATTGTAGAAAGCCTTAAATCAAAACTGAATAATAAGCGACTGGTTCAGGACATGTCTTTCCCATATGAGCATGGAGACCTCATCGGACTAGATAGGCGAAAAATTAGAAACTTTCTTATGATGCTTTTTAGAGGCGTCTTGCACACGCTGTTTTTCATACTTTCATTGCTTCCTGACGACAAGAACAAGGCGGGTACAAAAAAAGCCCACGCCTGATTGGGCGTGAGCTTTCTATAAGCACCGAATCGATTATCCTCTTAATTGGCACCTACTAGTTAGAACAAGTCATCCTGCATAAAGCTAACTTTCTTCCATGCGCGATTGTTGGCAAATTTGTGCCCAGGAACAGCCACAATTGCCTCAATGTGTTTGTTATGCCTATACCCGCCACTCTTGAGGTTAACAAACACTTCAGGCTGTACTTCTCGTTCTCGGACTTTGGTCGTTGAATAAGTCACCTTGCCGTCTGCGGATTTGTTCTGTGTTTTCTTAAGTTTTTCGCGGCTTTGAATACACTTAGATCCATACTCATTCGTGCCTGGATCACCATTTTGATGAAAAATCTTAATGTTTAAATTGGCCAGAAGAGACTCTACACGAGCCTTGTCTTTCAACACTACTTCATAGCCTGGGTAGTTTTGAGATAACACAACTGTCGCACATCTTTGGCTCCGTGCCGTCGCTTGAAAAGCGGGGTCTTGCGGAGAGGCTAGCTCCTGATACTCATCAATCCAAACAAATACTGGTTTTCCATCAGATCCCCTGCGCTCCACCGCCCTCTTGAATGAAGTCTTCCAGATTAAATTTGAAACTCTCCCAAGCGATTTAAACTTCTTTGTAGAAACATCGACGATAACAATTTTGCCATGTAGCGCATCATCTGGAGTTACTGTTGTGTCTTTTTGAAATAGTTCAAATATCGGAGATCGAAGCAAGTTGTTAAGTTGTGAAGAAAACGCGTTCTCGATAACAGAACGCGTATTTGGAGCAAGCCTTGGAAACTCTTTTCTTAGATATTCAAGAGCAAGCTTAAGCTCAAAGTCTGCATTTTTCTCTAGAAGATCCAAACCAAGACTCTTACAGGGAGGCTCTACCTCGTCTGGCTTTTCTTTCTTCTTACGACCAATGCCCTTAAATAGCTCGTATAAACCCATCACCGAAAGAGTTTTGCTGCGTGCAAGCTCTATTGTCATAAGATTCTGAATCAATTCTTTCTGAGAGTCTTCCCAAAAGCTATCGCTAGACTTCTTAGCGGTTCCCGAGAGAACCTCCATAATCTCTAAAAGGTAATGTGCGAGAGAATACGAACTTCCATCGCTGGTCTGCTTCTCGTATTCAAGAAAATTAAACCCACAATTCTCATCAGGACTAAAAAAGACCAGATCATCTTGGCGACCTGCCTCCTCGGCATACCTTTGCCAAGTAGCCGCTTCATCTTCTTTTACACACAACACTAGACCACCAAACCCACTCCTTAAGAACGAAGTTGCTATCGCTCGACCGGAACCACTTGTCTTTCCCGACCCAATCGAGCCAAAAATACAAACTCCACGCATCAAATCTTCTCCCGTAAATTGGTCTTCCTTTTCTTCCCCCACTTTCCAAACTATCTGAGACAAGTCAGTGCCAAGCCGTGGTTGCTTCGGCGTAAGTCCGTAAACTGGATTGAGTGCTTTTTTAATGAATGACAACATCTATATATCCCCCGAAAAACAATACAAGAGTAAGTACAAGCCACCCTGCCGTTGTTAATAGTACAGTGGAAAGCAGCGCCCTTAATGTCGTTGCTTTCCAGGCCTGTTCAATCTTTGAGACAGCGGCATCTACGTTGCCCGTCTCCTTCTTAAGTGCTTCCGTCCGTTCCTCTAGGTCAATGCAAATCTCGCCATATCTGGAGGCGCTAGACTCAAACCTAGAGAATGTCTCCTTATATGACTCTTGGATAAACTTAAGAGCCCCATACATTGGGTCTCTTTCTTCAAGCTGATACTTGAACACCATGGCATCGAATTTCTCTTCTAACTCCATGTGAGTCCTTTCTCATCGAACATCTCAATCGTTTCCCTGAAATATGAATCGACCCTCATGCGGGCAAACGTGTACAACTTAATGCAATCGCGTGCCTCTGAAAAATTGCAATTGGCTGCATCCATTGAAGACGCAGTCTCTTCGCACAGCTTTTTAAGCTCTATGACCTTCGCATCGAGCCCTTCAAGCAACGTCTGCTTCGTTTTAGAACCGTCCAAAATCTTAAAGTTTGCTGCTCGGCCCTTGTTTCTTACGATGACATACTCCGCAGAAGTTCCAAAAAATTCAGCTGTGTCTTTTAGAATCTGCACGCTATCCTTGTCGCCGCCCAGGACAAATTCAATCTTCAGATCGATGTTGTCTTTTTTCAACTCTTCCACAACCCGCTTGCCACCAACCCACTTTTTTAGGTCTTCAAGAATCCCAGCTCCACAATCAATCAGATAGAGAGCCTTATGATTAATCGCCCGTTCAATAAATGGGTCCATCTCTGCAACACTACGAACATCTAGGTGCTCGACTTCATCAGGAAAGAATCTGAAAAATGTCGAATTAGTTCTGTCCGTATCAAACGCGAAAACTTCTACACCTAACTTCTTCAGCCATTCATATTTGAGTCGTGCATAGAAGGTCTTTCCAACACCACCCTTATCACCTGTTACTAGAATTATTTTGCTTCTTTCCATCTGATCCTCCTAGATCTCATTCCAACTAATGTCTTTTCTCTGAAACTTTACGATCAATGGTGCCACTGCCTGTATGAGCGTCACCTGCACAATCAGAATCGTCAACCAAACCACTGCGGCTTTGAAGTACCACTTAATTTCAGGAAACTTTAAGAATACAACTAAGGCCGCAGTCAGAAGCACTAGGCTGATTCCCACAAGCCTTGGCAATGCCGCAGTTCGCTCTTTCTTGAACTTATACATCTCGTCTTCATCATTATTTTGAATTGCTTTGATACCTTCAATTCCCGGACCAAAGAAAAACACTTTGGCCATATCAAATAGTTGTTCTGGCATATCATTTTTGTCACTCATCTTCTTACCCTCCTAATTTTCCACTTTCTGTAATCATCACGATAATTCTCTGATTTGGATGAACCTCAATGGTCCTCTGCTTTGATTCAGCTTTTCGGGCAAATCTATCTGCACTTCTCGACAAAGCAGTTGTTGCGCCCGCTTTTGCGGAAGTATCAAAGCCAGGCCTAGACTCAAAGCCGTCGTTGGTTTGAACACGATCAACCGTGGAATCCACGATTCCCGCAGCCGTCGCCGACGCCATCTCAGCTAAAAAATACTTAGCTTCGTGGTCTCTAATTTTTCCCAAAAGCCCATAGGTGCCATCACGCCCAACCGCCACAGAAACAAGGTCCAAAACCTCTCCATCACCTCGCAGTAGTGTTTTGAACTCGATAGTTGCCCTTGATAGTCCGACTTCAAACTTGGCTCGTCCCACAAGGCGCGCTCCCTTAAACTGGCCCGAGGTAATAGTAGCTCGTACCGGCACTTCCAAACCTTCCGTGATCTTAAATCCATGCTCTAGAACTGCCTCAAAAGTTTTGCCCGATTGGACCCCAGCCACCTTCTCTTGAATGTCCTTGGTCTCAATCAGGAACCCTTCGCCCTGTTCAATATAGGCAACAGATCCCGCACCACCCATGTAGCTTGGAAGGTTTCCTTCTCCTGATGTGCTTTCATCTAACCGGGACTTTTTTCTACTTGCGGCAGACTTTGACTCGGCTGTCTTTTTCTTTTCGTTGGCATCCTCTAGTCGCGCAAAGCGACGCTTTAGTGAGAATTGAGGACACTGCCTCCCCTCACACAAAACTTTCGCCTCACTACTGCTTGCGCTTGCCTCTCCCATCCAAACTAGGAAACTTAGGATCAATATTAGCTGCCTCATTTGCCACCCCACTTCTTCGACTTATTAAGTACCTTCTTTGAACCAAGAGTACCCAGGGAAGGCGCGCCATAAGTTCCGACAACTTCCACGATGTCTTGGTGAATCGTTCGGGTCGGCACAAGGTCAAATACAAACTTCTGCTTTTTGCATTTCACTATAAGGTTAGTCGGTCTTGCGCGCGGATCTACAATCTTGACCACAATCTCGTTATCAAACTCTTCCGGTTTTAGAATCTTGTAGTGGCTTGGCAAGCCAACCCTACCACCGCGAACCGCACACGGAAACTCTATGGAAGTTACCAAATCTTGAACCATGCTAATTCTTGTTACGGAACTGTTATCAACAATAAGCTTTTGAAGTCGCCTAGGTGCGGCCTCAACATTCCAGACATACATACTACCTAGCAGCAGCAATAATACTTTCTTCATAACTCGCTACCTCCCATCCAAACTGATTAATTTCATCACGCTTGCGCCTCTGCAACTCAACATCAAGTTGAACAGTCGCCTTCCTTGAAACGAGCTTATCTTGCACCGTCAGCTCAAGCTCCAAACGATATTTGCTATCGTCGATTCTGCTGATCTTATTAATGGCCGATTGCTGCTCAATTTTAACTTCCGCGACCTTATCTTTGATCGAGATAAATTCCGGCATCGCCCTATTCCAGGCATCTTGGCTCATCAGATCGCCAGCCTTTGAAATAGACCTCTCATAGGTATCAGAGCTGTAGTTATACATCTGCGAAACTAACCGCCTGATCAACGCCTTCTGCTGAGACATTATGAGCGCTTCATCCTCTTCGACAATTAACCTGGCCCCAGAGGCTTCATCAATTTGCACCAAAATAATGCGATCCTCTCTGGCATTCCAAAGAATGGCCTGAACCACATTCAGAGCAAAAAGGCTTAAAATTAGGCCCAGCGTAACTATTTCTATACGAGTTCTTTTTTTCATTTTTTCTTACTCCTTATTGGTACATCCACGCGGGTTTCTCAGGCTTCTCCGGTTTTCGGAAGCTCAGACCCTTTCCATCTTTGAGATTGCTATGAAGGTTTTTTGCCAAAGGCGCAGCCTGAGCGACGACAGTTCTTGACGTAGCTCCCGCCTTAACCCCGATGCTGCTAGCCCATTTTCGAGTCGCACCTATTCCTGTCACTCCAGCAGCGTACGAACCCGCCCCTATTCCGATATTCTTTACAGAGTCGGCAACTTGCTTCCCTGCCACCGCTGCCGCGCCTGCGAGTGGGCCTCCAAACACAAACATGAGCTTAACCGGCAGAAACGCCTGAATGCCTGGCGCAATGACCGACAAAAGGCTTGCCATGAAAGCCGAGTTTTCGGCCCCTAGCATGAGGACAATGAATCCGCCAATAAGGTTGAAAAACAGGGGCAATAGACAAAGGAATACGACAACTGTCAGCATGGACCTAAAACCAATCCCAATGCCTGTAATGACCTTCAGAGGAATCAGCAGGGGAGCAATCACGATGATCGATCCGATTCCGGCGCTTGCCAGTAGCTCGAATCCCCATAAAATGAGAGTTCTCAAAAAAAGAGCTACATACATGAATACCTCTTCAAGAAAACTTAGATTGTTTGCGTCAGCATCGTAGATATCAATCATCTTCACGTTTGAATCTGCTATCGAAGGGAATTTGATCTCCCCTGCTACACTAATGATAAAGTCAAAAATAAGTGGAATGGCCGCAAAAGAAACTAGCGCTATGCTCACCCCTCTCAGCGTGGCCAACATTGCTTGGGAACCTTGAAACGACAGCATTTGCACCAAGATGGTTACAAGAAAAAGCGCCACCAAAATATATTTAACTAAAGGCTTAACTGTTTCTGAAAGAGTTTTTGCTTTTTTGATGACGTAGCTATCAATCGGGAACGAATAGACGCCAGAGCCAATTTCTTTATGGCCCCTTGAACCGGGAGCGTTGATTAGCTTCCTAATGCTATCGCGCTTTTTCTTCTCTTCTTTAAGCTCATCCTTAAGCTTCGCAACAGCCATACGCTCCTCACGAAGCTTTCTCTGCTCATCTGATACAAATCCTTGCTTGCCGATCTCATTTGACTCGATTTCAGCAGCCTGGGCCTTTTTTTCAAATGTCTGAAAAATCGAGCGCACATTTTTGCCTTTGCGAATTGCACTAGTAATTTTGTCCACTCTTCCGCTTGCTGACGTATCGGATTGATCAACGAGGACTCCATAAAGTCCGCTAGACTCTTCCCCCAGACTCTCTCCAAGACGCTTCGTTTCTTCGATCTCCCTTAACAGAGCGGCCGATTCCTTGTTTAGTTCAGCCGTGCTATCAATCTCGCTGTAGAGTTCACCAACACTCCCGGCAACTTCTCCCACTTCACCACCGCCCCCCAAGATCCCCAATCCTTTCTCGGTCCCTTTTATGATCGTAAACGGATCAAGAGCTTTTGCTGGCTGTACGAGGGCGCCAAGCAAAAGAATACTTACTACTGAACGCTTAAACATTTGAGAGCTTCCTCTAATTTGAGACCCGGAACGGCTGTTCTAAGATTGTTGATCTTCTCGTTATCTTCTCTTGAGCTGCTTACTCTTAAATATTCTTCTGGCGTCAAACGGACCTGGAGCACCTTTGTCTCATGCTCCGTTTGCAGGAGAACCTCTCTATAATCTCGGGCTCGATAGAGTGATTCGATCTTCTGTAGGCCTTGTATATCCAACTGAAGTTTTTCTGCAAATTCTTCAACCCGCCCTTCTGTATTATGAATAAAGCGAACCATCGAATTGTTAAGAATACCCAGATCCGGGGTTCCACTCTCAGTCACACCTTCAAAGTCACTGAACTGCTGAGAGATCAAGATCGTTATATGCCCAAACTTACGAAAGTTTGCCGTCGTTAACTTAAAGAACCTTCTTGAGTGTTCAACGAAGAATGGAGATTCATCGATAATAAGTGCAATCTTGCGGCCAGCTTTGTCGGCCGACGAGAGCCTTAGATTCAGCTCCGCAATGACAGATGCAAAAATTGCTCTGACATAGTCTGGACTTGTCGCATTTTGTAAATCCTTAAAATTGTAATATAGGTAATTCTTATTCGCCAAGTTTCGTGGCGTGCCTAGAAACGTGTTCTTTAGTACCCCCTCGGTCCACCTGGATATGACGGCATTTCGCTCAGGCAGCTCAAGCTTCCTGAGGAGCGCAACCATCTCGCGACATCCTGATCGAATTATCAATTCAATTTGCTCTTCAAGTTGCGCTCGCTCCGATCGAAGAAGACTCTTCTCCTCGCCATCAAGCAGTAAGGTTTCAACCAGGTCAACTACAATGGAAAGGTGTCCCTGCTCAACTCCCTCCAGTGGAATTGCCCTGAGAGGGTCGAGCCTGGATGGCTCAGAAATGTCGAATGAGCACTCTAATCCATTTGCAAGTTCACATTCCTTTCTATAAGAGCCGCCCACATCAATCTTAACGATGTCTACTTTGGGATCGCTTATTAAAGCCGAGGTGAGAAGGTTTGCTAGGACACTCTTTCCTGACCCTGTGTTCCCATTAATAATGATGTTGTTTGAGCTTCTTTCACGATCAAACAGATCGAAATAAGTGATCGATCCATCTCTCCGATGGAATCCAAGACTTGTCTCGGCGCGGGCTACTTCCGGCTTAGAGTAGCTAAATATCGGGAGATATTCCCTTGTCTCTAGCTCAAGTAAACCGAATGATTCGCCTTGCACGCCGCCCGGCTGGCTCGCTAGCAGCGCGTTCACCTTCCCGAATGTTTCAATAGTCGCATCGCCCAAAGGCCTTAGCCACTTTACCGTGCTTGCCAAATCTCTAGCCAAAGCTTCTTTGCTTGAACTAACTACTTTTACAATAAATTCAGCATTGAAAACGCAGGTAGAACTTTTCTGCAAATCACTTTCTATTGCGGCTAGATCCCCTGCCCTATCTACAACATTCAAATCATTACTTTGCTTTGCCTGAGACAGCCTTCTTTTAATATCAAACTCCATCCCTACTGATGATTTTTTTGTAAGTGTCAGTGATATCTGGCTCCCAGCGGGCAAATACGTTTTTACCGAGGCTAAGGTTTCTAGCTCAACATCAAGCCAAGATGGACGGTACAGTCTTACAAAGCCCATCCATTCTTTTCCATTGGTGATACCCGAACGACTTGATTCCAATGTCGTACCTTCAGTTACGAAGAGTCGCACCACATCATCTTCCTCTAAAGCCCTAGGATTCATTCTTCTGAGTTCACGGAATAAATCGATATGTATCCCATCCGATTCATTTTCCTTAGGCGCACTCTTGTTAAACAACGATTTAGCCGCATCTTGGAGAAATTTTAATGGATTAGCTTTTTGCTCAAAGCAAATGTAGTTGTACTCTGTTCGAGATCCAATTGACCTAAGTTCATCTTCCCTGATTCCAGCGAGACTACGAGTATCCGCATAATCTACAACCGAAAGTATTCGAGCCTGCGCACCCATCTCTAATCCTCTTAGAACGGCTGCAATATCCTGATATGCTTCGACATTCCCTTCGACATCAAGACGATCCACTGATGCAATCACAAGATCGCAATAGTCCGTCATCTCAAACCTTGAGCAGTTCTTAAGCTTCTTTTGTTTTGATATTGTTGGTACTACGAACATAACCCCGGCCTCCTCTAATCAATGCTGGTAAAACTTCTTCAAGATATGATGGCTTCTTGTCAGCAAGTATTGTGGCCCTCAGAACTAGATACAACGCCGGGCAGACAATCATCAGCCACTCATGGCTCGTCTCCGAGCTTATGAGAGTGAATCCAACAAATAAAAACCCAGCGATATATAAATCCTTCTCCACGAGACCGAAGATTGTTCTTCGCTCGTTAAGTTGTCTTGAGAGCCGCGCCATTAGAATATTCCCTTGATCATCCCGATGATGGCCGGACCACCATAGACCAACGCACAGCCCAACATTCCGCCAACAACCAACTTGCGGCCCCAA
>Ga0100402_1001672_pt1 | contig 25525 bp, 23 predicted proteins | sample CryGeyme20150102_FD_80419 | JGI IMG/M metagenome (GOLD analysis project Ga0100402, IMG submission 80419) | Groundwater microbial communities from Crystal Geyser aquifers in Utah, USA - Crystal Geyser metaG 2015-0102 | ecosystem: Environmental > Aquatic > Deep subsurface > Groundwater | place...
CCCGCACCAGCACATGAAAATGGTTCGACATCACACAGTAAGTCAAAATCTCCACCCCACAAAAATCCGCCACCTGCCAGATCATCTTGCGGAAAACCTCCTTCTCCCGATTACCCAATAAACGCTGACCACCCACCACACGACTCATCGCATGGTAGCAGGCCGGCACATCCTCCAGTTTTGTTCGTTTCATAGAGTCTCACTATGCGACCCATCACCATAAGTCAATCTCAAAATTTATTAGCAGACTATAAAATATAAAGAATGAGAAATGGGTGGCTGAATGAAAATCTTGTGCGGGGAATTAGCATTTAATAAACACTGGAAATCCGGAGCTGATGGGGCACACTGTGATGCTTATATTATGAAGATAATCATCGTAGGTGCCGGCGAAGTTGGCAGTAATCTAAGCACGGTACTCGCGGCAGCTGGGCACGATGTGACGCTGATCGAGAAGTCTGAAAGCCACTGCGAGCGGCTGGAGGAGGAACAAAATGCCCGCGTTGTGACCGGCAACGGCAGTTCGGCCCGGCAGTTGGTTGAAGTTGGCGTTGCCAAATGTGACGCTTTCCTGGCGATGACGAGTGACGACCGGACCAATATCATTTCCTGTTCGTTGGCGAAGGGGCTGGGGGCGAAAAACACGATCGCGCGCATCCATGACGAGACTTACAGTGATACCTCTGTTATGAACTACCAGCTGCATTTCGGGATCGATTTACTGGTCAACCCGGAAGCTATTTGCGCGGTGGAGCTGGCCAAAGAGATCCGCAGCGCTGGGCGGGTGGAGGTGGAGCATTTCGCCCGCGGCCAGATTGAGGTGCAGCGCCAGCGAGTGGCCCGGGGTTCGCGCCTGATTGGCAAAAAGTTGAAGGACATGAAGCTCGACTCACAGGTGCGCATTGGTTATGTGCAACGTGGCGACCAGACTGAAATCGCCAATGCGGAAACGATGCTGCAGGAAGACGACGTCGTTACCCTCTTCGGCCACCCGGAGGTGCTTTTCGGGCTACGGGAAAAATTCGACCCGAAACAAAAGATCGAACTCTCAAGGGTAGTTCTTTTTGGGGGCAGTGAAACGGCGATCAACCTGATCCATCTGCTCAAAAATCCCCGTTTCAAAATCCGTGTCATTGAAAAGGACAAGCTTCATTGCAAGCGGCTGGCGGAACGCTTCCCACACATCACTGTGATCCATGGCGACGCCACATCCATCCGGCTGATGGAGGAGGAACAGATCGACTGTGCGGACTACTTTGTGGCCTGCACGAAAGATGACGAAGAAAATATTTTGACCTGCATCCAGGCCTCAAAGCTGGGAGCGAAGCACGTGCAGCTGCTGATCAACAAGGGCGACTACGACGACTTGCTTGATATGCTGCAAAGCCGCCTGGACATCGAGGTGGCCGTTTCACCCCGCCGGGCGACGGCGGAGTTTATGCTGCGCAACCTATCCAACGCGTCGGTGGCCCGGCTGGCCGAGATGCCGGATGGCAGCCGCTTGCTGGAATTACGGATCAGCCACGCGAGTCCGGCAATCGGCCGCACAGTCAAAGACATTCATCTGCCGAACGGATGCTTGCTGGTGGCGCTGTTGCATAAATTCAAAGCCAAAGTTCCGTCGGCTGACGATACGATTCTCGCCGGTGACCGGGTGGTGGTCATTGTCTCGGGGGAGCAGGAAAAAGAGATCACCAAAGCACTCGTTTAGTCTGTGAACACTGCGATTATTTATAAATTACTGAGCATGGTGCTGCTCGCTTTGTCGCTGGCCTTCGTCGTGTGCATCGGGGTTGGGCTGATGATGGGCGAGGCTTTCGGCGACCGCGCCAGCATGGCCTTTGAAGCATCGATTGGCATTTCGCTGTTACTGGCACTTTTGTTTTATGTGCTCGGTCGAAAGGGCGATGCCAAGAAACTCTACCGGCGGGAAGCACTCTGCACGATTGGTCTTGCCTGGATACTTGCTTCACTGATCGGTGCGATTCCCTACCTGCTGACGGTGGAAGACTGCGATCTATCGGACGCACTTTTCGAGAGTGCCTCCGGATTGACGACAACAGGGGCGACTGCTTTTTGGAATTTTTACGAATTCCCCGCCAGTCTGCTCTTTTGGCGCTCACTCAGCCAATGGGTGGGGGGACTGGGCGTGATTGTGTTTTTCGTTGCGATCCTGAGTTCGCTCGGTGCCGGGGCAAAGATTCTCTTTACCAATGAATCTTCGGGCACATCGACCGATTTTGAACAAGGCCGGGTTCAACATGGCGCTTTCGTCTTGCTGCTTTATTATCTGGGTATTTCGGCAGCCTGCACGCTGGCCTACCGTTTGGCGGGGATGGACTGGTTTCAAGCCGTCAATCACTGCATGACAACTGTCGCGACCGGAGGATTCAGCACTGAGGCCAACAGCACTGCCGATTTTAACAGTCCGCTGATTGAGTGGATCACCATCCTGTTTATGGCCCTGAGCGCGACAACTTTTCTGTTCGTGATTCGCTTGTTGCGCGGGCAGACGCATATTCTCCGCCAGAACAACGAAGTTTACTGGTTCTACAGCATTCTTTGCGTCAGCACTGGCTTACTGACGCTTTATCTGGTAGATCTGACCGGGGAACTCCCCAGCTGGGACAGCATTCGCACCGCAGCCTTTCAAGCGACTTCGATCATGACCACGACCGGCTACGCGTCCACCGACTTTGACGGCTGGCCTCCGCCCGCCAAAATGGTGTTGGTGATCCTGATGTTCATCGGAGGCTGCTCTGGTTCGACAGCCGGCGGAGTGAAGGTGGTCCGTATCGCCGTAGCGCTCCGCTCAGCCATCCGCAGCATCACCCATGCTTTCCGTCCGAACATCACGATCTCGCTGCGGATGAGCGGCCAGAATCTGGGCGAAAGCGCCATCCATAATGTCACTCTTTTTCTGATGTTGATGGTATCGCTACAAGTATTTTCCATGCTTTTCATCTCAGCCATGGAACCCGAACTTAGTTTCCTCAGCGTGTTTTCCTGTGTACAGGCCACTTTGTTTAATGTCGGGCCTGGCTTCGATGCGGTGGGGCCAACCGAAAATTTCCATTTCATGCAGCCCGGCACCAAGGCGTATCTTAGTTTACTAATGATCCTGGGCCGACTAGAACTTTACGCAGTGTTGGTGCTCTTTGCACCATCAGTCTGGCGGCGCTATGCTTAAAATTTCATAAAAACCAGGGACACCCGGTATTGCCATTAAGGAGTTTAGGGCTACATTAATAATAGAATGAATTCTTCCGCAAAGACCCAACCTGACGGAAATTCCCTGCTCTTACGGGCATCGGCCAAACGCTTGTTTGAGAGCTTAATGGAGCAAACGCCGGACCGGATTTATATCAAAGACAAGCAAAGTCGCTTTGTTGCGGTGAGCCAGGCGATGGCAGAAATGCACGGGATGAAGGAGCGCCGTGAATTGGAGGGCTTGACGGATTTTGATCTATTTTCCGATGAACACGCGCAGCAGGCCTACGACGATGAGCAGCGAATTCTCCGCACGGAAAAACCCATCATCAACAGCGTTGAGAAAGAAACCTGGGACGATGGCTCAGTCACCTGGGTGAGCACCAGCAAGGCTCCGCTCTATCTGGCTTCCGGCAAACTGGCCGGAATCATCGGGATCTCGCGCGACATTACCGCAGAACGCGAAGCGCAACTTAAACTGGCTGAGAGTGAGAATCAGCTGCGCAAACAAAACGCCATACTGCGCTCGGACTACGAGAGTGCCCACAAAGTGCAGTCGGTGATGATTCCCGGACGCGTGCCGCAGGTGCAGCATGTCGAGATCGGCTACCTGTGGAAGCCGATGACCGCAGTGGGCGGAGACATCTTCAGCTTCCCCCGCAACCCCAGCAACTGTCTGCTCTTTTTTATGGGCGACGTCTGCGGACATGGCGTGACAGCGGCTTTTTACACGGTGCTGATTAAATACCTAACCGCGCACAGTGGCGAAGTGTACACCGACAACCCGCAGGACTTTCTGAACTCAGTAAACCATGAACTCTCCGGGCGGCTGAATGAGGGCTTTGTCACCGGACTGGCCGGGCACTTCAGTGCCCGCAGAAAAGACGGCAGCCGCAAACTGGTCCTCTCGCACGCCGGACACCGCCAGGTGCTGGTCTATCGTGCGGCAACAAAACGCTGTGTGCTGATCGAACTCCCCGGCGGCACGGTGATGGGCATTCCCGGCGGCACCGCTTCGAGGGCAAAGTCGATTGAGCTTGGTGTCGGCGACCGTTTTCATGCCTTTACCGACGGGATTGTCGAAGCATACAGACCGGATGGTGAGGAGTTTGGCATGCAGCGCCTGATCCAGTGTTTCGAGCAACATGCCCATGAAAGCGTGCAGCGAACACAGCAGATCATCTACGACAGCGTGGCTGAATTCACACAGTCCGTTAGCCAGCAGGACGACATAACACTACTCGGCTTTGAACTCACCTAAGTTCAGGCCTGCTCCCGCTGGACGAACTGATCGATCACGCTCAACATGTAAGCCGCCGCAGTTTCCGCACGCAGCACATTAGCCCCCAACCGCACCGGGGCAAAGCCATTGTCCCGCAAGGCTGCGTATTCCGACGGTGAAAAATCGCCCTCCGGCCCGACCGCCAACACGATCCGATTCGGCAGTGGGGCAGCCGCCAGCGCCTCCAGCAGCCAGCGCGAGCCCGGCTCCAGACTGGCGACGATGCGCAAGTCTGCAGCAGTTGCGGGATGAAGCCGGAGCCAATCGGTCAAATCCAGCGGGGCTGCCACTACCGGAAGAAAAGCGAGCCCACATTGTTTCGACGCTTCGATCGTGGTGGCACACCACTTCGCCAGCTTACCGTCCACCCGCTCATGCGGCAGATGCACCTCACTCTGAGCGGTATAGACCGGCTGCAGGCTTGAGGCCCCAATCTCGGTCGCCATGCGCAGGATCAGGTCCATCGCCTTGCCTTTCAGCAGGGCCTGCAACAAGGTCACTTTCACGTTAGACGCTTTCACCTCCTCAATCTCCTCAATCAAGACAACTGCCGCCCGCGCGTCCGCCCGCGTGAGATGCCCCCGGTAGCGCCGCCCTTTGCCATCGAGAATTTCCACGCCATCCCCCGCTCGCGCCCGAAACACTTTAACCAGGTGATGACTCTCCCGCTGATCCAGCGTGATCGAGTCTGCCTGAACCTCGGCTGCGGGAAAGAGAAATGAACGGAAGTGCGCCATCAAAAAACTTACACTGTGGCAAAAGTCCGTGAGGGCAAGATAACAGAGGCAGGCGGTGGGGAAATGTCCACCAGCCAGGATATATTCTGCTGCGGAGTATCCTTGCACCTGCGTCATTTTAACTTTCAGCTGTGACCACTTATGCATCCATTCCTAACTGAAGATTTCTACATCCGCTGGAGCTCGCTCAAACCTCAACACGTCGAGTCCGATCTCTCAGCAGCATTGGCCAACGCCCGAGCTGCAGTTGCTGCAGTCGCCGCACAAGAGGAACCTCTCAGCTATGAAAACACCATCGCGCCACTCGATGCCGGGCTGGAGCCATTGAGTCGCGCCTGGGGTCTCGTCAGCCATCTCGACGCCGTCTGCAACAGCCCCGAGCTACGCACCGCCCACAATGAAATGTTGCCCCTGGTCACGGAATTTTTTGCCGGCATACCACTGAACGAAGCACTCTGGCAAAAGATCAAAGCCTACGGCGAAAGCGATGCGGTGCAGCAACTCCCGCCAACCAAGCGGCGCTATGTGCAGGAGACCCTGGCCGACTTCCGCGAGCAGGGGGCCGACCTGCCGCCGGAGATGAAGCAACGCGCCGCCGAGCTGCAGAACCGCCTGGCTACCGCGACTCAGAAATACTCCGAAAACTGCCTCGATGCCACCAACGCCTGGGAAAAAATCGTGCAGGATGAAACCCTGTTGGCGGGGCTGCCGGCATCCGCCATTGCCGCCGCCCGGCAGAGTGCCGAAAAGAAGGGGCACAGCGAGGCCTGGCGTTTTACCCTGCAGGCTCCGTCCTTTATTGCCGTGATGACCTACGCCGACAGCGATCGCCTGCGGCAGGAAGTCTGGCAGGCCTTTCAAGCGATTGGGCGCGGGGACCGCTACAATAATCAGGAACTCGTGCGTGAGATCCTCGAGCTGCGCCACGAGCTTGCCCGGCTGTTCGGCGAACAGAACTTTGCTGACCACGTCACCAAACGCCGCATGGCCAAATCCGGGGCGAACGCCCTCCGCTTCGGCGATGATCTCTTCCAAAAAATACGCAGCCAGTTCGAGGCCGAGACGGAGCAACTCCGCGCCTTCAAAGCCGAACAATCGGCCAACATCCAACAACCAACAAACAACAGCAAGCAGCTACTTGAACCATGGGAAGCGTCCTACTGGGCCGAAAAGCAACGCCAGGCGAACTACGACTTCGATGACGAAGCCCTGCGCCCTTACTTCCCAATCGACAAGGTGATCAGCGGCATGTTTGAGATCGCAGAGACCATTTTCGGCCTGCGCATTCAGGAATGCACGGCTCCCAGGCAACCGGAGACCTGGCACGAAGACGTCAAATTCTACCAGCTCTACGATGCCGGGAGTGGCGAATTGCTCGGTGCCTTCTACGCCGACTGGCATCCGCGCGAATCCAAACGCGGCGGGGCCTGGATGAACTACCTGATCACCGGCAACCGCGACCCACAACTCGGCCAACGCACGCCCCATCTGGGACTCATCTGCGGCAACCTCACTCCGGCGGTGAGTGATAAGCCGGCGCTGCTGACGCACCGCGAAGTCGAAACCATCTTCCACGAATTCGGGCACCTGCTGCACCACCTCTGCGGCGAGGTCGAGGTCAAGGCGCTCAACGGCGTCAATGTGCCCTGGGACTTCGTGGAACTGCCCTCGCAAATAATGGAAAACTGGTGCTGGGACCGGCAAAGCCTCGACCGCTTTGCCCGTCATTACGAAACCGGCGCACCCATCCCAGCAGAACTTTTTGCAAAGATGCTGGCCGCCCGGAACTTCAGAAAAGCCAGCTTCCACGCCCGCCAACTCAGCTTCGGCAAGATGGATCTCGAGCTCCACATCAACTGGCCGCCAAGCGGTGCAGAAGACCTCGACCGCTTCATTGAGCAAGTCCTGGCCGGCTACACCACCGAATATGCCACCCGCCCCAAGTCCAACGTCTTCAATTTCGGACACCTCTTCAGCAGCCCCACCGGCTACGCCGCCGGCTACTACAGCTATAAATGGGCCGAGGTGTTGGACGCCGACGCATTCACCCGCTTCCAGCGGGAAGGCATCCTCAACCCCGCCACCGGCCGCGAATTCCGCCACAAAATTCTGGCCCAAGGCAACTCCGCCGACCCGGCCCAACTCTACCGCGACTTCATGGGCCGCGAACCGGATCCCGATGCCCTGCTCCGGCGGGACGGGCTGCTGTAGGAATCGCCCGTAGCTTGCGGATGCCAGTCTAATGAGAAACATGACCAGGGTAAGGGCAATCAAACGCGCTTTAATCGGCAGTTACAACCCACACAGAAACTGCGTCCTGAAGGGACGCAGGATCTCACCGCCTTGCCCCCCACCTTGCCCCAGAAGAACCCGCTGTCTTCTGATATCTGAGTAACTTTCCCCTTTTCACTTGCTCAAATTCAAACAGCGTAGTGCAGATGGAATGGATTGACAGTCACTGCCACCTGCTGGGCTTTAAACGGGACAACGAACTGGATGCCACACTCGCCCGTGCCAAAGGCGCCGGAGTCACCCGCTTGATCACCGTGGGCACGTCGCCGGAGGACTGGGTGCCCTATCGCGAAATGCATGCCGCTCATCGCGGCGTCATCGATTACACCGTAGGCCTGCACCCCTGCCACGTCGAAGCGGGTTGGGAGGAGTCGGTCGGCCAACTCTCAACTTTTTTCATACCACCTCACCGTCCGGTGGCGTTGGGTGAAATCGGGCTGGATTACTTCCACCTGCCGCAGGATCCCATCCAGGCGGGCGAGGTCATACTGGAACAGGAGGCCGCTTTCCGCCAGCAGCTGCTGCTCGCAACCGAGCTGGACTGCCCGATCATCATCCACAGCCGCAACTGCTTTAAGGAAACGGTCAACATGATCGACGCCTCGGGCTTGGCCTGGGAGCGCATCGTCTTCCACTGCTTTTCCTATGGCCCGCACGAGATGCGCGAGATCAACCAGCGCGGCGGCCGGGCCTCCTTCACCGGCATCGCCACCTACAAGAGCGCCCAGGCCGTGCGCGAGGCGCTGCGCAGCCAGGGCATCGACCGTCTGATGCTGGAGACCGACTGCCCCTACCTCACGCCCGAACCGCACCGGAGAAAGCCCAACGAGCCGGCCTTCATCCCGCACATCGGCGAGCGCTGTGCTCAGGTGCTGTCATTCAGCACGGAGGAGTTGGCTGCCCGGACGACGGCCAATACCAAGTCCTTCTTCGGATTAACGTAATAAATCAGTGAGTTTGCTCAGCAAAAGCCTCTACCTCTGCGCCTTGCTGCTATTGGCATGGTTGGCGGTCGTGCCGTATTGGCCGAACATCAAAGAGGAAACGCTCGATTTTTACGCAGCCTGGCAGCAGATTCGTAATTCGCGGGGTCCGAACCTCAGTACCGCCCAAACAGCAGAGGCTGCAGCCGAAAACGCACGAAAACGGTCCATAGCACCACCAAGACCTCCCGCCGAATTGCCCGAAATGGCCGGTGAAAAAACGTCTGACCAAGCACCCGACCCTTTTATCCGGGAGGCCCGGAGGCGAGCCAAGGAAGATCCGGCAGCCGCCATGCAATGGCTGCAGCAGCAAAGCACCGGCACCGAGCGCCTGAGAGCCATGCTCGAAGTCGTCGCCCTCTGGGCAGCCAAAGACTCCGAGTCCGCCCTACTCTGGCTCGAGTCGAATGCCCAGGGTCTGGCCCGGCTTGAAACTCTCAACCGCAGCGTCGAACTCTGGGCCCGGCGCGATCCCGAGGCGACGGCTGGCTGGATCGAGGGCATGGCCAATGACCAAAGCAAAATTTCCGCCGCCAAGTCACTGACAACGACCTGGGCGCAAACGAACCCGACTGCCGCCGCGACTTGGCTCGACCAACTGCCGAAAGGACCGGTTCGCGAGGAAGCGGCCCAGGCCCTTGCACTGTCCTGGATGGAGAGCGACCCAGCCCAGGCGGCGGCCTGGACATATACCGAATATGCCCGCTCCGGACAACATGCGATAATGTATCCAGTCATCGAAAAATACACTCAACTCGACCCGGATGCCGCGGAAAGCTTTGTGCGCAGCGTTCAGGTTGACGGTTCGTTTGCGCCCGAATTCATGGAAAAATACGTTGCGGCCCGGGCGAAGAGCGGCCCGGGCGAAGAGCGACCCGGTGGAAACCGCAAACTGGCTTCAGACATTACCGCAGGATGACGCGCTTTACCGCAGCGAACATGCCGCGATTTTGATGCAGGTCTGGGCCGAAACCGACTCGATCGCAGCCTCCGCATGGCTCAGCGATCATTCCATCGGGCCACAACGCGATGCAGCGATCGCCGGGTTTGCGCAGTCAATCCAGCGCTTTGAACCGGAAGCCGCCGCCACCTGGGCCAACACCATCACAAATCCGGATCAACGCCTGCAAAAACTGCAGGACTCGATTCGCCGCTGGGCTGCGAATGACCCGCATGCCGCGCTCAACTGGGTGATCCGCGCCGAGCTAGAACCCGCCCTGCAGGAACAGCTCGCACGTGATATCGGCATCGACTAACCGCTGCATCGATCCCATCCGCATACCAAAAATCCACAATAACTAAAAACCTACCCCTAAGTCAGCAGTAGCTGCTCAGGGGTAGGTTTTCAGAAGCCCCCATGTGTCCCTGCTATTTTCAAGAGGTCAAATTTGCCCACAACTTAAGCATAGCCTACTGTCCAAACAGCAGTTGCAGCCCGGTCTCCACATCGCGCAGGATTCTCTCTTCCTTGGAAGGCTTGGGAAGCAGGTTTTGCCCCCCGGCGGGTGCAGCAGGTGTCCTACCTGCGTCCGGAGAGACTTCGTTGTTGCTGCCGGGCTGCGTCAGAGCGCGGTTGGCCGCCTCTTTGAGCACGCGCTCCAGCACCGAAGTGTCGGGATCACCCAGGCTGCCCTTGACCTGGATGCTTTGCCCCCAGCGGCGGAAGCCGTCTGCGCCGGTCTGCGCCCCGAGCAGCCTCAGCGTGTCCAAATACTCAATCAACTGACCTTTGGCGCCAAGTTCCAGCGTCAGGTCCAGCGGTTGTTGCAGCGCATCCTTCAAACTGGAGGCCGCAATACTGCCTTTGCCGTCGATCAGCACATTCCGGCCCACGAAGCGCAGTTGCGGAATTTCGATGCGTTTGTCGCTGCGCCGCTGCAGTTTGAGCGTAAAGTCACTGAACGGCATATTCTCAAAATAGGGCACCGTCTTCGCCAGAGCCGAAATCCCGGGGCGATTCAAACGATCCCCCAGCAGGCTGGCACCGATCAGCCCCAGATTGCTGCGGGTATCGAGTTGAAATGCCGTCAACAATCCCTCGCGCCCGGTGACCAACACGTCCCCCTCAACCGCATCCAGGGCCTGATCCAGCGTCTCGCCCTGACCGGAGAACTGAGCCCGCCCGTCGAACTGGCCCTGCACCGGGAAAGTACTGCCCGGCTGCCGCGAGAAAACTGCCGGGTCCAGATTGGCAAAGCTCACATCGCTGCGGAACGTGTACGCCATGCGCTGGTGCGCGGAATAGCGGGCCTCGGCCTCGCCGGAAATTTTGCCGGACTTTAATGCCGCTTCCAGTTGACTCAGCCGCAGCAGGGGCTCTGAGACAACCAGCTGCGCTTTCAAGTCTGCAATCACTTCGCCGGTACTTAGAACCAGCTCGGCAATCGCAACCGTCAACGCACCATCATAGCCAGCCCAGGGCGGTCCGGCAGCGGTCTCCCCGGCCACCGGTAGAGTTGGCGCGCCGGTTTGCGGCGCGGTCGGACCCGGCGGCAAGCGCACCGGCACAGCCGGATCTGCGGGCGACTCGCCTGACTGCCCCTGAAAAGCAGCACTCAGGCATTCAATATCGCGCTGACTCAAGCGCGCAGCATTCAAATCCAGCTTGAATTGTATCGGCGCACCGGCGGGCTGAACCTGTCCGGCCAGCTGTAAATCGGAGCTGGGCCGACTGACCGGTCCAGCCTGCAAGCTCACCCCCAGCCCAAGCTGCCCCGGAGCGGGTTCACTCAACTGCAACGCAAAACGGTAATCCTGCATCTGACCGGGGAAAGACCGGAGCGAAAGACCGGCTAAATTCCCCACCAGCCGCAACGGTTCGGGCTCACCTGCGGCCAACTGGAGATCGACCGATGCACGGCCACTCAAAATAGAAGTATAGGCGGCCAGTGCCGGCTGCTGAGCCATTTCCAGCAGTCCCAGCTCGAGCCGGGTTTGTGTTTGCAGGCCGGACGGGAACCAACCGGACGAGGCCAGTGTTGGATCGAAGCGGCCGGTGCTCTGCCCGGACAGAACCTCGCCATAGCGGTCCAGCACCTGCAGCTGAGTCAACTCCCAGGTTATCGATTGATCTGCGGCGAGGCGGATGACGGGCTGCAGCACCAGCGTCACTTGATTGAGCTGCGGCACCCCATGCTGCTGCAGCGAAACCGGCCCGATTCGCAGCGGCGCTTCTGAGCTTAACTGCATCTCCCCTCCTGCCAGTCCAGTCAGATTGAACTGGGCGGAAAGGTCCTCGCCGGCTAATGCCCATCCCTCAGGCAACCAGGGCGCCAGCCAGGCCAGCGGCAGATTCGTCAAGCGCAGATCCATCAAGTTGCCGCTTAAATCCTGCTTGCCTCCGAGGGCAAAGTCCTTGTTCAGCCGGACCGTCAGCAACTCGGCACCATCGGCAGTAATCAGCAACTCCGTTTCAGTCAAAGTCAACTGCTGGCGCGCGGCTCCCACTGCCAGACGGCCCTCCAGCACGAGCGGCCCCACCGCAGTCAGCTCGGGCAGGAAAATTTCGGGGCGCGGCAAATCCGCCTTAAAATTCATAGCCAATGCTGCGCGTTCCTCAAAGCCCTGCATGGAGGCCTCCAGTTGCTGGCTGATTGCCAGCAGCTTGTTGCCAGCCTGGTCGCTGGCCTGCGTCGATGACTCCAGCCGAATCTGCTCAAAGCCCCCGCCGGTCTTTTGCTTCAACCAAAGCTGCGCACTGGCATCAAATTCTTTGAGTCCGGCAGGCAAAGCTTCCGCCGCACTCAGTTTCAGCGAGGCTTCGATGCTGCTCTCCAATCCGGGACGAATGGCTCCGGCACGCAAATCCATCGCGTAGCGGCTGCCCGCTCCGTCCAGCAACTCCCCATCCAGCCGGATCGACTCGATATCGATCAGCCAGTCAAGCTCTCCAATCGAGTAAATAGCCTCTGCCGGGGAGCGCGCCGTTTTTGCCTCAACCGGTTTTGCTGCGCCGGCAACATCGTCCCGTGCTGGCTTCACCCGAGCCGGATCATCGACCTGCGGCAGCGCCGGATCGCTCGGGCTTGACCCTTCCAGCAAGGACGCGGGAATCTCCACCACCAGTCCAGCCACGTTCACCGCACCGAGTTTCAGCGTGCGGTTGAACAAAATATCCAATGGCTTGAAATCGGTGGCAAAGCTCTCCAGGCGGACACGGCTGCCATCGGGCAGGGCGAGCTTGAGCTGTGAAAATTCCAGTGAGCTGGCGCTGACCCGCACCGTGCGGATCGAACTGCCCGCAGGCAACTGGCCCTCCACCAAACGTTGCTGCACCCCCGGACGGGTGAGGATAAAGAGCGCCGCACCCACCAGCACCAGCAACAGAACAAAAAGGAACAGGAAAATTCGGAACAAAGTTTTCATAGCAACCAGAGAAGATATAAGTCCAGCACCCGGACGCAAGGTTCCTTGTGCAGCCAGCCGGTTTTCTGGCAACAAAGCGAGCACCCCTCCATGCAAAAATCACGATGCCCATGCTTTTGACAGATATCAATACCGGACCCACCTGGGTTGCACTCCGACTTGCCTCCACCGAACATATCCGCTCCGCCAAAAATTTTGCATAGACGATTGAAATGTCCGCCCGCCGGCGTTTTAAACTTCACACCCGTCCATCCACCTTCATACTAATTGACCTCCGACCTCCGACCTCCGACCTCCGACCTCCGACCTCCGACCTCCGACCTCCGACCTCCGACCTCCCATGCTTGTTCACACCGTATTCTTCTGGCTTAAAAAAGAACTCACTGCCGACCAGGCCGCTCAATTCCGCGTCGGCGTGGAGCGCTTGAAGGCGATCCCGAGCGCCGAAGCCGTCTATGTCGGCAGCTCGGCGGACACTGCGCCGCGCCCGGTCATCGACCGCAGTTATGACATCTGCCTGACGGTGCTGCTCAAGGACATCCCGGCACACGATGCCTATCAGGCCGACCCGATTCACCTGGAGTTTATTGCCAAGTTCAAGGACTCCTGGGAAACAGTAAAAGTTTACGACGCGGACTAGCGGGGGGATCATGCTCAACACCCTATACACGCAACTTGCCGCCACCAGCTGGGTGGAATGGCTGGGGATGGCGACCGGCATTGCCGGAGTTTACCTGAGCATCAAGGAGCAGACCGCAGCCTGGCCGCTCTACATCACCTGCTACAGTTGCTACGTTTATATCAGCTACTGCTTCGGTTTGCATGCCTTTATGGGGATGAACATCGCCTTCATTGCGATTTCACTTTACGGCTTTTGGAAGTGGGGGCGCAACCGGCACGGGCAGGCCGACGAACTGCCGATCACCCGTACCAAAGCGGAGCACTGGCCACTGGCGGGGCTTTTTTTACTGTCTGGCACGCTCGGAATCGGCTGGCTACTGGGCATGCGCGGCGAGGCCCACCTGCCCTATCTGGATGCCTTTGCCACCTGTTGCGGGCTCGTGGCACAATGGATGTTGAGCCGCAAGCACATCGAAACCTGGATTTTCTGGACCCTCTCCGACTTCGTCTATCTCGGCATCTTCGCGGCGGGCCAGTCCTGGCCGAGTGTGATTCTCTTTAGCGTATTCATCGTGCTGGCGATAAAAGGCTGGCGGGAATGGTGGCCCGGTCTTAGCTCTAAGCCATGCAACGCATTGTCCTGACAGGCGCCGAATGCACCGGCAAGACTACCCTGGCCACCGCACTGGCAGGCTACTACGGGGAGCCCTGGACGTCGGAATTCGTCCGCCAATATGTGGCGGCACTCGACCGGGAACTCACAAGCGAGGATCTCGCACCCATTGCACGCGGTCAGCTCGCGCTGGAAGATCAGGCACTGGCACAGGCCAGGCGGCTCATCCTGCACGACACCAACCTGCTCTCTTCGATCCTCTACGCCAACCACTACTTTGGAGCGCAGCTGGAGTGGGTCAACGAGACCTTCCTGAGCCGCGACTACGCGCTCTATCTGCTGTGCGCCCCGGCGGGCATCGCGTGGCAGGCCGATCCCGGGCAGCGCGACAGTGCCGCGGCTCGCGCCGAACTGCATGAAAAATTCAAACAGAGCCTGCAACAGCTCAAGCTCCCCTACCTCGAGCTGACCGGAAGTGCCGCAGCGCGCTTCGGCCAGGCCGTGCTGGCCATCGATCAGCTGGCATGAAGCCATTCACTCTGGATAGCCGTATTGCGAAACAACGACCCGGTCGCCTCAACCAAACTTATGCCCGTTCCGTAACGCGATCCTGCCGCACAGTTTTTGGCTCAGATTGAAAATACGCAGTTGTCTAAACGCATTTGCTCTGCACTAGTTCCAATTATGCAAGTTCATGCCCGCATCTCCAAGGAATGGCGCCGCCGTATGTTGTTTATGTTCGCTATGCTGTTTGGTGTTGCCTGTTGGTTCCTGACTGACGGCTACATCATCTGGCCGAAGGAAGCCGGGCGCTACGAGGCCTACGCCGGGATTCGCGACGAGATGCTCGAGTCAGGCAAGGCGGAAAACGAGGAGAGCGAAGAATTGCGGATCGCCTGGAAGCGCTATGCCATCGAAGCGGATCTCAGCCCAAAAGTCCCCAAAGAGCGCACCGACAAGGCGATTCGGGAACAAGTGGTCCTCGGCTGGTTCTTGATGGGCGTTGCGGTTCTCTTTGGTGCCTGGATTGCATGGAACCACCGCATGAGCATCCGTGCCGAAGGTGAGACCGTCATCGGCGCCTCCGGCCAGCGGGTCGAGCTGGACGCCATCATCGCCACCGACCGCAGAAAGTGGAAAAACAAGGGCATCGCCTATGCGATCTATGAAGTCAAAGGCAAGAAGAAGCGTCTCTGCCTGGACGACCACAAGTTTGCCGGTGCCGGGGAGATCCTGCTCGAGGCCGAGCGGCGCATCAAAGCCCGCGCGGAAGCTGAATAGATGCTGTCCCTGCCGGTGCGCGGGGCAACTTAACACCGCCAGCAACATACCGCGTGCCTAAGGATTCAGCATTAAAAATTCATGTTTTTAAATATTGAATTTATTAAAAACAATAATCATAATAAGACTAATTATAACTCATTTCAAGCATGGCATAGCTTTGTCACTACCCAACTACCCAACGCCAATTCAACACCCCTAATCTCATGGCTAAATCAACAGCAAATAAAGGTATCAGCCGCATCGACAGCGGCTCCACGCACGGCTGGTTCGTCCGTGCCTACCGTAACGGGAAGACATATTCCAAGTTGTTCAGCGACCGCAAGTGCGGCGGTAAGGGCAAGGCTCAGAAACTTGCCAAAGCATACCGCGACGAACTTTTCGCGGAAATCGAGAACATCCCCAAGCGGACCCGTCAGCGGCGCATCGTGTTATCCGACTCGCGCAACACCACCGGAGAACTCGGCGTTTCCCGCACGACCAAGTTGACCCCCAACGGAACGAAACATGAGTGCTACTCGGTTAGCTGGCGGCCCGAGCCGGGCGTGCAGAAATGCACCTCTTTCTCCATCAACAAATATGGCGAGAAGAAGGCCTTCAAGCTGGCGGTCGAGCACCGTCGTAAAATGATGCGTGAGGTCCACGGCCCTAATTTTTATCGTAAATTGAACAAGCGTTCGAACTCCACGCCGCAGGAGGACTGATTCATCCTGTAGGATAAGGCCGCATCAGCAATCAGACGACCAGGCTAAACATGAATCGGGTCTGCTGGCTGATGCTTGATTCCGGCTGGACCAACCACCAGCTGGACCCTGTTGGCGGGGTCAAAATTCCGACGGGCGAAGCGGGCCAGGCGAGCTGCATCAATCGCGTCGAGTTGCGCCGCATGCTCGGCATCGTCGTTGAGCGGTAATCCATAGCACAGTTGTAAGCCGGCATGCATGGCGCGGGCTCCGATGGTCTGACGGCTCATCGGACGCGCCGCTTTCAAGCGTGTGCGGCACCGCGCCAGCTCCGCCTCGCTGACTTCACCCCGCATCACCCGCTGGATTTCATGATCGATCTCCGCCAACACCTCATTCACCCCGCCGGGATGTGTGCCGGCATAGAACGCAAACATGCCCCCATTGAGTCCAATTACCCGGGTTGAGCCGACATAATACGCCAGGCCCAGGTCTTCGCGCACACGCTCGAAGAGCTGACTCGACATACCACTGAAGAGCTCGTTCATGACCTCGCTGACCACAAAGTCCGCATCGCAAATACCAGCATCCGGATAGGCTTGCAGCACGACTGACTGTTCCCGCTCCAGCACTTCGATGTGTTCCCGCGCTGTGACCACCTGGGGCACTGCATTCAAGCGGGCCGCAAATGCTGCCGGGTAGAGTTCACGCTCCAGCAGTGGACCCAGGCGGCCCAGTAACCAATCCCGCTCAAAATCCCCGCTTGCCACCAGTATCAGATTTCCCGCCCGCACCAGCTCTTGAAAATGCTGCCGCACCTGCTCCAGTGTCAATCGCTCCAGATCATCGATCCGGCCACCGGGACCGACCGCAAAGGGGTGGCCCTCAAAGAAGTGTTCCCGCAGACGACGGAAACCGAAATCCAGGATTTCATCGTCCTCTTCCTTCAAATTCGCGATTTGCGCCTGGCGCTCCCGTTCAAAAGTGGCGGGGTCAAAAACCGGCTGCGTCAGCGCATCCGAGATGAGCTCCACGGCCAGCTCCCAGTCCATCGGCAGCACCTCGCAGGCCAGACCGATCGTGTTGTTGCCGGAGGTCGATTGAAAACTGCCGCCGATGCTCTCGATCTGTAGCGAGATTTCATCCGCACTGCGTTTGGCGGTATCTTTTGTCAACAACTCGGCCAGCAATGCCGATACGCCGCGCTGGCCCCCGGGCTCATAGAGCGGCCCACCCCGCAGGATCGCCCGCAGATGCACTTTGGGCAAGCGCTGGTCCTGCTGCAGCAAGAGGCGCGCACCGGACTCAAACTCAATCGTCTCAAAGGCTTCAAGCGCGGGGCCGCTGACTTCGGCCTGTGCCGCTGCCGCCGCTTTGGCTGGCGGCCCCAGCGTGACCGCCGCAAGATTGGCATCCACCAGGTAGGTCCGCGCCATCGCCTGCAAATCACCATTTTCCACCGACCGCAGCCGATGGAGATACTGGCGGGCATAGTTGCTGTCGCCGATCACTACCTCGCCCAGCCCCAGCCGGGTCGCCTGACCACTCATGGTCTTGCGTCCATTGATTTCCGCGCTGAGTGCCTGCCGGCAGGCTTTCTGCACGACATCCCGCGCAAAGCCCTGCGCCACCACTTCGTCGATCAAACAACGAATCGCCGTCTCCACCTCAGCGCCACGCTCCGGATCACACACGTAGCTGATCATCAGCAGCCCGCTATCACCGGGATTCCAGTTCCGGCAATCCACATAGTGCACCAGCTTCCGCCGGTTGCGCAGCTGCTCCCACAGCAGGGAACTCTCGCCGCCCCCCAGCGCATGCGCCAGCGCGTCCAGTTTGGGGGAATCGGGATGGCTCAAATGCGGCACCTTAAAGGCGATTCCGCCTCGGAACACATTGAAGTCGCCAAGAATGTCCTCCCGCCGAGGCGTCAGTTGAACCGGCTCTGATTCAATCTGCACTGGTGCCAGTCGGCCCCGGGGTGAGGCACCAAAAGCGGTGGCAATCGCCTCGATGCAATCCGCCGCAGCAACCGCCCCCACCACAGAAACCACCATGTTGTTGGGCACATAGCGGGCCGCATAGTATTCCATCAGTTCGCTGCGGCTGACCCTCGCAAATAACTCACGGTGCCCGATCACCGGCTCGCGGTAGGGATGCCGTTGAAAAGCAGTCCGGAAAAGTGCCTGCGTCAGCTGGCGGTCCGGATCGTCCAGCCCCATGTCAATTTCTCGCAGTATCACATCGCGCTCGCGCTCCACCTCCGCCGCCGGCAGCGTGGAGTGCAGCACGATGTCGGACAACACATCCACAATTTGCGGGAAAGCCCCGGCAGGCCCGTCAATATAATACACCGTCCGGTCAAACGTCGTGTAGGCATTGATCGAAGCGCCCATGGCGTGCACCTCACGGCTAATCGTCTTGCCGTTACGGCTTGGCGTGCCCTTAAACAGTAGATGCTCCAGATAGTGCGAAAGGCCGGAGCCGGTCAATGCCCCCTCATGGATGCTGCCGGTTTTTACCCAGACCTGCACGGAGACCACTTCGCTGGAGTGATCCACCCGCTGCACCAGCGTCAGCCCGTTATCGAAGCTGTGCCGCTGCACCGGGGCACGAAAAAGTTGATCCAGCAAATCATGGGATCTGTCGCTGCTATTTTGCTCGCCTTTATGCTTCATATTTTTGCGATCCTAGCGCAGTGGTGGTCGTTTCGTCGCCGGCTTGATGGTGACGGGCCGAAAGGGTTGATCAAAAGCCACGCTGAAACTGTAGCCCTGGTCAAAGTCCTCCGGACAGTCCTGGTCGGTTTTTCCCAGCACTTTGCACTCGACCAGATTGAACACGATATTGCCAAAATCACGGCAATTCCGGACGCCCCAATTCTCCAGCACGGTGCGCGCCATCGGCCCGTATTGCTCAATCGCGAACAAACGAATGCCCTCCAGCAGTTGCTGGCCCGTCAAATGATTGGTCTTATTCAGCTGGCCACTCTTGTGCATCTCCCGCAGGCTGTAGTCCAGCGCCTGGCGCAGAAAGTAATAAGCCCCGCGCCCGTAGCGTGGATCATCCTGCTGTATCACACGGATTACTTCATTAAAATCTCGATTCGATTCGTCCACAGGCATTAAACAATTCGATTCAGCATCGGCGTCAACCAAGTGAGTGGGAACAAACTACGCATCGCTGACATGCAGTCCCCGGTTATCGCAGAACAAACGGTAGGCACGACTCTGAATTCCGTTCAGGAGATAAGGCTGCTGCATCGCATCTGTAACCTGATTGACCAATCCTGCCGCGCAGACGCAGACCACGGTGGACCCGCTGCCACTCAACCAGCCGGTATAGGCACCGGAACTGCAACCGGCCTCGATACTCTCATGGCAAAAGGGATTAAATCGCTCGCGGTAAGGCTGGTGAATGCAATCATACACGGCACCCTCCAGACGCTCAAAGTTTCCGCTGAGCAGTGCCCCGACCAGATAAGCCAGACTGTTGGTGGTCCGCACCACTTCCTTGAAAGCTAACACCTCCGGCAACAGGCGACGCGAATCATCGGTCATCACGTGGTAGTCAGGCGCCACCGCGGCAAAGGCCAGTGTCGGCGGCAACTCATGACGCAAATGATGCCGGTAAACCGACGTTTCCGGATCGGTGCGGGCGATACAAAAGCCGCCGCTATACGCGGCACAGGCATTATCCGGTGAACCCTCCAAACCGGTGATCAGACGAATGGCCGCTTCCTGAGTCAGCGGATGTCCAAAATAATGATTGAGCCCTGCAATAATCCCTGCCCGCACAGTCGAACTCGAGCCGAGTCCACGCGCCAGCGGAATGTCCCCCCAGATTTCATAATCAAAGCCGGGCAAGTCCACCGCCGCCGCCTGCGCAAATCGCTGCGCACAAGCCTTCACCATCGCCTGTGTACCCGTATTCAGCTCGCCGACCGGTGCGATCACTGAATCCGTGCGCAGCGTTAGCCGCACAAAGTTATACAGTGAGAGCGCAATGCCCAGGCAGTCAAAACCGGGACCACAGTTTGAGGTGCTGGCTGGAATCTGAACTAAAATGGATTTGGTGGACATAGCTTGTGGGTCGAACCGGGACTGACAACCACGCCGTTCACTTGTGGTGCTGACGCATTTCGCGTTCGGCTTCACGCATGGTGATCTTCTTTTTCAAGGTTTCACGTTTGTCGTGCAGCTTCTTGCCGGTGCAGAGCGCAATTTCGATTTTTATCAAACCATGTTTGAGGTAGATTCGCAGGGGCACCAGCGACTTGCCACCCGCCTCGACTGCGCCCAGCAGCTTGTTGATCTCCCGCCGGTGCAGCAACAGCTTGCGCTTGCGCCGCGGCGGATGGTTTTGGAAATTTCCGAAACGGTATTCCCCAATGTGCGAATTGAAGAGCCAAACCTGCCCCTTCTCAATCCGGCAGAACGATTCCCCAATCTGGGCGTTGCCCTCACGAATCGCCTTCACCTCCGTGCCCTGCAGCACCAGCCCCGCCTCAAAGCAATCACCTACAAAATAATTGTGGTGCGCCTTCGCATTGCGAATTTCCCGCTGGTGATTGGCCGACTTTTTTTTAGCGCACACGATGCAATCTCCCCTATTGGGAAGCGCAGCGGGTGCGCTTCACGCAGTGGTGAACCACATTCCGGAACAAAAATTTAGACTTCCAGCGTCTCCTCATCGAGCTGGTAGGTGATTTTACCTTCCATGATCTCGCGTAGTGCCATGTCTTCCGCAGACAGGCGTTCCAGCGACTCAATCAATGGCTTGTAGCCACTCTTGAGCTGCTTGGCCCGGCGGGATACCACGTTGACCAGAATCATCGGATCTGTGATGACCTCTTGTGCCCCTCTTAAATAGTCGTCTCTCAAAATGTATCCTCCGCTGAAGTGAATAAGAAAAACAGATGAACATGATGCCGCCAGCCAACTTGGCAACTCTATTCTCGTTTCAAATTTAAACATAATCCGGAATGCCCTGTGCTCAGCCATCAGTCCTTGAAAACATAAGTCCAGAACTTGGGCCATGGCTTGCTGCAACAGACGAACCTGGACCGTCGGGATGCCCAGCAGGCGGATGCCTCTGCCAGGGTTATCCATTTTGAGATGCCGCGGCCGTGCGGTGACCCGGAGCGGTCAGCTTGCCTCGTAGCCGCCATCGGAACGTTTGCTCAGCAGCCGCTTGATTTCCAGCCCCATCAGCAACGCGGAGACTTCCGGATAGGGCCACTGCAGACGCTCGGCAATCTGATCCGGGGTGAGCGCTTCGCCGCCGGCGAACAGCCCCATCAGCGCCGACTCACGCGCATCCAATTGCGGCGCAGCGGGTTCGAGCGACACCTCCATTTGTTCCGAGGAGCGATAACGCAGCTCTTCCAACACATCCTGCACCGAGGTAATCATAGTCGCTCCATCCCGGATCAGTTGGTGACAACCCGCACTGCTTTCCTGGTCAATGCGCCCCGGCACCGCCATCAGCTGCCGCCCCTGCTCGCCGGCAAAGCGGGCCGTGATCATACTGCCTCCGGCGGCAGCACTCTCCACCACGATAACCGCTTCGCAGAGTCCAGTCACCACCCGGTTGCGCATGGGAAAAGTTTGCCGGTCCGCCCGGCGGCCAAAGGGAAACTCACTCAGGATTGCCCCCCGCGCAGTTATCTCACGCGAGAGCTCCAGGTTTTCCGGCGGATAGATGATATCCATGCCACAGCCAAATACCGCCAGCGTCGGCCCGCCCGCCTCCAGCGCACCCTCATGCGCTGCGGTATCCGTTCCGCGCGCCATACCGCTGACCACGCAAAAACCCAGCCGGGCCAGTTCGGCACCAAAGCGCTTGGCCACCTTGCGCCCGTAGAGCGTGGCCCGCCGTGTGCCAACTATAGCTACACAGGGACGCTCCACTTTTTTGTATTCACCCTTCCAATACAATCCAATGGGAGCATCGTAAAGTTCGCCCAATGAACCCGGATAATCCGCATGAGACTGGTCCACAAAACGGATTTCGGCAAGCGCCATTCTTTGTTGCTCTTTTTCCAGGTTAAAATGCTGCGGCCAGTTGATCAGGACATTTGCCGCTTTGTCACCGATGCCTTTTACCCGCAGCAAGCGCTGCCGATCAACCGACAACACGGCAACCGGATCATTGGAGAAGGCATCCAGCAAATGCCGCAACATCACCGGGCCGACATGCGGTAATCCGTTCAGGATCAGCAGGGCGTCGTTGGGCGACAGATTCATCCGTGCCGGGTATTCACATCCAGGGAGCGGAGCACGTCCGGCAAGTAGTCCAGCAACTGCGAGGTGTTTACCATAATCTGCCCTTTCGTTCGCGCCAAGTGCTGCGCCGCCAGACCATGCAGCATCACGCCGCGCGCGGCCGCAGTGAATACGTCGCAGTCACTCTGCGCCACCATACCGGCAATCAGACCTGCGAGCAAATCGCCACTGCCGCCACGGGAAAGGACCGGCCCACCTGTGGTATTGTAAATGACTGATGCACCATCGCAAATCCGCGTGTTCGGTCCTTTGAGCACGGTGATGACGCGGTAAATTCTGGAAAATGCCAACAGCGTTTCAGAAGAATAATCCGGCTCTGGAATCTTCGCAACCCGCATGAACTCGCCCATGTGCGGGGTAATAACAACTTCTCCAAAGCTGCTTTTTCGTTTTTGCGCCACTTCAACCACCCGTGCACGCAGGCCATCAGCATCGAAAACCACCGGCAAACTTACGTTGGTCGCTATTTCCTGCGCCAGCAATTCGGTATTGCGGTCGTGACCGAGCCCGGGCCCTACCAGCACCGCGCTGGCCTGATCGAGGCGCTCCATCAGCAGCGGCAGCGCCCGCGGGCTGAGTGTGCCATTACTGGTTTCAGGCCAGGGCACCCATATCGCCTCAGGCACCTGGGCTGAAAGTGCCGCCGCGATCGACGCCGGTGCAAAGGCCGTAATCAGACCCACGCCGGAGCGCACAGCCGCCTGAACTGACATCAAAAGTGCCCCCGGCATGAAGGCTGAACCGCCTACAATGAAGACGTGGCCGAACTCACGCTTATCCACATGCGCCGGACGCAGCTTATTCAGTGGCTCCAGAACTCTAGGCATGAGAACAAACCCGGAGGGATCCAATTTTTCAGCTGCATCGTCGTCGAAGAAGCCGAGATCGAGATAACGCACACGCCCGCAATCCGCGATGCCTTCAAACAGCGCTTTCTTGGCGATACCGGTAGCATAACTGAAATCGGCCTGAAACTGGATGCTCCCGGCTGCATCACCGGCACCTGTGGGCAAATCGACTGCGGCCCGCAGATCAATTGCTTCGTATTGGTTGACTGCTTCGATTAAAACATGCAACGCACTGTGCAGCGGTGGCTGAAAATTCACTCCCAATAAACCGTCAAGGCAGATATTAAAGCCGCGCCCGTCAGCAACAGTTGCCAAAAATTCTTGTGCCTGTCCAAGCGAGCTACCCTCAAAAAGGTGCTGCTTCACCCGCCCTTCCAATCCTTTGAAAGCGCGGGCAGTCAGCAGCTTAAACTCTGTAGGGGGGGCCACTAAAATCAGATCTACCGAGGCGCGGGGAAAACGGGCCAGCAGCTCCCCACAGGCAATTAAGGCATCACCTGCATTGTGGCCCTTGCCAATCAGCGCCAAAACACGCAAGTGATCGGGGGGCCGCCGTAATTCGCTGAAGTCCCGCGTCAAACAACAGGCGATACCTGCCCCGGCCTCTTGCATCGCGGCCCACTCCGCGGATTCATCTGTTAGAATTGACGACTCATGCTGCCGGGCTTGCCCGCAAGTTAGAATAGGATGGGCGTAGGTTAAAATACTCATAGATGCCCTTATGGCCTGAACACTACATTATTACAACAAAAAGGCTTTCATTTCTTTTACCGCTTTTGCAACACCGACAAACAAAGCGCGGCTGATAATGCTGTGCCCGATGTTCAACTCATGCAGGTGTGGTAGGGTCACCACTTCAACGATGTTCGTGTAGTTGATGCCATGGCCCGCATTTACTCTTAGGCCGAGAGCATGTGCCCGCTCGGCGCCTGCCCGCAAAGTTTTCAGCTCGCTTGAGCGCCCGGCATGATAATAGGCGTTGGCGTAAGCCCCCGTATGCAGCTCAACCCACGGACTGCCCAGCTCTGCGGCAGCCTCGATCTGCGCGAAATTCGGATCGATGAACAAGCTCGTGGCAATCCCGGCTGCCGTCATTGCAGCGATGACGTCGCCGATGCGCGCCTTCTGCCCGACCACGTCCAGCCCGCCTTCGGTCGTTACCTCCTCACGGCTTTCCGGCACCAGACAAACCGAGTCCGGTTTGAGCTTGAGCGCATAGGCGATCATCTCCGAAGTGCAGGCCATTTCCAGATTCAGCCGTGTCACGATCTGCTCCCGAACCCGCACCACATCCGAGTCCTGCACATGCCGCCGATCCTCCCGCAGGTGCATCGTAATCCCATCGGCACCAGCCGCCTCACAGGCCAGCGCGAAGGCCAAAGGATCCGGCTCTACTTCATCGCCATAATCGAACGCATGACTGCGGTAGCGCGCCTGCCGCACCGTAGCACTGTGGTCAACGTTCACACCGAGAAGAATACCATTGGTTGAATCAAACATACCACAAATCAAACTCAACCATAATGAGATGCAACTCCTTTGCTATATCTCGAAACAATCCACATTCTGTGCTCGATACGTAACGCACAACCGGGGCTATTGAATCTACCGCTCACCCCTCCACCAATGTGACCCATGCGGAAAAGTCCATCGGTTTCGACTCATCCGAAAACCGCTTTCCGCAGGCCCTGAATCGTGGCCAGGTCCTGCCAATCCGCCCCGCGCATCCGATTAACCTTGGGCGGATATTTGCGCCTCTTCTCCTTTTGCCAGACATCCGCAAAGCCCCGCACAAACTCCTGACTGCCCAAAATCGCCCCGTCCGTAAAGTAACGCACCCGGCAACGCAGCACCGTCGCCTTCGCCAACAACGCATCCTCCTGCTCCAGTATCTTGAGCGCCTGCTCCCGCGACACCGCCGACAGCCCAGCCTGCCCCGCACGCTTGCCAAAGATCAGCTCCCGGTGCATTTGCAGTGCTTCTGCCACCGACAGCTTCGCACGCTCCGACCCGTCGGCATACGCCCCCCAAATGTGGCGAATGCCCTGCATGGCCCCGGTCACTCCGACCACCGCCTCCGCATAACCGCAGAAGCGGTAATCCTTCGGATCGTCCACCAACCCCGCCCGCGCCGGATTCAAGTCGATATACGCCGCCATCGTCTGCAATGGATTTCCCTTCCCCTCCACCAACACACTCTTAAAACGCTCCGCCCACAAGGTCCCAAAGCGCTCATGCGTGCGGTTATACCGCACCGAGAATCGCTGCTTCAAGGTCTTCATATATTCCGAGACGTCCCCCATCCGCGCCAACAGCTTACGCC
>Ga0100402_1001674_pt1 | contig 25514 bp, 24 predicted proteins | sample CryGeyme20150102_FD_80419 | JGI IMG/M metagenome (GOLD analysis project Ga0100402, IMG submission 80419) | Groundwater microbial communities from Crystal Geyser aquifers in Utah, USA - Crystal Geyser metaG 2015-0102 | ecosystem: Environmental > Aquatic > Deep subsurface > Groundwater | place...
CCTTCAGCTATATTATTTGATATAGACACCGAAGCTCTAGTTATCTGATCTTTAAACCCATAATCTTTTAAATTTCCAAAAATTGCATATATTTCAACAGCTAAGTCTTGAGCTTTTTGCCATTCTGTTATATCTTCAAATTTTTCTATTGCCATGATAATTTTATTTTAATTAATTCTATTTACTAATTCCTAACTACTAACACCTAATCCCTAACTACTAAAAATTCCTTTTCAACATTTCCATATCATCAAAAGGAAATTTTTCGCCATTAATTTCTTGATACTTTTCGTGTCCTTTTCCAGCAACCAAAATAATATCATTGGCTTCAGCTAAGGCACAAGCTGTTTTAATTGCTTCTTCTCGATTGGTAATAGCCAACACCTTTTTAAAAAATTGTGGTTCAACCCCTAACCGCATTTCAGCAATTATTTGTTCAGGATTTTCAGAGCGGGGATTATCTGAAGTAAGTATTACTTTATCAGAAAAATTGCAGGCTATTTTAGCCATAATTGGTCGTTTTGCTTTATCTCTATCACCTCCACAACCTACAACAGTTATTACTTTTTCGTTTCCTGTTCTAATTTCTTTGATAGTTTCTAATACATTTTTTAGTGCATCGGGCGTGTGGGCATAATCAACAATAGCAGCTACATTTTCAACAGATTTTATGTATTGAAACCTACCTTCCACAGAAACCAAATTGCTGATAGCAGTTAAAACATCTAACTTATCTTGATTCAATAAAATGGCTGTTGCATAGATAGATAATAGGTTATAAGCATTGAACCCACCTATTAATTTTGTCCAAACTTCATTGTTATCCATATTTAACAACATTCCAGAAAAATCGCTTTCCAACACTTTACAACTAAAATCTGCCATTGATTTTAAGCCATAGGTTCGCTTGGTTGCTGAGCAATTTTGTAGCATTATCAACCCATTTTTATCGTCTTTGTTTACCAATGCAAATGCTTTATCTGAAAGTGAATCAAAAAACATTTTCTTTGCTTTTATATATTCATCAAAGGTTTTATGATAATCTAAATGATCGTGTGTGATGTTAGTAAATACAGCACCAGTAAAATCAACCCCAGCAATTCTGTGCTGATGAATGGCGTGAGAACTTACTTCCATAAAACAATAGGTACAACCTTCATCAACCATCAATCTTAGTAATGCATTTAATTGGATGGCATCAGGCGTAGTATGTGTTGATGGAAAGTTTTCTCTTCCAATTTTATTTATCACTGTTGAGAGTAGTCCTGATTTATGTCCTAATTGCGTGAACAATTCATGTAATAAAGTAGCAGTTGTAGTTTTTCCATTTGTGCCTGTAATTCCAACTAATTTTATTTCAGAAGAAGGATTATCAAAAAAGTTAGCGGCAATAATTCCAAGAGCTAGTGATGAGTTTTTAACCTTTACGTACGTAATGTTTTCAACTAATTTTTCGGGAAATACTTCGCAAACTATAGCAATAGCTCCATTTTCTATGGTTTGATTTATATATTGATGTCCATCTACAACAGTGCCTGAAACAGCTACAAAAAGACAATTTTTTTCTACTTTTCTTGAATCAAAACAAATTTTATCTACAATTAGATTAGTAGAACCCACCAATTCTTCAATTCCTGTTTTGTATAATATGTCTTTTAGTTGTTTCATTTTTTTTTGACAAGGGAGCATGCTCCCTTGTTGTAGTTATAGTTATAATTCTAGTGTTAGCACTATTTTTTCTCCTTTTATAATTTTACTTCCTGATATTATGGATTGATTTTTTACTGTTCCCTTTCCTACAAAAACAACTCTCAAACCCTGATTTTCTAGTATGTACAAAGCATCTTTAATGCTCATTCCAACAACATCAGCCACATAAATAGGAGCTATTTTTCTTGATGAAATAGTTACCTCATCTACGCCAGTACTAATCTTAGCCCACTCATCAACAGTATTGTTTATTTTGGTTTTAATACCAAAATGATTATAAATCATTTTTAAATCATCATAATTTCCGTCTTTTGCATAAGGAATACGAGAAAGTGCAATGTTTTCGGTTTTAACAATTTCTTTATGAATGCCCAAACTTGTTGCATATACCTTGTCGGCTACTTCTTTAAAAATAGGACCTGCAACTAAATTCCCATAATACACTCCTTTTGATGGAGCATTTACTACAACAATACAAGAATACTTAGGATTATCAGCGGGAAAATAACCCACAAATGATGCTTGGTGACTTACTTTTATATCTCCTTTATATTTATACCCTAATTTTTTATTTGCAATTTGTGCTGTTCCAGTTTTTCCAGCAATTTTATAGGTATCATTTTTTAAATTTCTGGCCGTTCCTTCTTCAACAACTGCTTCTAGCATTTCTTTTGCCATTGCTATTGTTTTTTGAGAACAAATTGAGGGGTTTAATACTTCCGTTTCGATTGTTCTAACCAACTTCCCTCTATATCTTATTTCTTTTACAAATTTGGGTTTTACCATTTTTCCATTATTAGCAACGGCATTATAAAAAGTAAGAATATTCAAAGGAGTAAGTTCCAACTCATAACCTATAGACATCCAAGGAAGTGTAATTCCAGACCATGTTTTGTCAGTAGTATTTTTAATTTTTGGAGTTCCTTCGCCAGATAGTTCAATGTCTAATTTCTTATTGACATACATTTTATTTAATCTATCAATAAATTTTTGAGGTTCTTTGGTATAAACCCTGTTAATTTCTTTAGAAATAGCCACATTAGAAGATTTAACAAAAGCTTCTTTTATAGAAATAGTGCCATAGCCTCCCTTATGAGAATCTCGCATCACTGCATCATAAAATCGAGTTGTTCCATCTTCGGTATTTACCATATCATCTAAATTCAAATACCCATCTTCAAAAGCCGCCATTAGAGAAGCTAATTTAAAAGTTGAGCCAGGTTCGGTGGCTGCTCCAACAACAAAATTGTATGATTCATAATAAGAACTATCTTTATTCATTTGTAGGTTGGCAATTGCTTTTATCTCTCCTGTTGCAACTTCCATAACAGCCACACAACCATAGCCTGCGTGGTGTAATTGAAGTTGTTTAAGTAGTGCGTTTTCTGCTACATCCTGAATATTAATGTCTATCGTTGAATAAACATCACTTCCGTCAACGGGTTCAATTTCGTTTTCATCATTGATTGGCATCCACACACCACCTGCAATTTTCTGCTCCAATCTTTTTCCATTTATTCCTTTTAATTCTTTGCTATAAGCTCCTTCAATCCCAACTGGCTGAATACCCTCTCTATCATAACCAATAGTTCGAGCTGCCAAAATATTAAATGGTTTTACTCTTCTGTTTTGTTGTGTATATATAAAGCCTCCTTTGTATTTTCCTTTTCTGAAAATTGGGAAAGTTTCCATTTCTTTTAAATCGGTAAACTTTACATTTCGTCTGATTAAATGATACCTAGCACCCTTTTTTCGTGCAGAAACTAATTCTGACAGGTATTGTTTTTTAGACTTTTCAGGATAAAGTTGACTTAGTTTTAGTGCAAGAGAATCTACTTTTTCATAAAAAAATTCATCTAAAATGGAGGGAGTGTTCACGTCAAAACGCACTTCATATTTAGGAACTGATGTAGCTAATAAACTTCCGTCTTCTGCATAAATATTCCCTCTTACCGCTTCAATACTATTGTAAAAAATAGTCAAATTTTCAGCCTTTTCTTTCCATTGAGCTCCCTGAACGATTTGAACATTTACTGTCTGACCAATTATTACCAACGCAAAGACAACAATAACAACATACACCAAATACACACGAGATAATATGTCTTTCTTTTCGTTGCTCATTCTTGTATTTGTTTCAATTCTTTTGCACTAACAATTATTTTTGTTGGTGGAACTGTTGATTCTTTCACTCCAAATAATTCACTTTTTGAAGCTACTTGAGATTGTTTGCTCTCATAATTCAAATCTGATTTTATGGTTATATATTCCGACCGAAGCTCTTTCAGTTCATCGTTAATATTATCTAATTCTCTTACTAATTTTTCGGTGTTATATCCATTTGCTATATAAAGAAGCCCTAAAAAAGTAAGAAACAACACAAAAGGTAAAGCCCCAACAACATTGTCTTTTGCTAAAAAGCTACCTGTAATCAAAGAAGTAAAAAAGTTAGGTGATTTTATTTTCACCTCTTTTTCTTCAAGTTGCTCTAGTTTTTTCTCTGATTTTAGTTTGTTCATGCTTTTGGGTTTAAGATTTTGTGTTTCAGGCTTAAGGACTTCAATCTTTACATTTCAACCTTTGTGTTTCTCCCGAAAAATCGGGACAAGACTCTCAAGGGAAAGGCTTACACACATTTCCTCATTACTACATTGTTACATCCACACATTTTTAAATTTTTTCCGCTATCCTTAGTTTTGCACTTCTTGCTCTATTATTTAGTTGTAGTTCTTCTTCGCTGGGTGTGATTGGTTTTCTGTTCACTGCCTTAAATTTTAATTGTGGATTTCCAAAAAAATCTTTCTCTACTTCTCCTTCAAATTTTCCACTCTTTATAAAGTTTTTAACCAATCTGTCTTCCAATGAATGATAAGTGATTACCGACAATCTTCCTCCTGGCTTTAGCACCTCATAACTTTGTTCTAGTAATTCTCTCAAGGCATTCATTTCGTCATTCACTTCAATTCGCAATGCCTGAAAAACTTGAGCTAAATACTTATTTCTCATTTTTCCTGGCACACAGGTTTGAGCTATTTCAATTAACTGCTGTGTGGTGGTTATTTTTGTTCCAGCCCTGTAACTCATTAACTCTTCCACCAATCTTTTTGCATTATTTACCTCTCCATAGTTCCTAAAAATCCATAACAATTTTTTCTCATCATATTCATTCACAACTTGAGCCGCTGTGAGTTTTCCATTTTTATTCATTCGCATATCCAATGGACCTTCAAATCGAATAGAAAAACCTCTTGAACCTTCATCAAATTGATGGGATGACACTCCTAAATCAGCCAATACTGCATCAACAGGAATTACTTTATAGAGTTTTAAATAATTTTTCAAATAACGAAAGTTCTGTTTTACCAACACAAATCGAGCATCATCTATACTATTCTGAACGGCATCTTCATCTTGGTCAAACCCAAATAGTTTCCCTTTTTTTCCTAATCGACTTAGTATTTCTTTTGAATGTCCACCACCTCCAAAGGTTACATCCACCACTACTTCATCTCCTTTTATTTCCATCCCATCTACCGACTCCTGAAGCAATACTGGATTATGGTAACTCATCGCCTTCCTCTTTTTTTGGAGCACCTCCCCCCATCACTTCCTCAGCCAAGTTGGCGAAATCATCAGGCTCATCTGTTAATAAACTATTATAGGTTTCAGCATCCCAAACCTCAATTCTATTGGAATAAGCAAACAACACTACCTCTTTTTCAACTCCTGCATAAGTTAGCATTTGCTTTGGAAAAAGAATTCTGCCCACCGCATCTAATCCTAATTCAGATGCTCCTCTATAGAAATAGCGAATAAATTCCCTGTTTTTCTTCACATACTGATTCAGCTTATTCACTTCTGCACTAATTCCTTCCCATTCATTTTTTGGATACAACACCAAACACTTCTCAAAACCTCGATTTAGGACAAATTTTTCCTGAGCAGCTGGATCCAACTGCTTACGCAATCCCGAAGGAAGCATTAATCTGCCCTTCGCATCTATCTTACACTCAAACTCTCCAATGAAATTTGCCATACAATTTGCTTACAATCAGATTTTTATTTTTGAAAGTGTAAATATAAAAACTTTTTTACCACTTTCTACCACTTTCTACCACTTTGTTGATAACTTTTGACCAAATTGATACTTTGATGAATTTCTTAAAAGGCATAACATTTTGAAATTCTTGTATTTATATTGTTGAAAAAATGTGGGAAACTTTAATGAGGAGAATACGCTTTTATGAATTAGAAACAAATAGCTACTTTTGGAAAATAATTTTTCGAAATGAAAGATTCATAAACAACCTCTTGCAATCTTTTGCCTAAAATGAAAATAAAAACTGCTGAATTTGTAATTAGTAACACCAAGCTTGAGTTATGTCCAGCACCTACCCTCCCTGAATATGCTTTTATTGGTAGGTCTAACGTGGGAAAATCTTCACTGATTAATTACCTTGTCAACAATAAAAAGCTATCTAAAACCTCGCAAACCCCTGGAAAAACCCAATTAATTAATCATTTTTTAATTAATGAAAAATGGTATTTAGTAGATTTACCGGGCTATGGCTATGCTAAAACATCGCAAAAAAACCGACTGAAATGGCAAGGTTTTATTTCTGATTACATTCTTCAACGAGAAAATTTACTCAACCTTTTTGTGCTGATAGATTCTAGACTTCCTCCTCAAAAAATTGATTTAGATTTTATGGAATGGCTAGGTGAAAAACAAATTCCTTTTGCTATTGTTTTTACAAAAATTGATAAAGTAAATAGCTCAACGCTCAACAAAAATTTAATGCACTACAAAAAAGAAATGTTGAAATATTGGGAAGTAATGCCTCCCTCATTCTCTACATCAGCCGAAAGCAAAATTGGTGGTGAAGGAATTTTAAAATACATAGCAGAGATTAATGAAACCATGAATTAATGTAACAATGTATCAATGTAATAATATAACAATTTGAAATGTACTAATTTAAAATCTGCGTTAATCTGCAAAATCTGCGGGAGAAAAAATGTGAACTATAAAAACTAATGGAAACCCAACTTATAACCAACTATTTTAAAAATTTAAGCGAAGAACAAGTAGAGCAATTTGCTATGTTGGCTCCGCTCTACAACGATTGGAACGCTCAGATTAATGTGATTTCTAGAAAGGATATTGACGAGCTTTACCTTAAGCATGTGCTACACTCCTTAGCCATCGCCAAAGTGGTAGATTTTAAAGACGGTACAAAAATTTTGGATGTAGGAACAGGTGGTGGTTTCCCGGGAATTCCATTGGCTATTTTGTACCCAAACTGCCAATTTGTGTTGGTGGATTCTATTGGTAAAAAAATTAAGGTGGTAAATGAAATTGCCGACAGATTGGGCTTAACCAACATAAAAGCCTACCACCAAAGAGCCGAAGATGTTAGCGGACAATTTGATTTTATAGTTACCCGTGCTGTAACAAGTATTGCTAATTTTTTACCATGGGTAAAAGGCAAACTCCTGCCCAATGGTGAACACGAGCTTAAAAACGGCATCTTGTTTTTAAAAGGTGGCGACCTCACCGAAGAAATTGCCGAAAGCAACAAAAAAGTAGAAGTTTTTCCTATCTCCCACTTTTTTAAGGAAGATTTTTTTGAAACCAAAGTAGTGGCTTATACTAGAGTGAAGTAAGGGATTGGTTTTGTAGGATTTTGTATATTTGGAGCTGAAAATAATATTTATAGCGAACACACATTATATATCAATAACTTAAAAATGAAAACAACAATTTTCTTTCTTTTAACCTTTCTTTTGCTAAACTGTTCTGGTCAAGAGGTTATTAAACAAGATTTCTATGATAATGGCAATTTGCATATTGAACACATTAAACACAAAAACTCTGATACTATTATTGAAAAAAGTTATTTTGAAAATGGACAACTAAGTACCCTTTATCACCTTGTAAAAGGAAAAAGAAATGGAAAATCACTTTTATATTTTGAAAATGGCGACTTAGTTTTTGAACAATATTATACTAACGGAATGTTAGACGGTATATTCAAATGCTTTTATCCTGACGGAAAAATCCTAAGAATTGAATATTTCAATCTTAATAATAATATTGATACCTCAACTTTTTACGATGAAGTTGGCAAAATAATTAAAAAAATATATTATCATAACCCATGTCCTTATGGTAGCCAAGAATGCAACCAAACAGTTACAGAATACAAAAATGGGATTAAAGTTTACTCTTACGAAGTAAAAAAAGGCTGGAAATCAGATAATCATAAAATATACAACCAAGATTTATATAATGAAATTAAAAAAACAGAAAACAAAATATCCGCCACAGAACAGGGCAGCACTTTATTTAAGAAAAACTGTGCTATGTGTCATGGAATTAAAGAACCAATAGTTGGTCCTGCAATAAAAACAGCCATGAATAATAAAACAAAAAAACAACTCAAAGGAACATTGTTAAATTCTAGTAAACATCCTAATGTTAAACTTTCTGATAAAGATATCGAAAGTTTGTTTATTTATCTATAATCTCTAAAATAAAGAAAAAAGATTCCTTATAAATGCTTCGTACCTCATCATTTTCAGGAATGACGTATAGGTTTATTTTTTTTCGTCATTTCCAATGAAACGCAGTAAAGATTAGATATCTTTAAAAAACTTTGCGACTTTGTGCCTCTGCGGTTATCTAAACATACCCCAACACTTTGTAAGTAACAAAACCCACCCATTCGTGGAAAAGTGTTTCCCACTTAGCAACTGTGTTAGTATCAGGTAAAAACAAATGGTCGAAAATATATTTTCTTTTTCCGGCATAATGATCTACACTAAAAGGAGTAACGGCAATACCCACCTTTTCGAAACAACGCTTGGCTCGTGGCATGTGATACCCTGATGTTACCAACAAATACTTTCCATCAGGAAAATCCTCATTTAAAATTTTAGCTGTATTTATTGCATTTTCTCGGGTGTTTTTAGATTCTTTTTCAATAATTATATCTTCCATAGGAACCCCAATTTTAGCTAAAAACCCAGCCATTACCACACCTTCTTTTTCTTCCGAATTGGCAATACTTCCAGAGCCTCCCACCAACATAATTTTTTTGGCTTTTCCTGTTTTATACAACTTCAATCCATGTAAAAATCGGTCTGTTGATGCATGGAAACCTTCCAATCCATTTTGCTCATCAAAAGAGGTGAACCCACCTAAAACAATTACCACTTCATAGGTTTCCGAAATTTCATCATACGTTGGATTTCGCTCTTCGTACCACCGAAAAGCTTCATCATTTATAAATGGATTAGCAAAAAAGTAAAGCAACGAACAAGCTATTATCAGCAACTTTTTTTTTCGTTTGGGCAATTTTGTTAGCAAAGACCAAAGCAATAACACAAAAACCCAAATTAATGGAGAAATTATAAAGTGTAGTATTTTAGATAGGATGAAAAACATTTCAGGTTTGAGATTTGAAGTTATTTATAATTTAATATTTCTTATTTCACATTTCATCTTTTCTAATCTCCAATCCCCACATTATTTAGTGTCTGTCCATAGAATCGAGAGGCTGAACTATAATGTTCGAGTTCGAGGCATTCGAAGTTTTGAAAATCAGGAGTTTACTTTTGTAAATGACTGATTTTTAAAACGAGAATAACGATGAAATCGGACATTATAGACAGCCTCTATTTCGCTCTTCCCGGATTATCTTTCACAAAAGCACCCCAACCACTATACGTTTTAATGGAAGCTGGTTTTCCCATCTGAAAATAATGACAAACCGCCACTGCCAAGCCATCTGAGGCATCTAAATGCACGGGCATACTTTTTAATTTTAATAACGACATTAACATTCCTGCTACTTGTTCTTTAGAAGCTGTTCCTTTACCAGTAATGGATTGCTTAATTTTTCGTGGTGAATATTCTGTTACAGGAATTTCTTTTGCCAATGCAGCAGAAATGGATACCCCCTGAGCTCTTCCTAACTTCAACATCGACTGTGCATTTTTTCCCATAAACGGAGCTTCAATAGCTACTTCATCAGGTTTATACTCATCGATTAAGTAATTTGTGCGTTCAAAAATTTTTTTCAATTTCATAAAATGCGTTTCAATTTTTTTTAATTCTATCGAACCCATTGCTATTAGCGTCATTTTATTATCTTTGATATGAATTAATCCATAACCCATAATTTGTGTTCCTGGATCTATTCCTAATATTATTTTATCTTTAACCAATTTTTTGAAAGCTTTAATTTCATACAAATATATCAATTTACTAATTAGAGCACTAATTGGTTTGGCTGCATTTGTTTTTATTGCAGTTAAACTTTATGCCTATTTCAAAAGCACTTCCTTTGAGCTGTTGAAAATGAACGAAATACAGTTTCATTTGCTTTTTATTGCTCTTTTATTAGTAGTTGTAAACTGGGGAACAGAAGCCGTAAAATGGAAATATCTTATCCGAAAATTAGCTCCTATTTCATTAAAAAAAGCATTTAACTTAGTAATTACAGGAATTACCATTGGATTAATTACTCCAAATAGAATTGGCGAAATTCCTGCCCGAGTTTTTTTGTTGCCCAACATTATCAATAAAAAAGCATTATTAACAGCTACATTTATTGGAGCTTTTAGCCAGTTGTTGGTTACAGTTTTTGCTGGTTTTATTGCCATTTATTTTTATAAAAACGAAGTGTTTTTTTCTTCTTTTTCATTTTCTATTCGTATTTTCATCCTTATTTGTTTAATAGGATTAATTTATAGCTATTTTTTTCCTTTTTGGATACCCAATTTATTGAAAAAAATTCCTTTCTTATCCAAAAATGAACACCTTGTTTTTAGCCCTCTTTTTTCAAAGGAAGAAAAACTAAATGCTCTGGTTATGAGTATTTTTCGTTATGCTGTTTTTTCTTTTCAATATTATTTAGTGTTAGAAGCCTTTGGAGTACACTTCAATAGTTTTTCAGAAATAGCGTTAATTGCAGTTTGTTTTTTATTCACCTCGGTTATACCAACATTTATTCTTTCGGAAATTGCTGTGAGAGGCTCTGTTGCGTTGTTTGTTTTCAGTTTTCTTTCGCCAAATGATGTTGCCATTTTTAGTGCATCACTTGTTTTATGGCTTTTAAATGTTGCATTGCCTGCAACTATTGGTATTTTTGGGCTAAAAAAAATTCAACTTCCTCAAAAAGCTTGATAATACTCATTTACATATCCATATTTATCACGTTAATTTACGTAATTTCCATAACTTATGTAATTGTTGGATGGTTGTCTATTCCAAAAAAAAATAAAATAGCTACTGTTTCAACTCAAAAGATTAGTGTTGTGATTGCTTATCGAAACGAAGCTCAACACATTATTAATTGCCTAAAATCATTTGAAAAGCAAACAATTACTAAAACTGATTTTGAACTTATTTTAGTAAACGACCATTCGGAAGATAATAGCAAAATGTTGATTGAAACATATAGAAAAACAAGTAATCTCTCCATTTTATGTTATGATTTACTAGAAGTTACGTCTAAAAAAGAAGCATTAACATTGGGTATAAAAAATGCTTCTCACCCAATAATAGCTTGCACCGATGCCGATTGTGAAGTACCCAAAAATTGGTTAGAAAACATAGCTGCTTCGTTTGAAGAAAACACAGCTATGTTGCTTGGTCCTGTGGCTTTTAACACAAAATATAATTCAGTAGGGATTTTTCAGACCTTAGATATGCTTGCCATTCAAGGAATTACTTTTGGAATGTTGCAACATCAACAACCTATTATTAATAATGGAGCAAACTTGGCATTTCTAAAAAAAGATTTTAACCTTGTTGGAGGCTATGACCAACATAAAACTCCCTCGGGCGATGATGTTTTTTTATTGCAAAAATTCATAAAAAATAAGTTGAAAATTAATGGATTAATTTCACCTCAACAAATTGTAAAAACACAACTTCAGCCAACATGGGAATCTTTTTTTCAACAACGATTGCGTTGGGCATCTAAATCAAAATATTATTCCAACAAAAGTTTAATTTATTTGAGTTCAATTATTTACGCCACTAACTTTTTGCAAATTTTCATCTATTTAGGAGTGGTATTGGTCGATAAATACTATATAGTTGGTATAATCTTACTGCTTTCTAAGTGGTTTTTCGATTTTATATTACTATATTTGGCTGCTAAGTTTTTCAGTAAGAGAAACTATTTATATTATGTTGTTGGTATGCAACTTATCTACCCAATATACATAACCATGATAGTATTTTTAGGTATGATTTCTTCTTACAAATGGAAAAACAGAATTTATCAATGAATAAAGAAAAAAAAGATACACAATCAAAATCGCTTTCAAAAATTGCTTGGCAACGCTTGAAAAAAAACAACTTATCTATTTTTGGGTTAGTATTGATTAGTATTGCTATTTTAGTTGCTGTGTTAGGTCCAAATATAAGACCTGACAACTCTCCTAAAGCAAATGACCAAACCCTTGAGCTTACAACTAAAAAGCCTGGCTTCAGCATCAATATTTTAAAAGTAAAAAAAAATAAACCAACTGAAAAAACAAGTTGGTGGAAAAAATTTAGAGAAGGAACAGAAAGTCAATATCAAAATATACCTATTTATGATTATAGCTTTGAAGGACAAAAAATAATTATCGAAAAATATACAGGTGGAGATGTTAATAATGGGCAAATTATTAAATTCGATTTAGCAGATGTTGTCTATGCTCTTAAACAAGCAAACATTAATGATAGTAATGGTAATTCAGAATTTTATACTTTTGATGAAGGTAAAAAAATAATTTCTATTGAAGAATTACAAAAGATTGTTGAAAAAGAAAACATCATCAATAAAACCTATTATTTAGGAACAGATAAATATGGTAGGGATTTATTGAGCCGATTAATGGCTGGGACCTGGATTTCACTTTCTGTCGGTTTTATTTCTGTATTCATTTCGTTAATAATTGGAATTACAATGGGAGCTGTTGGTGGTTATTTTAGAGGTTGGGTGGACGATATTATCATTTGGGTAATTAATGTTGTTTGGTCAATACCTACTTTGCTTTTGGTGATTGCCATTACATTGGCTCTTGGAAAAGGGCACTGGCAGGTGTTTATTGCTGTGGGTTTAACGATGTGGGTAGAAGTTGCTCGTGTTGTTCGAGGGCAAGTATTGAGTTTGCGAGAAAAAGAATTTGTTGAGGCAGGAAGAGCATTGGGTTTTAGAAATTCAAGAATTATATTTCATCATATTATTCCTAATGTATTAGGTCCTGTTATTGTTATTTCTGCTATCAACTTTGCCGCTGCAATATTAATTGAAGCAGGACTTAGTTTTATTGGTATTGGAGCTCAACCACCACAAGCCACTTGGGGAAAAATTATTGCCGAACACAAAGGATATATCATTACAGGAAATGCTTATTTGGCAGCACTTCCAGGTTTTGCTATAGTGCTAATGGTACTAGCTTTTATTTTAGTTGGAAATGGATTGAGGGATGCTCTTGATTCTAAAACAGTTGATGATTTGCCTACTGTTTAAAAAAATTATGTCAACTAACAACAAAATATAAAAATTATTTTTATATTTGTTTGAAATTATTATTATATTATTAATAATCAACAATATGAAAACAACTCTTTCTATCCTAATATTAGGCTTTTTATTGCTTTCCATCACTTTCAATTCTTGTCGAAAAAAAGACCCTGCAATCGACTTAACTACAAATTCCACTCAAGATAACACCGTGGCTGAAAATCTTTTTGAAGATATAAGAAAAGTTGTAGTTGAAGTAATTGATGATGAAGGAGCAAGTATGAGAGTAAAATCAGGTTTTTCTTTTGGAAATTGTGCTACCGTTAACATAAATCCTTCTTGGGTTGATACGATTTGGCCTAAAGTAATTACTATTGATTTTGGCTCTACAAATTGCATAGGAACAGATGGGATAAAAAGAAGAGGTAAAATTATTGTAACATTCAATGACTTATATAAAAATCCAGGTAGTGTTTTAAATGTGCAATTACAAAATTATTATGTAAACGAACATTTAATTGAAGGTACCAAAACCATAACCAACAATGGACGAAATTCATCAAACAACTTATCTTTCACAGTTAATGTTTCCAACGGAAAAATAACTTTTCCAAACAATGGAGGAGTTACAACATGGTCGTCAATCAGAACCAATGAATGGATAGCTGGAGAATCAACCAATTTATTTACACATGGTGTTGCTGGAATTTGTGATGATGTTTACCTTATAACTGGCAATGCAAACGGAATAAATAGACTTGGAAAATCTTATACGATGCAAATAACAAATCCTTTGCGAAAAGAAATTTGTTGTCGTTGGTTGGTAAGCGGAACTATAAATATAACTCCTAGTGGCTTGCCAACAAGAATCTTAGATTTTGGAACAGGAGCTTGTGACAATAATGCATCCTTAACCATAGGTAGTAGCACTTTTAATTTTATGATGTATTGATTAAACGCTTTATAACAATTACAAAAAAATCCTGCTTCAAAAGAGCAGGATTTTTTTATGCAACAAAGTTGACTTTCATTCAACATCAATTTTTACAAAACATTTATGCATCTTAAAAAATTAACAAACAACTTATAAAAATAATTAATCCGACCAACATTAAAAACAAGGTGTAAGGCAATATTTCTTTGGCTTTAAGCCCGGTAATACCCAATAAGGGCAACGCCCAAAAAGGTTGCAACATATTGGTAAGCTGGTCACCATAAGCCAAGGCTAAAATACTTTTGGGTAAGGAAACTCCTATTTCTTGTGCTGCCTGAACAATGATTGGTCCTTGCACCGCCCATTGTCCGCCACCACTTGGCACAAAAACATTGATTAAGCCCGCACTGAAAAAAGTATAAATAGGATACGTTACCGTATTGGATATGGAAACAAAAAAATCAGCAATATCAGCTATTAAGCCACTGTTTTTCATCATACCCATAATTCCGAAATACAACGGAAATTGGATTAAAATCCCTGCTGCTCCTACAATTGCTTCATCCAAAGCAGATAAAAATGCTGTAAAATTTTTATGCAATGTAATTGCCAACGCAAAAAGCAGTAAATTAATATTGTTGGGAGTAAAGAAATCGAGCACATTAAAACGATGCACCATTGCAATTTTAACCGCTAAATAGCACAAAATAGCTCCTCCAAAAAACAAGGAAAATAATCGGGAATAATCTAATTTTTCAGCTCCTTCAAGGGTGGTAAAATCTACTGTTTCTGTTTCGTTATTACGAGCTGTAGTTAATGTAAACTGAGCAGCTGTTGTTCTTTTTCCTAACCAAAACATAGCAAACGGTAAAATTACAATTACCATCAACATTACCATAATATTCATGGGCGACCAAACGGTTTCGGCATAAGAGATTTTGTTGGGCAATAGTGCAAGTTGCGACTCATTAAAAATACCTGCCATCATTTCTTTTAAATGATTATCTTCAGCTACTTTTGCCAGTGACGAACCTGAAAGTCCGCCATGCCAAACCATTAAACCAGAATATCCTGCTGCTCCAATTAGCGGATAATTTATAGCCAGTTGTTGTTGTTTCGCATATTCACCCACTTTTCTGGCAAAAATAGCTCCGAAGATTAATCCTAATCCCCAATTAAACAGGCTTACTAAAACCGTTAACAATGTTACTAAAAAAGCTGCTTTGGCTGTGGTAGTACAATGTTTTACCACCATTAAAATTAAACTATTAAATGGTCTTGTAAGTGCCAGTATATGCCCCAACACCAACATCAACATCATTTGGACAGCAAAAACTAACAATCCGTTATCCCAAAAACCTTGTTCCCAAAAATGCAACACATCATAAGAATAAGCTGCAAAACCGTTATTATCTGGTTTGGTAGTAAAAAGTACAATAAAAAAAGTAACTAAGGTAAGCACTACAGCAATGGTAAATGGTGTAGGCAGTAGGTATTTAAAGGCTTTGGTATATTTTTCTGATAAAGACAAGTTAGTTTATAAATTTTTTCCGCAAATTACACAAATTACCGCAGATAATTTTTCAATTAATCCTTAAACCTTGAAGGTTTTAAAAACCTTGAAGGTTTTCACTATTTCAACAACACTTTCCATGCATCTATTACTCTACCTTGTTGGAGTAAAACATGTGCATCTTGGTGAGAATTAGTGCCATCATAGTGATAAGCTGCTACTTCTTCAGAAGAAGGAAGTTCTTCCACACTGCCCAACAATCCTAATTCATTTCCTGTTAAAATGTTACTGTTTCTAATTTTTTCAGGAATAGCATCTACTCCTATTCCAATAGTGGTGATGGGCTTGGCTACTTCAAACATAGCATGTTGGTCGGCTCGGCAATACCAGTTTCCACCCATACGGCTTACTAAGTCAATTTTTTGTTGGTCTATCATGTCATTTTCATCCAACACATTCTCATTGATATGGATTTTTAACACTTCACAAATTACTAAATTTCCTGCTCCGCCATTTTGTCCCAACTCAATAATGTCATTTACTTTACACTCAAATTGCACAGGAGATTCTTTTACCCTGAACGGTTTTACTAAATCTGAAGCAACAGGCGTTAATCCTGATTTAATAAATTCATTTACGCCTTTTTCGTAAGGAGAACTAGCTAGTGAAACTTGTTGCACAATAGCATACGTTACCACATTTATTACCACCTCTCTGGTTTCCTTCACATTGTCGAACGTATTTTTTGTAGCTCCTGTTCTACCACTTCTGGCAGGAGAAAAAACCATGATGGGTGGATTGGCACTAAACACATTGAAAAAACTAAACGGGCTTAAATTTGGATTTCCGTCTTTATCCACTGTGCTTGCCAACGCAATTGGTCTTGGACCAACACCTCCCAATAAATAATGATGTAGTTTGGGTACTGGTATTTCTTTAGGGTCTATTGTTAGCATCTATTTTTGAATTTAACTTTCCAAAAGTTTTAAACTTTTGGAAAGTTCATTTATTTTTAAGGAAAAGCTATTTCATGTTGTTTTTCAAACAAAGTAACTACCGCATTATTGTCGCAACCTGATCCAAAATCCAATGTCCTAACCGCCAAATTTGCAGGACTCACTGTGGCAATTCCTGAAGAAACCCAATTGCAATTTCCTAAAAAGTTTAATCCTTCTGTGTTGGTAGTAAATGCATTTCCTGCATAGGTTCTTCCATTAGAAATTCCTGTAACTGTATAACTATCATCCAAAAAATCAGCAGTAGTTTCTCCTGAAGTTTGGGTTAAAGATTGGTTGGCATTCCAATAAATCGCTCTGTTTTTCCAACCTTCTTCTACTTTCAATTCATTGGTAGAAAAATTATAGGTAGGATTGCCATTATTTATTCCTGTGTTAACTACTTTAATAGCTCCTGAAACAGGCATTCCATTATGCGTATAATCAATAAAACTAATGTTAACATTAGCCCCAGCCATATCATATTTTGAACTAAATGTTGCTTTTATTATTCCATTTCTCACTATTCCACTGACACTACAATCAGTAAATTGAACAATGATAGACATAGGAGAAGAAACCGTATCTACTATTAGTGTATCACAACCAAAAATAGTGGTTGCAGTAGTTAAATTATTGGCAGAAATACCTTGAGAACTCAATGCTGCTTGATGGATAATTTTATTAACATTTAGTGCCATAGATTGCACCATGGCATAATCCTGAGAAGTGTTGGTTGTTTTGTCATCATCTCTGTCGGATTTTCTACAACTATACTGTGCTAAAAAGCTTATCAGTAAAAAAGAAACCATTATTTTCTGCATAATCCTACGTTTTAAAAAACAGTTTAAAATTAATTTATTTTTTGATATTCCACAAAAGTAAAAGAATACTTATGTTTTTCATCTTTTTCATATTTTTCAGAACCCACTATTTTCCATTGAGTTGTATCAATTTCTGGAAAATAAATATCGCCTTCAAATGCTTGATGAACATGCGTAATATACATTTTATCCACTACATTTTTTTCTATTGCTTCTCTATAAATTTGTCCACCACCAATAATAAATAATTCCTTTTCGTTGTTGTTTTTTGCAAATGAGATGGCATCTTCCAACGTATGAAGAATTATACAATTATCTTCTTTAAAATCTTTTTGATGTGTAAGTATTATATTGGTTCTATTTTGTAGTGGCCTGTATTTTTCTGGAATAGAAATGTAATTTTTTCGTCCTGTTATGATATGATGTCCTTCTGTTATTTTCTTAAAATACTGCATATCTTTGGGTAAATGCCAAATGAGTGCATTGTTTTTTCCAATCACATTGTTTTCAGCAACAGCAACGATAAGTGATATTTTCATCTGTATATTTTATTGTTTTTTATATGTCATCCCGATACGCTGGACAAGTTAATGGAATCGCCATATTAAATATTCGTTGTTATTGGTGAGTATTTTTGCTCATGGCTTATTTAATACGTTTTTTAATTCTCGTTTTTTCTCTCGCAAAGACGCAACTCAGGTAGTCTCATATCTTATGTCTAATTTTCAAATTGCTACATTAATTCATTATCACATTAATTAACCGCCATCCACTTCGTATAAATGCTATTTTTTTCTTTAGGTGATGAAATCATATAACGAATAAATTCACTTTCTTTTAAAGGAATTTTTAATATTTGAATTAAATTATCTCTGCTAATTAAAACATCCAACACTTCTCCTACTTTTTTATCTTCAATAATAGCAGCAAAATTATCACTAAATCGGAAGCCATTGATTGCTAAAATTTCATCATTTACATTAAGCCCTCCATCATAACCCATGGTATTTCTTTTTACGTTTCGCACCACATTTCCTGTTAAAGAAACACCTAAACTCAAGCTTTTTTCAGAAAAAATATCTACGTCTGTATTGGCGTATCCAAAAACAGTTTTATAATCAAATGTTTGCGTTCCATAAATATAATTTTGAAAGAAATCATTTAGTTTTAACCCACTCACTTTTTCTAATGCCTGCTGTACTTCCTTTGGAGTAAACCCTCTGTTTTGTTTTTTATAATATTCTTGATATAAGTATTTCATTACATCATCCAAATTTTTAGCTCCCTTCGTTTGGTTAATAATCATCAAATCTAACATATTAGCAACTATACCACCCTTAGAATAATAAGTAATTGTTGTGTTTGCACTATTTTCAGTAGGTCTGTAGGCTTTAATCCAAGCATCAAAACTTGAATGAGCAAGTGATTGCACTTTGTTTCCTGGTTGATTTTCAACATAATTTATTGACCCTGAAAATTTTCTTATCAACTCCTCTTCGGTATAAAAACCAGCTCTAAGCAAAAGCAATTCATCGTAGTAGCTTGTAAATCCTTCCATTACCCAAAGTAAGGTAGTGTAATTTTCATTATTATAATCAAAAGGACCTAATTCAATTGGTCTAACTCGTTTCACATTCCACAAATGAAAATATTCATGAGCTACCAAGCTCAAAAATCCTTTGTAACTAGTTTCGTTATACGTCCACCTGTTCACTTGCAATGTTGTTGAATTAAGGTGTTCCAAACCACCACTTCCAACAGTTAAATTATGAATAATAAACAAATAATCTTTGTTCGGATTTTCGCCAAAAACAGCCGTACAAGCCTCAACTACTTTAGCCATATCAGTTTTTAAAGTTTCTATGTTGTAGTTTCCTTCGCCATACATAGCTACATTGTGCAATACCCCAGCCGCAGTAAAATCAAAAGTTACGTGATTGCCAATTTCAAAAGGAGCATCCACCAACACATCATAATTAGTTGCCGAATAAACAAAGCCTTTATCAGCTGTTTTTGGCAATGCTGTTGAAACTTTTTTCCATTCTTTATACGGATAAATTGTAACTTTTGAAGGTTGATTTCTTAATTCATCTACAAACATAAAAATGCTTGTTCCATTAAAATAGCCATGAGATGCATCTAAAAAACTTGTCCTTACACTCATTTCAAAAGCATATACTTTATAAGAAACATTAATTTCTTTTGCTTTTTGTGAAAATATTCTCCAAGTATTTTTATTTATTTTCTCTACTTTCAGGATTTTTTTATTGAAAGTTGCCGTTACTTCATCAATACTTTTTGCAAATTCTCGGATTAAATAAGAACCTGGAGCCCAAACAGGCATTTGCACATCAATATATTCCTTTTGATAGTCGATAATTGTCATTTTCACCTCAAAATAATGCGTGTGAGGTTCGGACATTGAAACCTCATAATTTATAGATGATGCTCTTAATAAAACACTAAATATAAGCAGATTAAGTACTGTTAAAAATAATTTCATTGTGTTGTAATTTTGATAGAAAGTATTAAAATTTGTTAAAAGTAAAAGTAGCCAATAATAATTAGTAAAAAAAATGGTTTTAGCAATTGAAGAATGAAACATTTATAAAAAAAAAGAGTAAAATGTATCATTGTTTCTTAAAAAATAAATAATTACCTTTAACAAGTTAAGAAAAAGTAAAAAATATGAAGCAAAACAAACTAGAGTACGCAAAAACCATACTTAAAAAGGTAAGTTTTGACGTAAAGCTTTTTAGAAAAGAGTTAGCTAAATCCTACCAATATTTATTAGAAGATGAAATTAATGAATTGATGGATTGGGTTATTCAAAATTTTGGAAAGCAATATTGTTTAACGCCAATTTTAGTGAAGAATAATTAATTTTTTACTGTTTATGGAATTATTTTCATAAAAATCTGTTGTTATTACTTTTTTAAGTAAATTTGCACTTTAATAATTAATAATTTAATGAAATGCAAAACGGAACAGTAAAATTTTTTAATGATGAAAAAGGTTGGGGATTTATTTCACCAGAAGACGGAAGTAAAGACATCTTTGTACACCATTCATCAAGTAATCAACCATTAAACGAAGGCGATAGTGTTTCTTTCGATATCGAAGATAGCGACAGAGGACCAAAAGCAATTAATGTGCACGTTCAATAAGAAATATATATTTTTTATTACCAATTACTTAAGAAAGCCTCTCAAACAAATGTTTGAGAGGCTTTTTTTGTTCTATCTAATTTAAAAAATGTAAAAAAATCATTTTAATCTTATCATTTAACGATATATATTTGTATAATTGCAAAGTTCAACAACTTTCTTTTCACTATAAACAATGAGACTTAGCTTAGCATTATTCCTTTTATTGTGTTTTCAATTAAATGGTCAAGACATAATTAATTTTAACGGATTACAATCAGAGGGCGAGGTTCCAGCAGAATTTAATATTTTATCTTCAGAAAAAGTAAAACAAGAAAAAGAATCTATTTCTAAAAATGAGACTAGAACGGACAGAAAATCTACCGAGCGTTTTATTTTAGAAAGTCATTATTTTATTGACAAAGTACTTTCTAATGGAGCAATACTTTATAATGAAAAACTATGTCAATACATTTCTAAGGTTGCTGATGAACTGTTGAAAGATGATTTAGAACTTAGAAAAAAACTGCAGTTTTATGTTCTGAAATCACAATCGGTGAACGCATTTGCTACTGACAGAGGAAGCATTTTTATAACCGTAGGATTGTTAGCTCAATTAGAAAATGAAGCTCAATTGGCGTTTATTTTATCGCATGAAATCATACATTACACTAATTCTCACGCAAGAACTGGATATGTTGAAAATGAAAGAATTGAAAGAGGTGATGGAAAATACCAAAGAGAAAATTGGAATAAAGAACTAAACAAAAGTAAATACTCAAAGGAACTAGAACTAGAAGCTGATGTTGAGGGACTTAAGTTTTATTTAAAATCAAATTATAGCTTAGAAGAACTACACTCTGTTTTTTATATTCTTCAATACGCACATATTCCGATTGACGATATTCCTTTTGATACAACTTATTTTAATGACACTAACTTTACACTTTCGAGTGAATATTTCAAAAAAGAACTCAAAGCTATCGAAGCAATTGACGATGGAGATGATCAATATTTAACACACCCGAACACAAATAAAAGAAGGTCTATAGTGGCTTCTGAAATCGAAGGAAAATCAAACGCTGGAAGAGTTAAGTTCATTAACTCTGAAAAAGAATTTTACGACATCCAGTTATTAGCCCGATTTGAACTTTCTAATTTATTTACAAAAGACAGGAAGTATGCAGAATCGTTTTACAACAGCTATCTTTTGCTAAAAAAATATCCCACAAATAAATTTTTAAGAACCAATATTGCTTATTGTTTATATGCCTTATCTAAATATAGAAATGATGGAAAACTATATAATGTACTAACAGATTATGAAAAAGTACAAGGTCAATCTCAGCAGGTGAATTATATGTTTGAAAAGATGGAAAAGAAAACACTGAACACCATTGCTGTTAAATATTTATGGGAATTAAAACAAGACTTTAAAGATGATGAATTTATAGCCACCATTGCTAAAGATGCTCTTTATGAATTGGTTATGGAATCGGGAGCAAGAAAATTAGATTATAAAAAAGCATTTCCTATTATTGAAGAAGAAAATACTCTCCCAAAAGATTCTTCCAACATAAGTAAATATGATAGAATCATAAAAAATTCAGAAGTTACTGAAGATGAAATAAAATATGCTTTTGTTAACCTATTTCAAAATGAAGAATTTAATGATTTAATTAATAAATATGAAAAAGAATATGTTGGGAACGTTAAAAATGGAAATGATTACGAGGTTGAAAATATATCCGAAAGAAAAAAAAATAAAATTGGAAGAGCTTTAGGTATAGACAAAGTAGTAATGGTATCTCCGAATTACAAAAGAATTGACTTAAGAAAAAAAATTAGCGAACAATATGTGTTTTCTGAATCCAGAAAAGAGGATTTTATTGGTGTAAATGAATTTTGTGCTAAAAAAGCAGGTGTAGATTTGAACATTATAAGTAATACTTATTTTGAATCTACAGAAAAATATAACGATATGAGTTTGCTAAATGAGTGGATGAGTGAAAGGTTCGACCATCATAATATTCATATTTACCCTTACTGTAAATTATTTACTGATGACTTAGCTAAAAAATACAACACCAACTATTTTGGTTGGACAGGTATGTATTCGCTAAGAGCGAGAAAAGACAAATGGGGATTTATTGCTGGTGCTGTAGTTATATATGGTATAGGTATCCCATTAGGCATTTATTACGCTGTAACACCAGAAAACCATACATTTTACTACACTTATTTGGTTGATATTACTAATTATGATTTTTTAATGTCGAAAGAAGATTATGTGAAAATGAAAGATTATGATGATATAATGAAATCATATATTTATGATACCTACAATCAAATAAAAACTCAAAAAGATAAATAAAAATTACAAAGATTTTCAGATGAAAAAGATTCTACTCCTAATTATTACATTGTTTACCTATAATTTTTGTTTTTCTCAAAAAACGCCTGGTTATTTGGGTAAAAAATTAGTGCCTACCTATTCCTTAGGGTTTGCTCCTTCTTTTTTTAATCCTAATAAAAATGGAGCAAAAGGATTTTTTACGTTCAACCTTTTTCATCAATTAAGATTAGATTATGTAACTTCAAGAAAATCAGCTGTTGGCATCGGATTTGAAACCTATTCTACTGGAATTGATTATGATTACGGTTATAGAAATGATGCTCAAGACATAAATATAAGATTTGCAAGACATGGTATTTTAAACGTAAAAGGTTTTCAACTTTATAGATCTTTTTACAGCAATGGCATTGCCCCTATGGGAAAAAGACATAGTTTAGGTCTTAAAGTATTATTTTCTTCAACTGACTTTGAAGATGTTGGTGCTACAAAAACAAAACCTGATAATAGTAATCCTTATTCAAATCAAATTACATCTCCCTACGAAATCAAAAAAGGTGGAACGAGTAAAGATTTTGGGTTTATGTATAGTTACTCTTCTAGTAGAATTATTTCTGATATAATTGTACTAAGTTTTGGAATTGATTTTAATGTCATTTTTTCTGCTCATTTTAAGTATTTTGGTTCTATTATTAGTCAAGACCTTGATGATAGTTCACCAAGTAACCAAACTGAAGAATATTTTTTAAACGACAAAGCCAAACAAAGAGTGTTTTCCAGCCAATTTTTAATGCTTAAAATAGGTATAGGTTTTTTGGCATTTTAAAAATTTAAACAATACTAAATCAAATATCATGGAAAAACTCACACTACTTATTTCTTTAACTCTACTTCCATTATTTTCTGTTTTCAGTCAAGTAGAGACAATAAAACGAATTGAATTTGAATTAAAAGAAGGATTTGCTTCTCATGACTTGGCAAAATTTGATGATAATGGTATATTATTCTATTCGAAAAGTACGGACAAAAAAGGAAAAACAAGGCAATGGAAAATTGAACAATATTCTACAGATTTGGAACTATTGGACACTAAGTTTATTGAAATTCCTTCAAAACAGTTTTTAGATGAAACCTACTCCAATACAACAGATTTATATTTATTTTTTTCTGATAAAAAAGCAACCTATTCTCTATTTAAAATAAATGCCAAAACTCTAAAAATAGAGAAAGTAATAGGCAGCTTTCCTCCAAAAGTTAATGTAAATGAAATCCGAGTTATTGATGACTATGTATATTTCGATGCAAACATCAAAAGAGCACCGATGCTGTTCAGTCTCAATATAAAAACAGGCAAACAAAACTTAATTCCTATTACACTATCAGGATACAATCCAAAAGATTTAATTATAGAAGATGTTCAAGTAATGGATAATTCCAAAGAAGTGTTGGTTTATATTAATGCATATATGAAAGGTAGTCATGATATATTTATTCTTCGATTTAATAATGAAGGAGAAAAGAAAAGCACTACAAATCTAACAGAAAACCAAGACATGAAATTATCGTCCATTTCTGCATCTTTTATAGAGAAAGGAGTTTATCTTTATACAGGAACCTACTCAAAAAGAAGTAGCACCTCATCTCAAGGCGTATATCTTTGTAAAACTGTAAATGATGAAGTTAAATTCATTAAATTCTATAATTTTTTAGAGTTTGATAAATTCCTATCTTATTTGCCTGAGAAAAAACAAGCAAAGATAAATGCCAAAAAACAAAAAAAAAAAGCTCAAGGAAAAGAATTAGAAATTAATTATTTAATGGTTTCGCATGATATTATGCTTATTAATGGTACTTATCTATACGTTGGAGAAGCATATTATCCCACCTATAGAACAGAAACATATACGTCTTATGTTAATGGAAAACCAGTAACACGAACAAGGACAGTTTTTGATGGATACCAATATACACATGCTACCATAGTTGGTTTTAACCAACAAGGAGAAAAATTATGGGACAATACATTTGAGATGTGGCCTTCCTACAAGCCTTATTTTAGAAAAAAATTTATAACAAGTTCCATCGAAGATGATAGAAAACTTAATCTTTTATTTTCATCAAGATCTGAAATAAAAGCAATGACTTTTTTTTCAAATGGAGAAGTTTCGAAAGAAGAAGTTTATTCTTTTATAGAAACTGGTTCTGAGAAAGATAAAGTTAAATATTCTTATTCAAACCTAGAATATTGGTATGGCAAATACTTTTTAGCTCACGGCAGACAACTTATTAAAAATAAAGAAGAAGCAATAGGCAATAAAAAACGAGAAGTTTACTTTATAAATAAAATTACTTACAAGTAAATATTATTTGAAAAATACCTAAACCAAACCTATTGTTGCTATTTAAAAGATTAAGAGGCCGTTGATATTAACAACAGCCTCTTTTTATTTATTTAAACTTTTACAGTTTTACTTTAGTTTACAAATTCTTAATTTTACTGACCAATTA
>Ga0100402_1001685_pt1 | contig 25409 bp, 16 predicted proteins | sample CryGeyme20150102_FD_80419 | JGI IMG/M metagenome (GOLD analysis project Ga0100402, IMG submission 80419) | Groundwater microbial communities from Crystal Geyser aquifers in Utah, USA - Crystal Geyser metaG 2015-0102 | ecosystem: Environmental > Aquatic > Deep subsurface > Groundwater | place...
TCCGATTTCTCCCGATGTGTTCCTGTTTCTGAGTGGGAGACGGGATGGGGCATTTCGGGTCATTCCGGTGACGTCGGATTCGGGTCTCCTTGTCTCACGTTCCCTTCGGCTGGCTCTGAATTAAAACGCCTCTTTATCGAGGTCAACGACTCCAATAGGTAGAGTACAAGTCTACTAGCTCCTACTAGTAGAGTCTACTAGTAGTAGCAAGGTAGGTTGGCACTCTATCTGTTTACAGACATTGATGGCTCAAAAGCTTTTTTAAAAGGTTGTATGTTCATCGCTGCTTCCAACACAACACCACCAACAACAAAATGATCCAAGGGCAAAACGAAAGGACCCGTACAATAACCACTAGACTGCTTGAAGAAATGGAATGGACAGAGCAGATACACTCATGTGAATACAAACAACAATACAAACAACGTCTTCCCGTTACATTGATCATGATAGTAAAAAGGTATGCATTTTCCTGCCACATTGATCATGATAGTAAAAATACACTCATGTGAAAACAATCATTTTCCTGTTACATTACTTTTAATGGTAAAAAGGTATGCAATCCCTAATCCGAAAACTACGCAAGTGCTGAGTGCTCAGTCTCCTGACTCCTCAGATACACCCATCATTATCGGCAAATCATCTCTGGCTTCCGCCAAGGACGTTGAACCGGTAGCTTTCCATGTAAGGACACACCTGTGGATTTGAAAAAATTTATAATATATAAACTCTGTAATTAATTATTCTTTATAACAATTACTGATGAAGTTAAGATTTCTCATTGTTTTGCTTATCTTACCCATTAATTTAGAGTTTTGAGCTATAAATCTTACAGAGAGCACAATTAAAATTAATAATATTAAAACTCGAGTATTTACTATCATCAAAAATACTGTAATGATGATTTCCAGCACCACAAAGTCACCACTAAAAAAAAAATTCGAGTGTGAAAAATCCACAACCTCCCTCTCGTTTTCCATTTTTTTCAACATGATGGCGACCCAAATAATAATAAATAGTACGAACAGGCTTATTACATCTAGAATACTCACACGTTGTACCAGTAGTCTCATTACCTCAACGACTCGTGCATTATTAGTACGAATACCAGCCTGCACTACAGCACATTCTAAATTATTATTCAGCAGCAGCACTTCTTATTATGATTACCACGACGATGACAGTAACAAACATACGCTCTTTCCTGACCATGGCCCACATTTGACAGAAACCGTCAGAGGCGACGACAGAGGTGATCGAAATTCTTCGAAACAGAACAAAAAAAAGAAATCGGGTAAACCGTCGTACCGATTTGTGGACAAAATTCGGATCCGTGCGGCGGCTGGGACCGGCGGGAAAGGGTCGCTCAGTCTGCACCACATCAGTCGCAAGCGCAAGGTTCGACCAGACGGTGGACACGGTGGGGATGGTGGAAGTGTCATCATCTTTGCCGATCCCAACGAGCAATCGTTGCGCATGTCGAATCCACACGTTCAAGCAGCCGATGGTGGCAGCGGGGACAAGCAGAACAAGTACGGACGCAAGGGCAGGAACACGATCGTGCGGGTTCCGTGTGGTGTCGTCGTCAAGCGCGTCTTGGATTACAACGAAACGTGGGATGCAGACACCGAACAAATTATCAGAACGGATGACGACGGATCGACAGGTAATAACAATCATAATATGGAACAGTATGTAGATGAATATAACAGAAAATTTGAAGAAAATGAGAACGATTCAGACAGTACACCAGAAAATGACAGAGATCAAAACAGCAGAAAGAAAAACAAGGACTTGGATTTCTCGGATGACATGGTGGGTTTTTCTGACTTGGATATATTTTATGGTGACTATTCGCACTCTGACGATGAATCTGATGACGAAAATTTTGGAATAGATCGCGAGGTAGTGACCTTGGCGGATTTGGAAAAACCTGGAGATTTCGTCGTGGTAGCTCGAGGAGGCAAAGGAGGGTACGGCAGTGGACTGTTTGCGAGTTTGCACGGAGGCTTGCCCGATGCCAAGATACTGCATAAAAATGCACGACCCCAACCCGGAGAAGCAGCGCATTTGGAATTAGAGCTGAAACTGATTGCCGATATTGGATTGGTTGGATTTCCGAATGCTGGCAAGTCGAGCCTTTTGTGTGCCATGAGTCGGGCTGGGCCTCAGGTGGCACCTTATCCCTTCACAACCCTAAACCCCTTCGTTGGCGTTGTCGAATATCGTGATGGATTCCGTCTTAAAGCTGCGGATATTCCTGGTCTCATCGATGGGGCGTCCGAAGGAAAAGGAAAGGGCCACGACTTCTTGAAGCATCTGGAACGAACCAAGGCTCTTCTGTTCATTGTTGATGCAGCCGGAACTGATGGCCGTGATCCTGTTGAGGATCTGCGCATCCTTGCCAACGAATTGTTATCCTATGGTGATGGCGACATGCTGAATCGTCAAGCGTTGGTGGTCGCTAACAAACTAGATTTATTGGACGATGACGAAGCATCAACGGTCATGGCTGATTTGTCAGAGATTGCCGAAGAGATGGGAATTCAAATCCATGGTGACGTGCCAGTGTACGGCATCAGCGCTGGTGTTACCGGCGTCGGACTTTCACACTTGTCAGCAGCTATGCGAAGTGTTGTTTTGGCGAGTAAAATTGGAAGTAACGACTTTGAATCGTAGGTTATGTTGTAAGTCTTGAGTTGTTTAAGTCGCTATAGTCCAAAGTAAAAGCTAGCTAATGGTTGTTGCAAGGGCGCAGAGTCATGCATTCGGTCGTGCCAATTTTATTTTACAACCAGGGCACCCACTGCTCTGGTCGCCGTTAAGCAGACACTGCATTTCTAGGTAGACGTTCAATTCGCTTGACTTTCTGGAGTTGATCGAGGATGTCTTTCAAAGTAGCACTTCCTCGGCGAATTGTGGAAAAAGATCCCAATAGTATCAGCTTTCGTTTACTGCGCGTTATGGCCACATTGACACGTCGCTTGTCTTCCAAGAGCCTTCCAACCTTGCCTTTGCTATTGCTGCGGACAAATGATACAATCGTAACTAACTTGTCCCGGCCTTGGAATTTATCAATAGTGCTGATTTCGAGGCCATCGGATTTGAATTGTTTCATTTCGGGGAATGTCTCCATTAAGCGAATTTGAGCATTAAAAGGACAAATGATGCCTATAGACGAAGGAGGTACTCCCACCCGTGTCAGCGCTTCCACCATCCGAGTAACTATCGCTGCTTCCGTGTCATTGACCATGTTTCCTCCGGCTTGTCTTGACGCCATGCGCTCCAAGGAAACAAAATCACAGGAATTTTCCTGGCCAATATTGCTGTCACTCGTGCCTATACCATCTGTGTCGACAAATACACAAGGTCGAAATGGGTTGACAACATTTTGGACCCAACGACTAGATGCACCAAATGCTTGGGAGGAGAGAGCCCGAGGAAAATTCTTGAGCTCAAGCCTAGGAACATCAATAGCATTGACGAGGTTGCCTGACAAAAATGCGAAAATAACGAGAGGTCAGCAAAGAGCGGCACCGTGGGCAGGTGCAAAAAATAGAGACCCAACTTACCATCGTATATGGCCTTGCTGGCCAAAGCACAAATCTCCTTATGCATTCTGTATTGTAGCTTCAGTTGTACGACAGCATTAGGTTGCGCTTCCGCAAGGCGTTTTAACATGGATTCTCCGTATCCTGCGAAAACGGAGGAGTCGAGAGTTAGCAAAATTAATAGGACTTCCAATCGCACGGCATACAGAGCACAAACTTACCTCCTTCAAGGGCACTTTCGCTGACAACAAGAGGCGGAAGCTGCATGTGATCTCCCACCAACACAAAACTGTCTGCCGCTGCAAGTGCCCCGAGCAGAGCAGGCTGCGTAATTTGCCCTGCTTCGTCCACAATCACGACATCAAAGTGTTCGTTAGCTAGCAGAGGCGATTTGGGAATCTTGAGAGCTGTTGCCCCCACAATTCGGGCAGCCGAAACTGCCTTTTTGTACGACTCGGCAGATGGCCCTATTTCATCGCCAAGACGCTCCTTCGTACGGGAAGCTTCAAGATTTGCAGCAACATTACTCGCAAGAACGCATTGGACTCCAGCGTGAACGGTCGACTTTTCGCCAATGCGAAGGACGCACGATGTGGGTCGCTCATCATAGGTGGCAGCAACGCCGCTCTCAATTAACTTTAGCAAACAATTATCGACCGCACTATGCGTGTAGGATGTAATCAAGACTCGTTTCCCTTGTGAAGCAAGCATTCGGGCCATAAAGACAATCGTGCTCGTTTTCCCCGTTCCTGGTAGACCCTGGATCAGCGCATAATCACGCATGGAGGCAACCTTTTGTGCCGCCATACGTTGGTTATCGTTCATTCCGGCATACTCCAACACCAAATCTGTTAGGTCGCAACCAGGCAGTGACCGAACACGAGCAGGTGGATTGAACATGCTCTCCTTCAGCTTGTCATCGTAGACTGGAGCCTTCAGTCGAATGACAAGTTCTCGCAACCGAGAACAACGTTTTTGGATCCAAACCATCCTCAGGTCAGGATCCTCTTTGGACTTGTCCGTATCTTTATCTTTCGTCAAAAGGTCCACAAGATTCTTGCGGAGTGTTCCCATTTGACTAAAACTATTATCGACATCCAACCGAAAAGTCAACTGCGACTGTCGTCCACTGGTGGCACTAAAAGTCGAATGTTGAAACCGAGATAACAGGTCATTGATTCGAATCACGCTGGTGTCCGATGTTTTGATGACGATTTTGTCAGTGCCATCGATATGATCGACGGAGCCGCGGAAAATTTTCATTTGGTGACGAAAGGGAGGTGGCTTGGGACCCGTTCCCTCGGCTAAAATAGAAGCGCGTCCACACACATCTTGAGCGTCCAGAGAAGTTGCATCAGTGCTGATTGTCACATAGCAGCCTTTTTGTACGTTGAGGCTGGAAAAGGGAGTTTGAAGAGTTGCGTTCGAGCTTCTTTGAAAAACGATAAAAGCTACCGATTCGTCGTCTGGCAGAGTATCGAGTTGAGATGGTTGCTGATGGTATACTAGGGAGGAAATACACGTTCCCGTATCTCGTTCGCGGTCTTCCGATTTCTCCAACCAGGCGTCGGCAACTGACTGCTGGCTGGTAGCGTCTGCCTCCAAGTCAATGAGGCGATCCCAGGTTCGAAAGTAGGCTAGATCTTCCTCTTCAAGATGCCCGGTGAATCGATCTAAAATCGCTGCGTGTGTTTGTTTGATGTCTGGGGTCATGGAACCAGAGGCGGCATACACCATGCACTCACGCGCTGAAAAGCATCTCGAACACTGACTTTCTTTGATGAGTGCGGGTAGCACAGCTGGGGTGGCTTGAGTCACTGAGATCTTAGGAGCACTTTCGTCGTCCTGAAAGACCAGGGACACTCCCCTGGGCCGCGAGGCTCGCGCCATGACGGAACTATATGTGTTGCGCTGTTCAATCAAAGACTTGATTTCGCTGAGACTAGGCGCCACGTGCAAAGCTTTTGTGGATTTTGCATTGATATAAAGCAGCATGCTCCCGCCAATGGCATCAAATGCTTCGGGATTCCTCCTAAAAGTCGGCGATGATGTGTGACCAAATCGTGCAAGCAGCATCACTGTGTAGTATGTCAGCTGGGCGAAATGCCTGGGCTGGGGTCGGGCATTATGATGGGTCTTGAGTTCGACGCTCATCAGTCTTTTTGCCTTGGGTGAGTTGGGGCCACCCGAAGCTATCCACTGGTCGAAATTGTGATTAGGAGCTTGCATAGCTTCCACGAGGACATCTAGGTTTCCTTTTAAGCCCAATTCGGGTGACGTCACCTCCTCCTCGACTCCTTTGACCTCTGTCAATGCAAACTTGGTGACTTGCGCCGTGATATCCTCTAGATTCGCAAAGCAATGATTCGTTTCGGGTGCTGGATTGATGTATTGTCGTTTAAAAGCTTGGACTTGAGGCCAAAAATTGGTCAATTCTCGTTCTGCTTCGGTCGACGTCATGCGACAGCCCACCAGCTTTGGTGCTTCGGCTCTTACAATTTTGCGAATATGATACTGTAGGAATTCTGTTGATGTGTTTTCCGATTTCAAGGCAACTTCAAACAGCGTGTGACGAAGTGTACCCAACAAAAGAGCCTTGGAATCGGAAAGCTGAGATCCGATACGACCCTTAAGCACGGCACGTCGGGAACATTCCAGTGTTTCTGTAATGGTCGTCGGAATGGCCAACTGCTCAGGGTGCACAATTGGCACGAGATCATCGTAAGTACTACCGGGTGGAGGTTCCGTATCGAGGGTAATTGGTAAAGCGGAGGCATCTGTTTTGAACCGTCCCGTCAAGGAACAGAGATGCAAAATATCACCCTGGTCTACATCCAGGTAAAACCACGACCCACGAAGAATTAAGAGTCCAGCATTTCGTGCAGCTTCTTTTTGAGAGGTTTCTTGTTGGTGCTGTGACGCCTGTGTCGTTCCTGTGAGTGTGCTGGGTTTGTGCAGTGCCTGGCGGTCTCTACCATCCAACATGGAAATGTCCCATGGTACGACAAAGAGACGTTGCGTGTAAGTAGCCTCGTCTTTTATCACCTGCAGAATCTTGTAGCGAGTAAAAGCCAGATATGATGTTTCGTCTTGCCAAGAATCAGAACGGGAATTGCAAACAATACTGGATGGTGCCGTTGAAGTCTCTGGTCTTGCGCCTGATCCATGTGAGGCTGCCACAGCAGCGTCGAGGGCATCAAAGTCAATGTCTCCAAGGTCATCAAAGGGATCTAAATCTTTTGTAGTAGTTGCTGACAAGCTTGACCTATTGGCGGCAGACTGTTGACGAGTTGCAATCACGGGCTTTGTCGGCTGGATGGCAGCGCCAAGGGCATCCAAGTCAATGTCTCCCAGATCATCGAAGGGATCATCATTTTCTTTTAGAACTGACAGCGGTAACTTCTTTTTCTTGGGAACAGATTGCCACTGCTGCTGAGCTGTCAATGCAGCCTTTGATTCGTTGTTGGATGATTGTGCGCTTACTTCCGCTACAGCGCTGATTGGTGCAGCTGACGACGTTGATGGAATAACAGCCCCAGGTAACGCTTGGTCGAGGATATCAAAATCAATATTGGGAAAGTCGCCAAATGGATCATCTTCTTCCGGTTCTTGTTTCCTATGATGACTGCTTGCTGGAATTGTAGTGTTGCCCATTGAAGTATTGACTTTGGTCGATGAGTGGGATTTCAAGACCGGTGCTTTTGGTGAAACATGTTTCTCGTCTTGTTGTTGTTGGTGGTGGTGATGGTGCTGTATTGTTTGCGAGAAATCTTGAGCTTGTGTGGCAGCCACCAACGAGTCCACCTGCGCAAAGTCTTCGTCGGATATTTCAAAATCGTCAAACTCGTCGTCATATTGTTTTGTAGTGGTGGTCAGTGTGTTTCCCTCTACTGTTTTTGTGTGGATTGCAGTGATTTTTGATTGTTGTGGGTGGCCTACCTTTGGCTCGTCCTTGGGTGTTGCCGTGCGATCGAAAAATGGAACGGCTGAGACACTATTCCGAATACGGCTGTAGGGGTTTTGTGGTGGTTGCCGGAGAGAAACATTCTCCTTGTCCTGATTGTTGTTATGGAACTTGTTGGTATTGTTGCTGTTATGAATATTTTTGTTGGTAGCGTTGACTTCAAATTCACAGTCGCTCAAGGATTTGGGTTTCATTCGAATGGCCTTGGAACTTGCTGGTTGTTCTTGCTGCTGGTGTTGCTGTTCTTGTGTCTGTCGGTGATGATTGGATGACAGTGCCTGCTGCTGAGCACTTTCTCCAGCACTGCCAGTAGCTGTTGTTGCATAGTGAGGCGATGGAGTTTCAACTTGTTGTAGCAGATCATCAAATCCCGTGTTTTCTAAGATGTTGCTACTGGACAATCCTAATCGCCGTGTACAGGTTTCCATGTTTTGTGAAATCGGTACGGGTGACGTCGTTGTATTGGAAGTAAAGGTTCGTTTGCGAGCAACGTGACTTGTCGTTGAGGGACGTTTCTTGTTGTCAAGAGTAGTACTGGATGGTTGGAAGGAGGAGAGTCGTACCTTCGTGTGTTGACGATTCCGGTGCACAGGCGTGGGAAAATCATGATCGTCCATTCTGTTGCCTGATCGAGAATTGGTCGAAGCTCCCATAGCAGTATTGCTGTTTTTTTTGGGTGGAACCACTCTTTCTTCCTCGTCTTCACCTTTACCCAACAAATGAAACAAACTTTCGATTTCTTGATGAGAGGATGAATGACGATTGCCCGTACGATGGGAGGTTTTGTTCGTCGATGCAGGAGCTGCCGCCACCGTAGCCGAAGTAGCTGTATCTTCATTCCAAACCACACAATCTTGACTCATTACCATGCATGAATCGCACTCATGGTCGGGCTGGGACTCCATGGTTGTGAATATTGTTTTAGAGATACTTTGAATGGTTGTTCGAATAGAAATGCCTTGAAGAAGGTACGAGAAGAAAGCCAATGACAAAGACGAACAAACAATAAAATACTCCAATCGGCTTCAGGCTTCAGATTGTTGTGTGTGGTGGTTGGTGGTAGGCTGTCTTCACGTCAAAGTTGAAAAACGAGGACTAGTTAGCTTTATCGATAACGTTTCATAGCCACACAAAAACAATTGGAAATTGATCTGAAATTGTTTTGCTGGATGAATTAGAAGTACTGTCGGTAGTAGCTGGTCCTAGTGAACGTTTGTTACTACTACAGTAGTCTAGTGTTGTGGCTTGGTGTTTTTTGATGAAGCATAAATAATAATATTGAAAGAAGACTAACACTGAAGATCAATAGTGCGATCATAAATTTCATCGCGCCAATTATTTTTTCAAAGGGAGCATGCAGAGTACTTTCCCGCCACAAATTTGCTTCGCTCATAATCGCCACTTGATGCCTGCCTGTCTGTGTCGCTGCTTATGCTCGCATGCATGCATTCCATTGATGTGCTTCCAACAATCACGACAGAATAATTTCCTCAGCAAAGTCAAGTCTCTGCCACCAAAAATTCGAGTAGCTAGCTGGTTGCTACAGTAGCAAAAGTCACAACACTAGCGATGAGCCCCCGCAATCAACGAGGAGGTCGAGGTGGAGGTGGATTCTTTCGTCGTCCTGTCTTTCGTCGAGACAGTATCGGATCCAACAGTGAATTATCCTTCAAGGAAAAGGCACGGGCTGGTAGGCTCAACAAATCCTCTTCCTCGTCTGTATCGATCCAAAGTTATACTGGACAAGAAAAGCAGCAGCATCTACCTCCTGTGCGAGCATTGTCCAAAGAACCCTTGATATCGTCCGCCAGTAGGGTAGACAGGACGATGACGCAGCAGCAGCAACAGGAACAGAGACCCAAAGCAGCAGAACGACATGGCATAGTTACCAAGCCATCCAACCGCCATAAATATCATGCTACATGTTCTGCATTGCTGACATCCTCTGCCAGTGTTTCCACATCTCCTACATTCACGGAAGAAGATTGTCATCATGTTCGAGGTAAGTGAATTCGTACTATAATACTCTAGTAGTACGGTATTCAATAATTTACTTCATGTTATTACGTTTGTATGTATTGGATTTGACGGCACTTGATAGCTTGGCTTAACCCTTCATCCTCTTTTACCCTGTTTTTCCATTCCAACAATACAAGTGGCGGTGCGACTGCGTCCGTTGAATCCACTCGAGGTACTAGCCTCCAAACAAACCATTACCAGTCCTATCAATACGAACAACAGCAGTCATTATCACAGCAGCCTTAGCAACAGCGATCAGTACGATAGTTTCAAAGCATGGACGGTCGAACGTACCAAAGGTGGCAAAGATGTGCTGGTCCAAAAAGCCGCAAACCCAAAAATCGAAGGAAAAAACATGTTCACCTTTGATGGTGTCTTTCAGGAGCACATGGGCACGGCCCACGTGTACGAAAATTTTGCCAAACCCATTGTTTCAGCTGTTCTGGGAGGTCGTCACGGCACCATTTTTACCTACGGGACGTCTGGGAGTGGTAAGACCCACAGTATGCAAGGGGACGGCAAGAAGGGATCCTTGCACGAGGATGGGATTATTCAATTGGCTGCTCGTGATCTGTTTCAACACATTCAACGGGATGCCGGCAAGCGGGATTACACCGTGAGGATTTCTTTTTTCGAAATTTACAATGAGCAAGTACGAGATCTGTTGGCTTCCAGTTCTTCCAACAACAACAACAACAAGAATGGAAGCACTACGCCTCGTTGTTCTCCCACCCATCAGGGTCGGGCAGCTTCACCCTCCATGAGAAGCGTAAAAAGTAGCACGGAAAGTGGCAATCGATTTACCTTTGATGCTCCTCCACGTGCTGCTGCTGCAGCCACCACTCCTATTACTCACAGTAGTAGTGCCAGTCATCATCATTTAACCATGAGAGACGCGGAAAAGAAACAAGTTTCCTCGGTCGATGATGTCCTGAAGCTACTGTATGCGGGCAATCAAAATCGAGCAGTTGCCACCACCATTCTGAATGATACCTCCAGCAGAAGTCACGCCATTTTTCGATTGACAATTGAAAGTCGCGAACATTACGGCTCGCATGCCGACGACCATATCATTCGAGTTTCGGCGTTGAACTTTGTGGACTTGGCGGGTTCGGAGAACACGGCCAAGGCAGCTACCGTTGGATCGAGAAGAAGGGAAAGTGGGAAAATCAACCAGAGGTATGTTTTTTTGTAATGCTGTTTGCTGATTTGTTGTTACCATGTCACGTATTCATCTCTTCTCGTTTATGTTCTGCTGTAGTCTGCTTTCCTTGTCCCAAGTCATACATGCCCTCAGTCTTCCACCGAAAAAGCGGCCCAAGTTTATCAACTATCGCAACTCCAAGCTCACTCGAATTCTCCAGCCACAACTCTCCGGCAACGCTGTCTTGGCGATACTGTGTTGCGCCACTCCGGCACGAGCCAACTTGGAAGAAACCCGTGGAACCCTTAAGTTTGGGGCCAGTGCGAAGCGCATCGAAATGAAACCAGTAGTGAACGAGATTATAGATGACAAAACACTCATTCGAAAATTGCAACGAGACTTGAAGGAAGCACAAGATGCCATTCGAGCCATGGAAATGAAAAATGCACCTTCCATCACTACAATGGCCGAAGATAAGAAACCATCTTCCAAAGAGAAGTCCAAAAACCCTGATCCTTTGAATACAAGTCTGCAGGTTTCTACCGTTGCTACTGAGTTATCGCATGCACACAGTGAAAGTGGTGCTAGTGGCAGTGGCGACCAAGTTGGTGATCGAGAGCACAGGTGTGAAACGTCAGCGACAAGAGAGGGAGCTCCCAGTTCCAATCGCGCGGGTTGTTCTCCACTTCCTTCGCCTACCATGACACCGGAACGCGTTGCCAGCCCCAACAACTTGTCCGCCTCCAACCTGCATTTTGCTGAGATGAGCGCACTTCTTCTGAGAGATGGTCAGCTTCGCTCTTGCGATCATGATTCTGCAGCCGAACGATCAATGGAACGAGACGGTAACAGCACCATCAGTGATTCGTCTTCTCGCCGACCTCCACCAGTTTGTATTGTCCAAGACTCTCCTCCATCCGAGGTTACCATCATTCGATCGCCTCTTTCAGACATGGGAGATGATGTGGATATCCACGTGCGACTAGAAGATGCGGAGGAGCGATGCCGATTCTTGGAAGAGAAATTGGATGCTGCTGACCGACTTGTGGAGCTCATGACCCGCGATTTGCGCAATGCTCGGCTTTGTATTCATGAACTTGTTTTTCGAAATGTTCGGTTGGAAAATCAATTGGCAGCCACCAACGCCAATACAACACCTGCAACTGCCAACAATATTAGCGCATTAGAAATCAGCCAAACGGGAAGCCGAAGTGAAGATGATAATCACAATAAAACCAGTGCGCGAATGCAGTCTGAACGCATTGGAATATAGTGCTGCTGCAAATGCGGTATTCATCATTCCGGATGGGAAATGACAGGAGATTTTTGTTGTTGAAAACTAACTGTCTGTAAAATCCTCCTAGAAAATGGTATTTAAATCAAAAATCAAAACACACATAAAACATTCTCCCTACGGACTACGGAGGGAGTACCCCGGGGTCTACCTTTTAAATAATTACGTCATCCGTACGCCAAAAGAGAAAAAATGTTTGAATTTACGTTTATTACTATGCTACCATCGTCTTGCATTCGTCCGTCACAGTCATTTGCATATCTGTTGATCGAAAATTCATCGTCACGGTCATAATCATCATCACTTCAACAGTACCAGTAGTACCAGGTACCTGGTACAGTAGCTAGCTACCGGTACCACTCGGGTCTAGTAGATTACAACAATTGGAGGAGAAAAAAGGCGGCAAGGCGTCACTCTGTTTTTAAGATCATAAAGTTAATTACCAGGTGCCATCTATTAACCAGAAGTAGCCTCTGACTCTGAACTTGTCAAGTAAGTGAGAGTAGGAAGTCGGAGTATGTTTGTTTGAAGAGAAGGGAGGAGAGAGAGAGAGAGAGAGAGAGTTGTGCGACTCGGGTTTTGGAAGGAAACGAGAAAATGCATGTGCCTTCTTCTCGGCCACCTCCTTTGTTGATGGTCTTCCAGTCGGGACTTGCATTTTTGGAACAAGAAAATATTCGAATATTGGGTGATGCAAACTGCAAACTAACTTATCTCTTTCCAATCCTGCCTGCAGGCTTTTGTACAAAAAACACATAGAAAAACCAAGGATCTATTTTTGCTAGGAAAGGAAAGGCAGCCCACCGTAAAGATGATGCGCGATGAGAGCGACGAGGGTGAGGAGGACGAGGTTCTTCGCCCGCCGGCGTACAACGAGCAGCGCTTTAATTCGCGCATCGAGCATGATCTTGGGTACGAAATCCCGGACTCCCATTGGAGGAACGAAATTGCAGATCTGGTCTACAATCCAAAACCCAAGGCCGAGTTTGGTTTTGACCCCACCATCGACAAAGCTCATGTTGCAACGGAAGACGATCCTCTGGTACGAAAAGCGCATTATGCCGCGAACACAGGAATCATGGGAGATATGGATGCGTCGGATCGCGATGCTGCACCGTCTGCGCCCACTAATTTGCTTGCTGCGGAAAAGGGCTATGTCATGCCAACAAACCTGACGGAGGAAACGCCAGATGAAACCGAACAACTCTTGGATAACAAGTTTGGCGGCGGCCCAGCCATGGATGAAAGTGTTGGTCACCAACTCGGCCAACCGCTTGACACTGTGGACGAAATATCAGAGTACGGCGGAAATCGTGGTCCCTTGAAGGAAAAGAAAAACATGAGGGTGGTAGTCAAGTTTCGACCCCTGCTCGATCATGATATGGTGTCAAAGAGTAAACGGAAAACGCGAGAAGGTGATCCTGATTCGTTCATTGGTTGGGACTACTCCGAAGACGGTTCTATGGATGTCATCGTCCAAAGGGGAGTTCGCAGGACGACCGAGGGGAAAAACCAGTTCCATGTCGACCGTGTTTACGACGAAGATGACGACGCAGAAATCATATATGCTGACCTTGGAAAGCCCATTATAAAAGGTGCGCTCGAGGGGAAACACGCAACTATCTTTGGTTTTGGAGCCACAGGGGGCGGGAAAAGCTATACTATTCAAGGCGGGAAGGGCATCAATGGTATCATCCAACTAGCGGCCAAGGATCTTTTCAAACGGATAGCAAGCGATAGCTCCCGGGAGTACACTGTGAAGGCATCTTACATTGAAATCTACAACGAGGAAGTGCGAGATCTAATGGCAGACGATGATGAAGAAAATGATCCAAAATCTCGACGAGCTACTGCCGTCATTTCGACCCTCAATAAGTTGAACGTTGATCTACCTGTGCTAGCAATCCAATCAGATTCCAATGGTGGCGTCTCTGTAAATGCATCGGAAACGAACGTTTCTAATCTTCAAAACATTGTCCGAGTACTACACAAGGGAAACCGGAATCGTGCCACGGAAAAAACTGATTCCAACCAGTTCTCTTCGAGGAGTCATGCTATCTTCCGTCTGACCGTTGAAAGCCATGTGCACATGGCGAACGCTGATGTTGAGGACATGAAGAACATTCGATCTTTTGTTGCGACCGTCAATTTTGTCGATTTAGCAGGGTCGGAAAATAGTGCCAGGGCGGGCACTTTGGGGCTACGAAAGCGCGAGACTGGAAAGATCAACCAAAGGTACGTGTTTGCAATGAGTTTGGTGGTATCGGGTCGTTGTCCTATGTTCACCATCTGACTCACTTTGGCTTCTATTGTCTGTAGCTTGTTGTCACTATCGCAAGTAATCCACCAACTGAGTTTACCAAACAAGCCTGCTCATATAAATTACAGAGATTCCAAGTTGACGCGTTTGCTGCAACCGCATCTTGCAGGGAACGCTCAAATTGCTATAATCTGTTGTGCTTCTCCTTCAAAGCTTTGTGTTGAAGAAACAAGAGCGACTCTCAAATTTGGCTACAATGCTAGACGCGTCAAGGTCAAGCCAAAGACCAATGAAACCGTTGACGACAGCGTTTTGATCGAGAGCCTGAAGAAGGAGCTTTTCGATACACGCGCCAAGTACGAAGAACTCAAGCAATTTGTCAGGGATAATCCACCAGGATCTGGTCCCAGTGACTCTGAATTTCCAATGCTAGATGCATTCATTGCCAAGATGTCACAATCTGCGAAGACTCTTGACTTTGTTGACGCTATTGACACCTTGTCTGCTATGTCAGGTGCTGGCATGGCTTCGCGTAGAGCAAGTAATGAGCCTTCGCGTGTTTCTTCTCGGAGAGGCAGCGACAATGCTTCTGTTGGTTCAAACTTGAGCCCGGAAGCTGACGAGGAGAAAGAGGAAGGTGACGAGGAGAAAGACGAGGCCGCCGAAGATGAGGACGAAGATTCTGTCGAAGCCTTCCGGCGACAAATCCTGGCCAAATTCATGGAGGAAGCAATGGGGGACGAAGACGAGGGCAACGCTGATCTGACCGAGAACGACGCAGCTTACGACGAAACCGAACATTCCACCATGAATAGAACTACAAACACGGAAGAAAGTATGATGACTGGCTTTGTTACTGAAACTGACAGTGATGACAGCAGCAGAACGCGAGACTCTCACGAAGTCTTTCGAGACAAGCCTAAAAAGAGAGAGGTTGAAGCGGATCTTCCCCCACGACTTGCTGAGAGAACTCAGGTTGGGAGCGCTGAACAGGAACCCAAGAGAGCTTTCGTGGATGATGGTGAATACAAGGAGCCCGAAGATTTCGACCAGGATGATTTGGATTTGGTTGAAAAATTCCGTTCTGAAATTCTCGAAAGGTTTCAAGATGAAATTGCTGACGAAGATTCAGCCCATGAATTAGACGAGAATGCTTTGAATGTAGCAGTTATTGCGAACGAGCTCATTACCAAGTTCAAGAAGGAGATTGTGTACAAGTACAAGAACGACTTTCCCGAGATACAAAGCAAGAGAGTCGAGAAACGAATTTCTGCTCAAAGAGTCGGCGAAAACGGAATCGTTGGTCGAATGCTGGACAGTGATGATCCAGGACTCAACCCAACTGACGATTCCTCTGGAAGCGGTAGTAGCGTCGAGCAATTTGAAGACGAATTTGACGATGAGATTAAGAAGAGCGAAAGAAACCTCCCTCAAAGCCGCAATACTCCCAATCGTTCTTACTCGACTCAAACTGACCAAGCCGTCGTCAATGGCCACGGTGAAGGACCGGGTGGAAAAGCCTTAGCAAGATCAGAGACTGACCCTTCCGACATCCCACTCCAGCAGTCTCTGGGAGAAGGCACAAGCGCGTCCATCGGCTCTGCTCTATCGTCAGATGTCGCCGACAATGATAAAGGTTCGTCGAACTCTTCGCCTGAACCTGCCAATCCTCCAGGCGATGATGACGATTACGAAATTCCTCCGACTCGAATTGCCGTTGGAAATTTTGAAGCGGCCAGTCCTGAAAAGAAGGTTCAAATTAAGTATTTGGAAGAGAAACTGTCGGCGACAGACGAACTTGTTGAAACATTGTTTGTAGAATTGGAAAATGCCAAGGCATTTATTCGAGAGCTTGTTTTTGAAAATGCCGGGGGCAGTGGTAACGTCATTGATCAATCTGGTGCAGCTATCTTTGGCGCCGTAGGGACATCGGGAGTGGCAGTGGTTGACGAACAGATTCTCAATCAATGCGAAATTCTGAAATATGGGATTTACACAAGCTTGCTTTTTTTTGTCTTTGGTCAACACGAGCTCTTCTTGGCAACTGTCTTCTTCCTTTGGTTGTCGCTTGAAGTGGCCACGAAGACATAACTTCTGTTTGTAGCAAAGTTAATCTATAAGTTATCCTTATGGATTTTTGTAAAAGAATGTTTGAAAGGTATCATGTAGGTTGAAGATAGATTTCAAACGGCAATACAGTTGTGTCGTTCTCATCGCCAGATTGCAGGCGTATACCCTCTTCCTCTAACAGAGGTTCAGCTTCCTCTAATACTCCTGGGAGATATGTTTGGAGTAGAGTCATCATGTCGTCCGGCAGTGGACAGGATACATCTATTCCCTCGGGACAAGCCATATTGGGTTTGAGTTGCATGCGTGCTAGATGCAAACACGTTCGTTCTCCCGGCATACCCCGCTCCTTCCACTCGCGATTCACTTTTGAATTGCCGTGTGTTGAGTCTCCTACTATGGGATGCGACAATCCGTTCAAGTGGCGTCGTATCTGGTGCCATCGGCCCGTTTGGGGCCTTGCGAGTACTAGACTGGCCCTCGGTCGATCGGGTTGTGTCAAACTGTCTTGTCCGGCTAAAAATCGAAAAAAGGTAGTAGCATTGTGCAGGATACCTCGTTCGTTCTTTATCGGTCGTGTCACCTCAAACCAACCTTCCTTTTTGAAGTCGCGACCGTGCAATATTCCTTCTCCTCTCACCAGGGCGACATACGTTTTGATGCTGGATTCATCCGCCAGTGCATCACTCATTATGGCGGTTGATGACGATAACGATGATGATGATGAGATAGTTGAAGCGTCACTCTCGTCGTCAACTTCAATGATTGCCTTTTTCGTACTGTTTTCTACAAAGGTGAACAGCAGGCAACCACTGCATCCTCTATCCAATCGATGTACAACATTGACTCGTTCGCCAACTGCGTTTCGCACTCGTTGCAGCATGGGTATCTCAGGGTTGTCTTGCTTCTTCTTGGAACGGCTCCCCGCCCAATCACTGTGATGGCAAAGTACCGTCGGTGGCTTGGCCACCACTAAGTGATGGAGACTTCTGTCAAGAATAGTAACGGTGCCATTGAATTTTCGAAAATTGGCATCGGGGTTTACTGATGTCGATTCTGGTTCAGACTTTGTTGTTGCTGCTGCTGTAGCTCCGGCAAAGAATGTTCTACTAGGCAATAAAGGGCGAACAACAAAGCTGCCAGCGACCCGAATAAAAAAACTTCCCATAAGCAATGTAGGTAGAAGTTTTGAGATACTACTAGTTTTCATACTTATCTCAATTGTGGACTGAGACGGTTGTGATTGTTGTGATGACAGGAGCCTTAACGGGACGAAAGCAGAAATAATAAATTAATAAAAACTAGAGTAAAAAATAATAATGATAATTTTTCGTAAAGGACACGGATATTCTGAGCGTCCAGGTCTAATCCAATTTAGGGTTTACTGGAAGGGTTTCTTTACGTTCAAAGATTTTTTGTCCACTTCATTCTTCATTCCGCGCGACGTACTTTGCTTGCATGGGCGATTTCTAAATACTGAACTATAAACCAGGTCTTTATGAACGGCAACTAACACCTGTTTGGCTTTTACAACTCGCTGTGTGTTCCAATACCACCTGCGCCCCTCGATGGCATGTTCAGACCATCGTTTTTGTTTCCCAAACTGCGCCTCGGCTTGAGGATCCACTCTTGATAATCTGGTTCTGACTGGACTGTAAATTCAGAAATAGTTTCGCCCTTGTAGTTTCCCTTGTGAGCTTTGAAACGATGATACTCAAAGGTGTTAAACTTTAGATCTTCACCAGGTCCCAGTTCACCATTTGGTTTGGATTCCCAGGTAATATAAATGTTCTCATCCATATCGTTTCGGATTAGCATCTCTCGACCTTCTCCTGTCTTGATCTCTCCGTATCGCTGCCTATTCCAGATCCAAATATTTGCACCCCATTTGGTACCCTTAATGACAGGACAAGCACCATGCAACGCCATGGGATCGAGTTGCCCATCCGGTGTCACAGAATAAAAAAGTGCAGCTGTTCCTTCCTTGGGTGGTACGGCAAGTTTGCGGTGGCAATCGTAGAGCAAAGCATGTTCCAAACTATTTTTATCAAACATATCAATGGCGTACTCCGGGGGTTCCGAAGGATTGGGACTGTCCGCTTTTGGGAAGACTGTACAACCGCCCTCTTCCACATCATTAATGTACATAAAGACTGTGGGTATTGCAAACATGATGAGTTTTGAGATAATGTGCTGTGTATAATTCATGACTGCTCACTATATTGTCACATACCTGTTGCAAAGCGATTGCTACCTCCCGAATAAGGAACGAAATTAAAGTCCGGATCTGAGCTTGGACTGAAGTAATCAGGGTGTTTGCTGTTCAACAAGAAAGAGAAAAATAATTGGTTTACTGTTTTCTAATCCCAAAAGACCGTAGAGGTGTATTTTTCTGACTTACTTGTAAAATTTTCCTGGTGTGTAGCGAACAATCTGCAGCCCATCAATTTTCCCAGCATCTTCTTCGATTCCCGTCAAATTAAAGGATCGTGTAATCATGGCCTTGGCTGCCGGAGTTTCGCTATCCCAAGCATTGTCACTGGTGCGACCGTAATCAACTTGAGCTCCTTCGTCTTCAGCTCCAACTTTGCTTCCCACCGTACTTCGATGAAGTCCTTTCTTGCCCTCGATTTTGAGAGCATTGTCGATTAAGGCTTGGCCTTCGGTACGGCCAAAGAAGTTGAGAACCTTAAAAACACGAGGCGAATCCGAGACACTCTCCAAAATCACGGGCTTGTCCGGGTAGACCGGAGTAAGAGCTCTTGAAGAAACGACTTGCTGGTAGCCCTCTTTCACGAAGGGCCAAATAAATTCGAGGCCTTCCGCTACCAAATAGATACGTCGTCGCATGGCGACACTGGTATCGGGTAAGAGCTGTTGAAAGTTGACAATCCTCTCGCCATCCTCCCTGAAGGCTTTCGTGGAGCGCACTGTTCCTGGTTCCATTCCATACTTGGTAACATTAATGTACTGGCTCATCTTCATGGCAAAAAGTTCGCCGGAGTGCTCATCGTCTTCACCAGATGGGAATTCCTTCTGTTTTAGCGAAATCTTGACGCTACCCTCGGAGGCACCATTGTCAAACAAATCGAACGTTGCAACCTTTTGTCTGTTCCACAATCCCGCCTCAACTTTCACTGAAGCAATAATCTGCCACAGGAGAACCAAGAAAACAGACTTCATTGTTAAATTTGTGGGTGAATCAATTTATTTCTTAATTATTTATTTGTGCATTTATCGAGCCAGATTTGGGAGTATGATAGACATGATAATAGAGTCTAGTAGTAGAGTCTAGACTACTGTGGCCTAAGAAAAGTCATTGCAAGATCGGAGTTCGCAATCTGAACAACAACATGCAATTAAAGCGAGCGTTGAGTCTTGTGAGCGTCTATTACTGTATTTAGGGTTCATGGAGAAAAGCTACCTGGAATTCTGAAACTACCCGCAATAAAAGAACCTCGCTCGTCTAATTACGATAGCTGTGGTGCTTGGAATGTTTCTGATGTTTGTTGCGAGACTGTTGAGCATACTTCCGCTTGCGCTTCCAGTCCTGGGTCAGAGTTTGTCGTTCGTGCTGCCAGTGCTCTTTGACTACTGGATCCCGGCGATATCGGTCCAAATCCTGCAAGATTTTCAGTCCATCATTCATGAGATAAAAGTCTTCCTGGTACCGATCCAAAACTTCCTGAGGAAATAACATTCCTCGCCGACGAAACCCTGTGATTGCCGTTGTATTATCCTTGGTCTCCTCATCTTGATCGGCAGTGTTCGTGGGATCTGTGGACTTTGGTGTAGTTGCGTCAACAGCTTTGATGGCATCCTGTTTCCGTTCAGACGGGAAAAAGCCAAAGGAGAAGCCATCCGAAGCTGTTGTGGCCTCGATGGGATCATTTTTGTCAGCCGAACCTAGATCAAACCCAAATGAAAAGCCTCCAGTGGACCCATCCTGCGACTCTGTCGTCTGTACAGTCACAGGCGCACTAGACGCGACTCGCTCTCTTGCTTCACGAAAGACATTCTCCAACGTTTCCTGTTTGTAGACATTACCCTCGACGACTTCTAATTTCGGTATGTCCTGCGTCTGATTGTCGTCAGACGCTGCTGCCATGCCTTTATCGTTATCCACAGCGTTGGAAGCAGTTGAAATGATCTTGTCTTCGTCGTCTTCGCTCGAGCCACTGTCATTTTCTGACTGTCCTTTGTCTCCATCTCCTTTTTCCGTCTCTTCCAATCCCAACGATTCTCCTCCTTCTTCTTCCTCTGACGACGTAGCAGCCTCCTCCTCCTCCTTCTTGCCTGCAACTTTGGTATCTGCTTTGGTTGTAGACGATGCTATTGGAGCTTTCCGTGGATCAAAACGCATCATGATGCCTCCTGCCGTCCATCCGTTCGTACCTGACTTTCTGTTTGCACTACCATCGCCACTATTTTCCTCATCTCCAGCAACTCGTCTGGGTTCAGGTTTTTTCATATCTGGAAAGAGAGAAGCCAGCAGTCCCAGATTTGTTTCTACGTCTTCTCGGAGTTCTACATTGGATTCCAGCATAATCTTGGCGCCTGTGGGATCGCTATTTTCGTCCACGGGGTCATTTCCTTCGATATCCATGGCCGATTCGAACTCGTCAAAGGCAGAAGGTAGTTTGGGTGGCATGTTAGCTTTCTTTTTATTCTCCTCCAAATCCGATTCCCCTGATTCAAATTCCTCCCAAGTATGACTATTTTCAACCGATTTTGTTGATGGTTTATTCGGCTCGCCATTGCTACCAGAGTTGGAATCGGACTCATCGTTGGACGACTGATATTGTTTTTGTATTATATGCCTTCCTTTTTCATCTTTTTCATTTGCGGGTGATATACTATCATCATCACTACTGTCGTTGTCACTATCGGACCAGACGTAGGCTGCCTCGCCGTCTGAATTCTTGGGCTTGTCGTCGTTTTCACTCTCATCGCTGCTGCCGCCGTAGTTCTTGCTCGTCACACTGGCAGTACCTTCATCTTTATCATCCTTCTGATGAGAAGCGGAGTTCTCGGAACTATTGGAGGAAGGTAAGCTTGCACTGGACTCATCGTCAGAAATAAAAGGTTCCAAATCGGGCTGTATGTTACTGGCCTTACTACCTGCAAGCCTACTTCTACCATTGACAGTCTCATCCATTTCCGATGAAAATCGTAAATGTACCGCTCGATTCAATTTGGATTGGGTTCGAATGTTATACACGACTGACTTTTCTGGCTCCAGAGCAGACGAATTATCATGCTGTTGTTGTTGTTGAGTGACAAAAGGATTGTTTTGATGTCGAGACTTTTTCTGTTGTTGTCGATACTCTTGTAGAAAATGAGTACGGCGCTTATCGATTTTGTGGAGCAATGCGTGCATATCTCTCCAGCTCTCGACAGCGTACGGTTTGGTATCTACTGAAAAGACTTGTTCGCCGTATCGTTCTCGAATTCTTAAGTGACGTCGCTGACATGCAGCAGGAGCAGAGGCAGGTTCGTCCTTGGCTACGTGTGCCGTTTCTTCTTCAAGTGTGGGTTGCTGCTGCCTGATTGCTTCCTCCCGTTCAGCACGTTCTTGTCGCAGTCGATCCAGAAAATGAGGCTTCGCAAACTCGACACGCAGCTTACATTGTTTCCAAGTAACATTGTGATAAAGTTTGGCAATTTGTTCCTTTCCACATAGCTGTGGTTCAAGTGATTTGCTATCGTTACTGTCCTTGACTCGTACATCGAGATGCACAAAGCAGGCCGTATCATCGTCACCGGAACCCTTCATGTCCGGCTGAATCTTCAGTTTGGAACCCAAGGTATCCTGGAGACGTTTCAAAAACTTGGATCGTTTTAGCAGAGGAGGCTGGAATCCACCGACATAAATTCGTTCGGTGTGGTTGCTGGTTGGGTGGTTTTCTGTGACGTCAGTTTCGTCACTTCTAATATTACTACTACTACTGAGGCGGCAACTGCTGCTGGTAGCTTCTTCAGCCACACCCTCTGTCATTCTAGGTACTTAGTGGTGGCAACTGGTCACGAAAGTTGACGGAATGTGTGATAATTGGTGATGACAGGCATGAACGAGATGGGGGGTTTCGTGTTTCAACAGGAGTTTTTGTCGTCACGATGGATCGTGTGGCCATCCAGGTAGCTGTGGTGTTGCATTGCTGAAAGTAGGGTTAAGGAACGAAAAAAATCCTCGGTGATGAAAAATAAACAAACGCTAATCCTAAATCTTTGCTGCCGCAAAACGAATTTTGAAGATCCTTAGAGGCGTGAAAAAAATCTTTTTGCGGAACAGAACATTAGACCTACCTACGACCAGGTACAGTAAATACTACTACTACTATCAGTTGTAGTACGATAATGGAGAAGAGGTACTGCTAGGAGTCAAACAACTAGAATTAGCCAGCTGTAGAACCAGGCTATTTCACCACTCTCGGAAGGAAGCTCGCGTCTCACTACTTCCGCAAATCTGTGCCGATATGAATGAGATAGTTTACTTTCGTGGAATGTTACCAGTAATTAAAAGGACTCCCAGTTTGGCCTTACCAACAGGAAGCAATTTGCGCAAAACAAATCAATTTCCCAACCTCTACATTGATCTCATACTTTTCAATTGCTCTCGGAAAACATATTCTTTACTTTCTTCGACAACAACAATAATATGGTACGAAAACTTGACACAACTCGATACTGGAAAGCCAACGTGCTTCATTGCCATTGTAAAATTGTAATGTACGCTAACACCCACTTTTCTCTTGCGTTCGTTCGTTCCTTCCTTCCTTCGTTTCATTTATTCAGACGAATACGAACCCCGACAAAAAGAAAGCCGTCGACGATGACGCTCTCATCGAAACCGAAGAGATTCTTGCCGAAGCCCAAGAAGCATTTGACGCCACTTGGGGTGAAGTCTTTCAAAGTTGCTGCGTGCACAGCCCCCAAGAATGGCTGATGATCTTTGGGGCCATGCTTCTCGTTTTCTTTTTCTTGTACTTCTTTATGGTTGGTCTGGAGCTCCTCAGCACTGCTGCCAAGGTCATGACAGGCTGCCAGGCAGGTGAAATGTTTGGAGACGACACCAACCCTGTGGCAGGTGTCATGGTGGGTCTTATTTCTACAGTCCTATTGCAGTCATCCTCGACTACAACTTCAATCATTGTGTCTTTGGTGGGCACTGCCATTTCGATTGATCAAGGTATCTATATGGTTATGGGAGCCAACATTGGAACTTCTGTGACCAACACCATTGTTGCCATGGGTCAAATGGGAGATGGTGACCAGCTTGAGCGTGCCTTTGCCGGTGCTACTGTCCACGATATCTTCAACATTTTGACAGTGACTATCCTTTTGCCTGTTGAAGCTGCTACTGGATACTTGCACCACTTGACTGGAGCCATGGTGAAGGGCGCCCAGCCCAAGGAAGGAGAAAAGTGGGATGGCCCTATCAAAAAGATTGTCGAGCCACTCACCATCAAAATTATCATGTCCAACAAGAAACTCATCAATGGCGTTGCCGCTGGTGAGACTTGTGAAAGCTTCTACCCAGTTGTGTGCGAGGATGGCGTTGTCTCTGCCGCGACCTGTGACGTTGCCCTAATTGGTTGTGACAAGGACAGCAACAAATGCCCGGCCTTCTTTTCCCAAGATGCGTCCAAGGACGATGAAGTTGTTGCTGGGGCCGTCTGCTTTGTCTTGGCCGTTTTCGTTCTCTTTTCATGCTTGGCTGGATTGGTCATTGTCCTCAAGAAGCTGCTGTTGGGAGTCTCTTCTCGCATCATATACAAGACAACCGACATGAATGGCTATCTCGCCATGGTGATTGGATGTGGCATCACCATTTTGGTTCAATCGTCTTCCATTACCACATCTGTCTTGACTCCCCTTGTTGGAGTTGGAGTCATTCCTCTAGAATCCAGTATGTTCCCTGAGTGCTTTGTTTGTTTGTATCACAACACTGATTGTCTGTGTCACCACGAAAGCAATGAATCTGACCATATCTTGTCTTCTCTATCTCCATTTATTCTATCATATCAGTGCTTCCTTTGACACTTGGCGCAAATATTGGAACAACTGTTACTGCTCTCATGGCATCCATGGTCTCGGACAGTATTGATTCCCTTCAAGTAGCCTTGGCCCATTTGATGTTCAACATTACAGGTATTATTATTTGGTATCCCGTTCCCTTTATGCGCAATGTCCCTTTGGAGGGTGCCCGCATGTTGGGTCGTGCCACACGCGTTTGGCGAGGATTTCCCTTCTTGTACATTGCCATGGTCTTCTTTTTGATTCCCTTCTACTTTCTGGGTGTGTCTGCGTTGTTCACTCAGCACACCAAAGGATGGACCATGTTGGGAGTCCTCGTGGTCATTGTCAGTGTCGTCGCCATTGGTTGGACAGCCTATTGGTGTTATTGGAAAAAGGGCAAAGAAAAGTGTGCGACCTGCATGGTGGAACGTCAGCGAAACAGCGAAGCTGTCAAGGCCCTTCCTGATGACATGGTGGCCTTGAAGCGACAAATGAAAATTGTAATGGACCTCACCGGTGCCGAAGATATTGAAGCCGATGTCCAAGAAGAGGAGGATATTGAAAACTCACTCAATGCGATGAAGAAAGACTCGGCAGAAGATGAAAGCAATGACATCATGGATGAGATTCAGACATAGCCGCACACTTCTTTCGGCACAGTCGCACATTTTTATTCTTTTTTATGTGTTTCTCCCACCAGTATATGGGGAGAAAGTGTGGAGTGCTACTCCATAAATAATGTTGAGTAGCAATGGATTATTAATTTAAATTTTGCAATTACCTCGCAACCATGACTGTTGTTCTTTTAGGCAGGCGCACTACACGGAGTACGGAGTATTTGCTTAATAACATCTGTTAGCTGGTACGTACCAGGTACCACCTTGAACGTTTGAGAAGGTTTTGTTATCACCATTCCCGGGATGTGGATCAACCCCGGGCTTGTTTGTCCCATTTTCCGGGATATCCAAATCCTGGGCTTGTTTGACGATTTAGTGATCACCAATTCAGGGATATTGAAAAATCACGGGATGTATTTTATGCTTATATTCGGAATGAATAGTTTAATGTTACATTGTATTTAGATGAATTAA
>Ga0100402_1001691_pt1 | contig 25362 bp, 36 predicted proteins | sample CryGeyme20150102_FD_80419 | JGI IMG/M metagenome (GOLD analysis project Ga0100402, IMG submission 80419) | Groundwater microbial communities from Crystal Geyser aquifers in Utah, USA - Crystal Geyser metaG 2015-0102 | ecosystem: Environmental > Aquatic > Deep subsurface > Groundwater | place...
AGAGCTAAAGAGGCATATGACAGAGCTGAAAAAGCAATGAATAAAGCCGGAGAAAAGTCTCCAGAACTGTACGAAAAATATAGAAAACTTGTAGACAAGGAATTAAACCGAATTCAGGTAGCTGAGAAGTACAATAAATAATTAGAATAAAAAAAGCCGCCTCAAGGGCGGCTTTTCTGTTCTACTTTTTCTTGAGAGCATGAAAGAAATCTTCAAGCTCACTCACTGCTTTTCTTTCAAAAAGAATTTTTCTACTCTTTAGGATATTACTATCCTCTAGTAAAGTAGAGACTTTTTGGTCAAAAACCTCATCTGGTTCAAGATTCTCAAATACGAGGAATTGTTTACCTTCCTTGTGCCAGGCATCTATTCTAGAGTGAATAAGTTCATAGCAAAACCTTGTAAGTTTTTTCTGCCACTCTGCATTCTCTGTTGATAGAGCAGAGCCACCTCTTCGAGTTTCAAACATCTTCAGCTCACTTTTCATGGATTCTAAGATCTCAAGAGGGCTAATTCCGCTTCTGACAAATTTTCTATCTACATATTCATCATAAGCACTAATCATTTCTGGATCTTCAAACAGACTGGGTAATAAATAATATTGAAAATCTTCATTACTCTCGTCTCTGTACAAACTATTCTGAATGGCTTTGAGATGTAGAAAGGGCTCAGATAAAAGAATATCGTTTCTATCCCTTAGATTATTTACTAAGGCATTTTTAATTTTCTCTAACAGTCTTGTCATCCAGCGTCTTTGCTCATTCGTATCTAGTTTCATGAACAATGCATCTAGACTCCTTGCGAAACTCGTATTCTTTTGATTTATAAATGCATTCTCTAGGTACTCAATTGCCTCTTCTTTTGTGTAGTCATCAGCAGTTTTTTCTTTGGGTTCTGTTTTTACTTCTTTAGTTTCAGATTCGACAGATTTCTCCCATTTGTTTTTTGAGTCTTTCCAAATCTTTCGTCTAAAAATATACATAAATACTAATAGAGAAAGTATAATCAGCCCAACATAAATAGGGGGTTGAGAAATTGTGGTGTCTCCTGCAAAAAGTAAAATTTGTAATTTCATCTTCATTTTCAATTGTTAAGTTTTTTACTATTCTCCATATAATATGAGATATGTCAATAAAAAACCTCTAGTTAAGCTAGAGGTTTGAAGCCAACTCTAAAAGTGAGAAGACTATAATCATTACACAAACAAGTATTAGATAGAGTTTTTGCCATCGAAATTCTGAGAATTCGGCAGGCCCTCCTCCTTCAACGACAGTGGTGACCAGGGCAGCGGTAAATCCTGTTGCCAGAGCGGGTAGAACAAAAGTAAGAAGTATTATCCAAAACCAATTCAAATCCATGATAACTGTTTAATTCTCATTCAAATTATCATAAAATATTTTTATGTCAATAAAAAAGCCCCACCAGATTGGCGGGGCTCGAAGTCCAATGAACTTCTAATTCTTCTTCTTTTTTCCTTTCTTTTTGTGTAGAAATTTTGACATTTCCGAATTTACCATTTCTCTTAAGTAAAGTTTATGGATCGGCAGAATAATCTCTGCTTCTGGGTCCAAAGCCATTTCAACTAGGTCGTTGTAGACATCTTCAAAGTTCATACCTTTGATGACCATTATAGACTTCTTCTTATTTCGAAAGTGCTCAATTTGATTCCCAATACCTTCTTGGGCTTTTCCCCCTAGATAGCAAAGTATGCTTGTTATGATCACATTAAAACCCTAATTCTTCTTAAGGGGGTGATTTAAAAGAGACTCGCAAATAATTCCAAGAGTTTCGTAAGAAATTAAAGGGTTATTCTTTTTATTCTTAAAAATCTTATTAATTTCTTCTATTAGTCTTACTTGGCACTCTTTTTCATGGAAAAATTGCTCCCCAATTTCATTTAAGAAGAAATCTCCAGCAGTCTCACAACGCTTGTAGAGAATCTCGTAGATTGAATTTGTCTTGTCAAATATTTCAACAAAATGCTCTCCATCAAGACAGCTTTCAAATTCATCGATTGTAAGTGAGGCTACTTCTTTAATAAGAGTATTTGCAGTTTCTTGTTCAACTTTTTCAAAAATATAACCTGTAAACATTGCAAGTTTTGATGCGTTTGGTTCAACCTGCAGCAAATTTCTTAGAATAGAGTTTAGGTCAGCAACCGTATCTCTTCTTACTTTAGTAAGATATTTTACTACATTATCTAATTCCGCCTGCTTTTTCTCAAGATCAGTTGTTTTTGACTTTGTATTTTCACGGGAGTATTTTAGAGCTCTTTTGGACTCGTTAAGTTCATCTTTGAAGTAAGATTTTCTTACCTGAGATCTGAATATTACGTAGACTAAGGCTAAGAAGAGTAATGTCCACGGTGTCCATAAAAACTCAATTACTGGGCCAGGAAAATTTAGTAGAATCGCTATTGTTGTCATTGTTCAGTTTTAATTGTTCATCATTATTCTACATATAAACCTGATTTTGTCAATATAAAAATCTGCTATCAAATAGCAGATTTAATGTCTAAAAATTGAAATTATTAGGATAATTATACCAATGACAAATAGTAAGCCACTAGATAAGTTAAGTATTTTTATCGCAAAGCGAAATCTCATTGCTTTTTTTCTACTCCAGTACCTTCTTTTGTTTAGAAGCCTTCTCTTTGTGGCAGAACTCAAGAGAAGGGAGATTACAAATCCTATTAAAAGGACTATTCCTATTATCATGAGGTTAGATACCATAATGTTGGCTTTTATTTGTATATTATCTTTCTTAGGCTCAAAGTCAATTAAATATGCTTTATGTGCTATAATAGGTTCATGTTAGAAATCGGAACAAAAGCACCAGAATTTGAACTACCTGATCAAAATGGAGATATGCATAAGTTATCAGACTCTGATGGATCAATCCGTCTTATTTATTTTTACCCAAAAGATAATACTCCGGGTTGTAACAGGGAAGCCTGTGCTATTCGAGACTCATATGGAGAGTTTAAAAAGGCGGGAATTAAGGTATTTGGTATATCACGTGACTCTGTGGATAGTCATAAGAAGTTTGAGAAAAAATTTGATTTACCATTCACACTTCTTTCGGACCCCAAAAAGACTGCATTGAAACCATATGGAGCAATGAGACTTAGGCTTGGTACTAAGAGGATATCTTATCTATTAGACAAAAAAGGTGTAGTAATTAAAGTTTATCCAAATGTAAAACCAGCAGATCACGCAGATGAGATTTTGAAGGATGTAAAAAGTATATAAAATGAGCCCCATATGGGGCTCATTGTGTTTCATCATATCCTTTAATCCTGCGGATTCTTTTAGAGTTATACCTATGATTCCAAATCATAGTCGAAGATTCTCCTTCAGACTCTTTTCTTTTAATTAATCCATTTTTAATTGACCAATATATGTAAATAAGACCAATTATTAGTAGGAGTATAGAGACCCCGCGATGATCACTAATGAAGCAATTAGTTTTTCCATAGCTTATTCTTTTAACAAAGATTACAAAATTATAAGTTAATTTGCAATCTTGATGTATAATTAAAATACTTATTAATTAATTTATATAAATTATGGAAATATTACTTTGGGTTGGAAAAATATTATTTGGTGGATACTTTGTTATGTCTGGAATTATGCACTTCATGAAAATGAAGGACATGAAGGGATACGCACAGTCTAAGGGGTTACCAATGCCAGGACTGTCAGTAGCTATATCGGGATTAATGCTTCTACTTGGAGGGGTATATATTATTTTTGATTTCTACTTTATGGTAGGTGGCTGGCTAATTGTGGCGTTCTTAGTTCTATCAGCATTTATGATGCACAATTTCTGGAAGGCTGAAGGAGCTGCGAAAATGGGAGAGATGGTGAACTTCCAAAAGAACCTAGCTCTGGCAGGAGCAATGCTGATGATAATGTTTATGTAATTATAAAACTGCCCAAATGGGTAGTTTTTGTTAATATTAGGATATGAAAAAAAATAAAAGAGTAATGATAACATTGACTTCATCAATGAATGTTGATGAAAAATACTTAGAGTTAACAAAAACTGTTTCAAAAGCCTTTGCTGAGAATGGTTTAGGTATTGTCTTTGGAGGTACAGCATACGGAATGATGAAAGAGTTGGCTCAAATATACAAGGATTCGGGGGGAGATGACCTAGTTGGAGTTATGGCAGAAGATTTAATGAAAGTGACAAAGGGTTACGTTGCATATGAAAAATTAGATGAATCATATCTAATGCCATCTATGGAGGAAAGAAAGCTTGTCATGATTGAGAAATCGGATGCATTCCTAATACTTCCTGGTGGATATGGAACTCTTGAGGAAATAGGTTCTATAATAGGGGGTCGCGCTAATAAACTTTATGATAAGCCCATAGCAATACTAAACCTAGACGGATTTTATGATCAATTTCTAGAATGGATGAACTCAATGCAGGAAAAAAAATTTAGTAAAATAAATTATAAAGACATTATTTTTGTAAGTGAGGATATTGAAGAGATAATGAAATATTTTAATAATTACAAAAAAGAAGAATTACAAGATAAATTCGTATAATACTATGGAATACAAAGAAAATAAAAATACAAAGTTGTATATATTAGCTTTTCTGTTTATTTTTGTAATTGGGATATTTATCGTTGTATCTAGCGATAAAATTGAGGTGCCATTTATTGAAAATGAAGTTCATATGATAAATGATGCATTTTTTGGTGGGGGTAGTGAAGAGGATGTATTACCAGAAAATCCTACAAACACCGACTCTGAGCTTACCTCTTTAGAGGAAAATATAATTCCAGAGATAGAATAATATGATTCATACAAATATAGAGATTAAAGCCAGATCAAAAAATCAGGATAAAATTAGAGAAATATTGAAAAGTAAGAGCGCTGAATTTAAAGGAGTGGATCATCAGATTGATACATACTTTAATGTATTAAATGGCAGAATGAAACTCCGAGAAGGGAATATAGAAAACCATCTGATTCACTACAGTAGAGAAAATAAGTCTGGCCCTAAGCAGTCTGATGTTTTACTTTATGATTCAGAACCAAAGTCTTCTTTAAAAAGCCTTCTAACCAGAGCTTTGGGGATCTTTGCTGTTGTTGATAAAGAAAGAGAAATATATTTTATAGATAATGTTAAATTCCACATAGATAGTGTTAAAGATTTAGGAACATTTATTGAAATAGAGGCAATTGCCACAGATGGAGATATTTCAACAGAAGAACTAAAAAATCAATGTGATTCATATTTAAAATTATTTAACATATCAGAAGAAGATTTACTCTCTGTATCTTATAGCGATTTATTGCTAAAATAAAACATATGAACATAGACCAAAAACTACATTTATTTGATGACAAAATTATTCACTGGATGAGAAGAGTCGGTGTGCCTTTTGCCAGATTTGCACTTTTTATTACATATTTTTGGTTCGGTATTTTGAAGGTGATTGGAACAAGCCCAGCTACACCACTGGTTCAGTCATTGCTAGATGTAACAATGCCATGGATTCCATTTGGAACATTTATAATAGCTTTTGGAATATTTGAAATGGTTGTTGGTATAATGTTTCTTCGAAAAGGGATGGAAAGACTTGCGATATTCTTCCTTGCTCTTCACATGTTAATGACCTTACTGCCGTTATTTATTCTTCCAGAAATTACATGGCAAGGATTGCTTACACCAACTATGGAGGGTCAATATATAATTAAGAATATTGTTTTTATTGCTATGGGTATGGGGATTTTAGCCCATCTGCACCCACTAAAGAAATAAAAAACCGCCACTCAATGAGCGACGGTTCTCCTGTTCCTCCATACCTATTTAAAGCCTATCTAACTTAAAGTTTTTCGGCTTGACGATTAGGCCACAGAATCAGGGGGTGTTTCCATATCCGGCTTTCTGGATACACCTGGATAAACATCGTCTGAAATAATAGTATTCAAAAAATACATATTGTCAATCATTCTTAACACTCGCGATCTATTTCAGGGAGTAAAAGTATTTTGATTGATTTATATAAATAACAAAGCCGCACTCAAACAGGTGCGGCCTCTATTAAATAGGTAAATAAATATCAGGAAGAATACTATATATCCAATTTGTAACATTGGCTAGATCTTCAAACATTCCATTATTCTTGTTCAGAACAATCATTACTGAGATAGTAAAGCTTGCCCAAAGAAATGATGGATAAATCTCACTTTTGAAACTTGTGTTCTTCGATTTAAAAACTTTTCGATAGGCGTAAACACCTAGCATTGTAGTTAAAACGTATGCAAGAAAGTATCCAACTATAAAGCTATTTGAAATAGCTAATTCAAATATTTTTCCTGTTAGAAAACATATTGGTCCTTGGGTTATCACATCGTTATATGCTGTTCCTGGTCCAAAGCCTAATGCAATGATTATCCAGAAAAAATTCTTCCAGTTTAAAAGATCTCTCCATTTGATTTTAACAACTTCTCTTTGCCTATATGCCTTTAATAAAATAAAGAAACAAGATATCAGAACGTATGTTGTGTTACCAAATAGAATTATCCAAAAAATTGAATGAAGTAATGCGGCATTAATATGTAATTCACCTGTTTTTGTTATTGTGTTTGGAGCTGCTGAATTTAGAACTCCAAAAGCTACCTCTCTGTCTGTTTTGGTTCTTTCATTCGTCATCTCTAATATTTTAATGAATTTAATATATTATATCATATAAAGATTATAAGTCAAGTATATAAACTTGCTACTAAACTCAGCATAATATAAACTCAACTTATGTCAGGAACACTCTACATAGTCGGAACTCCAATAGGGAACTTGGGGGATATTACATACCGAGCAGTCGAGACTTTAAAAAAAGTTTCTCTTGTTGCGTGTGAAGATACTCGAGTAACTCGTAAACTTCTAAATCATTTTGAGATCAAGGTTCCAACTATCTCATACAATGCGCATGCAAATGATGCGCATACGAATAAGATAATAGATACACTTCTTGGTGGAGAAGACGTGGCTCTTGTTTCAGATGCCGGAATGCCGACAATTTCAGACCCTGGAGTTATGCTTGTGCATTTGGTTTATCAAAAGAATGAGGAACTAGAAGATAAGATAAAAGTTGAATCTATACCTGGGCCAACTGCACTTTCTTCTGCTATATCTTTATCTGGAATCTCTGCTTCTAATTTTACCTTTCTAGGCTTTCTTCCACACAAAAAGGGAAGACAGACTATTCTTAAAAAAGTTGCAGAGAGTGATGATACTCATGTGTTTTATGAGTCACCTCACAGGCTTGTAAAGGCTCTAGAATCGCTTGTGGAGTATAATCCGGACAGATATGTGGTTGTCGCAAAAGAGCTCACAAAGATCCATGAACAGGTAGTCAGAGGAACCTCTCAGGAAGTCTTAAATTATTTCACTGAGAATGAAGATCGGGTAAGAGGGGAGTTTGTGGTTTTGACTGGAGAGAAGTTAAGATAGATGCTATAATTTTCGCATATGACTAAACAAAGACTTTTATTTTTTATAGGTATATGGGTGGCGGTACTTCCTTTTCTAGGCTTCCCGTCAAATGTTAGAAAGATATTTTTCCTAATGACTGGGCTTGGGATTATTCTCTTGTCTTATTTTATGTATATCCAAATAAAGGCAATTACTGAAATGGATGAAAAAGGAGGTGGTATTTTTGTAGATGAAGATGATTCTGATATGGAAATAGAATCTGAGTCTATAGAAAAAGCACCAAATAGCGACGAGAATCAGGTGTTGGATGAGGCTATTTCAGAAGATCATGAGTAATCTAAAAAAGGGATTATCTGCAATCTTGATTGCGGGGGTCTCTTTTTTTGTTATATATTCGATTGTTACTTATAATCAAAAACAATCAATTTTTGAAGAGGTCTCCTCTAGTGATGAAACAAATTCTGATATTCAAGATAAAGACGTATCTTTGAATACAGATATTTCTGACCCCGATGAAAACAAAGTTTCTCATATCTCTACACCAGAAGAATTGCGGGGGATATATATGACATCTTGGGTTGCTGGGAACTCCAGACTTAGAGAAAGACTCATTTTATTTATTGAGGAGACGTCGCTGAATACTATCGTCATTGATGTAAAAATATCTTCAGGAGAAATATCTTTTAAAATAGACAATGAGTACCTTTCATCTTTTAATTCTTTTTCAAGAAGGGTTCGGGATATAGATGATCTTATTTCTGAACTACATGAGAAAGGGATTTATGTTGTAGGTAGGGTAGTTGTATTCCAAGATTCACACTACGCAAGCATAAGACCAGATCAAGCTGTTCAAAATAAAGAAGGTGATACTTGGGAAAGCTATAACGGCTCAACTTGGGTTGATCCATCCTCAAAAGACATGTGGAAGTATATAGCCGTTCTATCTGAGGAGGTGTATAACCTTGGTTTTGATGAGATAAATTATGATTACATTCGATTCCCTACAGATGGAAATCTTTCGGATATTGTTTACCCCTTATCAGGCGCAAGACTTGCGAATGAACAAAAAACAGATATTTTAAAAGACTTTCTATCATATATAGACGGAGAGGTTCGATCAAAAAAAATACCAGTATCGGTTGATGTATTTGGACTTGTTGCTGTGGCTGGTGGTGATATAGGTATTGGTCAAATACTTGAAGATATTGTTCCTTATGTAGATTATATATCTCCAATGGTATATCCTTCTCATTTTGCAGATGGATGGTCTGGATATCAGAACCCAGCAGAGTACCCTTATGAAGTAATTTATGAGACAATGAATAGCGCAAAACAAAGACTTATTGCAATTGGTGATGATCCTCAAAAAATTCGCCCTTGGTTACAGGATTTCAGTCTAGGGTATTCATATGGGATTAGTGAAGTTCAGGCACAAATGCAAGGAGTCATAGATAGTGGTCTTAATAGTTGGATGATGTGGAATGCATCAAATAAGTATACAAATAAAGCATATGAATAAACAAAATATCAAAATAATTTTATCAGTAGCTATTTTTATCGGAATTTTCGTTAGTGGATATTTTATGGGTAAGAGCTCTATTCCATCTTCGAACTATGTAGCTCTAGCTGGTAAAGCAATCCCTGAAGATATTGCGGCAGATGGCATAAAAGATTCTGATTTTGAAACTTTCTGGGAAGTTTGGAGGCTTATGGATGAAAAATCACCTGATAGCTCAGAAGCAGATTCACAGGAGAGAGTTTACTCTGCAACAAGAGGTCTTGTTGAGTCACTAGGAGATGCTTATAGTTCGTATTTTGACCCTGAGGAATCAGAATATTTTAACCAAAACCTAGCTGGTGAATTTAGTGGAGTTGGTATGGAGGTTGGCATGAGAGAGGGTAATATTGTTGTAATCTCACCTCTAAAGGATACTCCTTCTTATAAGGCAGGAATTAAGGCTGGAGATTTTGTCTTAGCTGTAGACGGCGAGTCTATAACTGACATGACAATTGACCAGGCTGTTAAAATTATTCGAGGAGAGAAGGGGACTGAGGTTGTTTTAACCATCTTTAGAGAAGGCGAGAAAGAGACTCAGGATATAACGATAGTAAGAGATACAATACAAGTTCCTACACTCGAGACAAGTATTAAAGATGGTGTATTTATAATAGAGCTATTCAGCTTCTCTGAAACTTCTCCAGTTTTATTTAGAGAGGCCCTTCAAGAGTTTATTGATTCTGGTGAGCAGTACTTAATTCTAGATCTAAGAGGTAACCCTGGGGGCTATTTAGAGGCTTCCAGAGACATGGCTAGCTGGTTCCTACCAGAAGGAAAAATTGTTGTTACTGAAGATTATGGAGATGGGGAAGACTTGGTTCATAGAAGTAAGGGTTATGATATCTTTAATGAAAACCTAAAATTCGTGGTATTAGTAGATGGTGGTTCAGCGTCAGCATCTGAGATTCTAGCTGGAGCTTTCCAAGACCATGAAATAGCTACTTTAGTAGGATCACAAACATTTGGTAAGGGTTCTGTTCAAGAATTAATTCCAGTAAAGGGTGGGGGATCTCTGAAAATAACAGTTGCTAAATGGCTTACACCAAACGGTTTGTCTATCTCAGATAATGGGCTAACTCCTGATGTTGAAGTTGAGGTGACACTAGAAGATATAGAGGCTGAGATTGATGCACAATTAGACAAGGCAATTGAGGTTGTAAAAAGTCTTTAATTACTTTTTTATGAGAAAAAAGTAAGGCAAAAACTCAGACCTGTTTCAAAATAACTAAAAAAACAACATCCACTTTTGGCATCTCTCTAATCGCTTCACTACGAGTTCAATGCTTATCAAAATTGGAGGTTGTTTTTCTTTACGTTATTTAGAAAACGGTCAAAAAAAAAGCCCTGAAAATATTCCAGGGCTTTAAGTGTGAATTAATGGCCTTTTACCATGAAGACTATTCCTCCCAGAATAAACAAATCTGAGAAATTGTAAATCAAGGAAGTCTCCTGAATCAACATGTTTCCTATAACACCAGCTATTACACAGCAAGTACCAAGGGTCATATAAATGAACTTTTTCTTTGAAAGAATCATATCAAAAGATTTTTATGAGGATTTCTTTTATAATAACATGGTATATATTTAATGTCAAACACTAGATACTCAATACAAAATACGTTATACTGGTGTTTATGAAAGTCATATTACTACAAGACGTGCGGAAAATTGGTAAGAAGAATGAAATCAAGGATGTTCAAGATGGATATGCTAACAACTTTCTTATTGCTAAGAAGTTAGCCAAAGTTGCTACCCCAGACGCAATCTCAAAATTAAAAAAAGAAGCAGGGAACAAGCTTGCAAAAGAGGCTATCCAGACTGACCTTCTATCAAAGAATGTTGAGGAGCTTAGAGGCAAAACTCTTGTAATGAAAGCAAATGTAAATGATAAAGGTGGACTTTTTAAAGCTATAAAAGCAAAAGACATTTCAGAAGAGATTAAAAATCAATTCAGCTTTCAGATCAGTGAAGATATTATATCTGTGCCAGATGGTCAAATAAAAGAGGTAGGCAAAACTGAAATAACAATATCTCTTAAAGGAAGGGAAGAGAAAGTATCAATTATAGTTACAGATAATAAATAATCAAAAAAACCACTCAGATCATATGAGTGGTTTTTTGATTAAGAGAGATTTAAGCAACAACGTCTACAATTTTTCGAGAAGTTTTAGCTCCTGTAAAAGTAGTCTTTCGCTTGTTTGAGTATTTTACAACTCCGTCTGCAAGGGCAAATAGAGTATGGTCTTTACCAACAGCTACGTTTGTCCCTGGAACAAACTTTGTTCCTCGTTGACGCACGATAATAGCCCCATGTTTAGCTGTCTGCCCATCAGATAGCTTTATACCAAGGTATTGTGCATTTGAATCTCTAAGGTTTTTTGCCGATCCTCCGGCTTTCCTATGTGCCATACAATTAAATAATATAAATAATAACAGGGAAAAGTATACCTATTTTTTGTAAATAATGCAAGAGGTGTTGCTATAGACACTAAATGGTGATAATCTCAGTGAAATCTTAAACTGATAAATATGATTATAGGCTGGTCTATTCTAGGGTTAATTATTGGTTTCTTAGCTGGTTGGATTTGTACACAAGGAACTATACCATTAATAATTGTTGGAGCCTGTTTTATACTTTTTGGTATAGCACTCCCTGAAGGGGGAGAAGGAAGCACACTGGGTATGGTAGAACTTTTTTTTACAATTTCTATTGCGATAGGTCTTATTATTGGGGTTATAAAGGGTTCAAGATCATAAACATTCAAAGTCTGATTATTCAGACTTTTTTATTTGATATACTTTATGTATGAATTTTTCACAAAAAAAGAAAAACTTTTTGTTTATTGTCGCAGTAATTATTTTAACTTCTTTAATTTCATTTTTTCTAGGCCGCCTTTCAGTTTTAGAAAGAGAGAGTGGGGGAGTTGAGATTTACTATCCAGACATTGTAAAAGAGCTTTCAGGAGGCGAAACACAGCAGAAAGTCTTTGCTTCACGAAACGGCTCAAAATACTATTTTGAATGGTGCTCGAGTCAGGTTAAAGAATCTAATAAAATCTATTTTGATTCAGAAGATAAAGCTAAGAGTGCTGGCTATGATCTAGCCTCTGGTTGCACAGAGTACTAAATAATAGTATCCTAGTTTAAAAAATTTAAATGAAGAAAGCCTTTGCACCTTTTACTAAAGAACAATTAGATAATATAAAAGTTTTTCAAGAAAACTCATCTATTCATCCTTTCACATGTGGGGGAGAGGGAAATCATTCTGAATGTGAAAGAATTTCAAGATCTGGAGAAGGTATCCTTGTAGCTAAAGAAAAAGGGTTAAAATGCCCGTGTGGTAAGTATACACAAAATTGGGTTCATAAATTTATGGCAGAAAAATTTGAACCAAAAGAACCAGGATGATTTCCTGGTTTTTATTTTTATAACTATTAATTAATTTTTACATATTTTTCTAAGGTAGAAGAGAGGGGTAGGAGTGTTCCTAGGTTTTAATATTTGAGCTTAACATTCATATATTTTATATATCAATGTCGCACAATATATCTTTACGGTAATTTAGTACATTAATAATGCTTATATGAGTTCTATATAGTATAGATATCTACATCCAATAAACCCTTAAAACATTGGGTATTATGAAGCTCAAAATTGAGCTGTGAGCATTTTAATATAAAAAGCCGAGTTAGTCCTCGGCTTCAATTGACTCAGACCTAAGTAGTATAAGCCACATCGGTACTTCTAGAGCATCTGCTATCTTTTTAAGAGATACCAGGTTTGGTTTCTGCTTATTACTCAAAATTTTTGAAATATAACCTTGGGTCAAATTTGATTTCCTAGATAGAGTTTCAGAATTTTTAATTTCTCTAAACTCCTTAAGTTCTTTTATCGCATCTCCTATCTTTTCCATTAGAACAATTTTTTCTGTAATCAGATTAACCCATTTGATACCTACAAGCAACCCCTCTTCCCTCCAGACAGAGACGGGGAGGTTTAATGTCGCACAATATCTTAAACTCATAATTTCAGCATAAAAAAACTTCTCTATTTCTTTAGAGAAGTTTCTATTGTTTAGTTAGTTGGATAAGGAGTTAAATTGGGGGCCATATTCTGGAAGACGTTACCATTTCCAGATTGAATACTCTGCATATTGGATATAAAGGAGTTCCACAGAAGGTCTATGAATATATTATTCCAGAAATAAGTCAGTGGATTCTCTAAATATTCTTCCCAGACGTATATCACTCCACCCCAAACATAGTTTAGATTTGATTGAGTCTGAGGAGCTTCAATAAATGACTGAATGTCAAAGGAGAAAAAAGATAACACTAGTATTCCTAGAATGACAAGTATTACTGTTCTGATTCGAATAAAACCTTTCATACAATTATTGTAGCATCTTTATAGCAGTCTGCACTCTATCTATGGTGGATTCCTTACCAATTACCTCTGAAATATCAAATGGATCTGGAGATCGATCTTTTCCAGAAAGAGAAAGTCTAAATGGCCAAAGTACATTCCCTCTCCCCTCCTCTGTCGCATATTCCCAAAGTGAATCTTTAACATGAACTGCATCAAATACCTCAATTTTTTCCAGCGTTGCCTCTATATATTTTAAATGTCTAACAGCCTCCTCTTTATTCGATTTTTTCATAATTAACTTTTCTGCATCATAATTTGGATTTGCTGTTAAATATGTAAAATCACCAGAATTTTCCTGTTCTGTAAGCTCGCCGAAGTATTCTATTCTTTCAGTTATCATTCTAATTGCTTTTTCACTATCTTTTATTTTTTCAAAAAGATCATTGGTTATAAACTCTGAAACTTTTTCTTTTAATTCAGGAAAATTCATTTTGTTTATATATTGTTTGTTTATCCATTTTAATTTAGCACTATTAAAGGAAGCGCCACCTTTTTGGACACGATCTAAACTGAATTCTTGAATCATTTCATCTACAGATAATATCTCTTTATCATCACCAGGATTCCAACCAATAAAAGCTAGGAAATTAAGTAGTGACTCCTTTAAGTATCCTTTTTCTTTGTACTCCATAACAGACATAACCTCTGGATCCCTTTTTGATAGCTTTCCGCCTGTTGGGCTCATTATTAGAGGTAAGTGAGCATATACAGGGTTTTTGTACCCCAATGCCTCAAGTATAAGTATTTGTCTTGGGGTATTTGATATATGATCCTGCCCTCTTATAACATGAGTTACCCCTATTTCCCCATCGTCGACAACAACCACAAAGTGATAGACCGGAGAATTCATATCTCGTGCTATAACAAAATCGCCAAGTTCTGTAGTATCAAAAGTAACTTCACCTACCACCTCATCCTGGAAGGTTACTTTTTTATTTGGATTTTTAAATCGTATAACCTTCCCTTCTCCCCCTTTACTCTCCTCACCTTCATAAGCTGCTCCGTTAGAAATTAATTCTACTAGCTTTTCCTTGTACAAGTCTGTTCTTTCTGACTGTCTATAAAATTCATCGTGGCTTAATCCTAGCCAAGCAAGTGAAGCTATAAGGCCGTCCTCATGCTCTTTTTTTGATCTTTCTTTGTCGGTATCCTCAATTCTCAGAATTAATTTACCACCATGTTTTTTAGCATATAAGTAATTAAAAAGGGCTGTTCTAACTGAACCAATATGAAGAACACCAGTCGGTGAAGGGGCAAATCTTGTGACTACATTCTGTTTTTTATCTAGATTATTTAACATATTATTTTTCATGACCAAGGGCAATCGTTACAACTTCTTTGGCAATTGTTGAGGCGGCTTCTTTTTGAACGAAAGATTGTCCACTGTTTGCCATATTCTCCAGAAGGCTTTTGTCCCCCATCATCCTTTGTATTTCAGACAAGAAGACATGTGGTTCTAGATTATTCTCTTCTATAACAATGGCTGCTCCTGTTGAGGCATAAGCGTAAGCATTCTTTCTCTGGTGATCACCGTTTGATTTTGTTATTGGAATCAATATTGCAGGCCTTTTCCAGATTGCCATTTCAAATATACTTGTAGCTCCGGCTCTTGATATAAATAGATCGGCTGAGGCCCCAAGCATCTTTTGCATCATAGGGTTAAAGAAACCAAATACCTGGTATCTTTCTTTATAAGGGCTGTCTGTTAATAGGAATTTCGCCCTAGATTTAATTTCCTGCTCGTTTGCTACGCCAACTTGGTGGATTATTTGAAAATCTTCCACCAACATTGGTAGAACTTCTAGTACCGCGTCATTTATTAGCTGTGAACCCAAAGAGCCACCATAAATAACTATTATAGGTAAATTCTTTTTTAGATTAAAGTAAGCGTGCGTTTTCTCCCCTGACGTCTCCCATAGTTCCTTTTGAATTGGCTGACCAGTCCAAGCCGTAACCTCTTTCTTTCCAAATAGATTAACTGCCTCTGGAAATGATACTGCTATCCTTTTCGCAAAATTAGCAGTTATTTTATTTACTCTACCTGCAGCCATATCAGATTCATGCATAACAACTGGAATTCTAAGTATTCTAGCTGCTATCACAATAGGAAATGCCGGGTATGCGCCCTTGCTAACTACAACATCTGGATAAATTCTAATCATTACAAATAGAGCATGGAACATTGCAAAGAATGTTCTTATAGAATCAGAAATATTTTTCATTGAAAAATAAACTCTTAATTTTCCGGTTGGAATTGAGACAAATTCAAGTTCATTTACAAAAAGTGATTTTTCATCATATGGCTTATCAGCCAAATAATACATCTTTACATCTAAAATATTCTGAGCTTTTATCTCATCTCGTATAGACTCTGCTATGGCCATAAGCGGGTAAAAATGCCCTCCTGAACCTCCTCCTGTAAATACTATTCTCATGATTGTTTTTTTGTTATATGTCTAGAAATGTTTAAAATTATCCCAATAGAAAATAAAGATATTATCAGTGCGGTACCTCCATGACTCATAAAGACAAGAGGTACCCCAGTCAATGGGAAAAGCCCGGTAATTGAAGCGATGTTTAAAAATGATTGAGCTAAAAGTAGTATAGCAAGACCAGAGACAACAAGTCTACTGTAGTTATCTGGTGATCTTGCTGCAATCCAAAATGCCCTCTGTGCAAAGGCTACATAAAGTAGTACAACTAAAACAGATCCCACAAAACCAAACTCTTCACCTATAACAGCAAAGATTGAGTCACCTTGCGGCTCAGGTAAATAACTAAACTTCTGAATACTTTGACCTAGACCTCGACCAAATACACCCCCAGACCCTATTGCTATTAGTGATTGTTGTAATTGAAAAGATGATCCTTGAGGATCTAAAGATGGATCCATGAAAGTTTGAATACGATCCAAAAGATACGGCTTAACGGCAACCAACCCTGCTAGTCCAATTAAGACTGCAATAAAAAAAGTAAAAATATATTTTTTTGGTAGACCGGCTAGATATGACATTGCTCCACCAGACCCTACAAGCAGAAGAAGGCTTTTTGTGTCAGGCTGCTTTAGCATTAAAAATACACCAAGTGTAAACAAGATAGCTAGAGGAAGTATTCCAGACTTCATTCTTTTATACTCTGTCTTTGTCCATCCAAGCCAAGCTGCAAAATATATTATAAATCCAATTTTAAACACTTCGACTGGTTGAAAAGAGAAAGGGCCCAGGTTTAACCACCTAGTCGCTCCCCCATGAGAAAAACCAAGACCTGGAATAAAGACAAGCCCTACTCCAATTACACCAAGCAGAAATATATAGAACGCGTATTTTTTCCAAAATTCGTAGTTAATTTTTGAGGTAAACCACATTACCGTAAGACCTATTGCTAGTCCAAGACTTTGGTTTAAAAGTATCCCATAAAACTTAGATGTATTCTTTGCTAAGACTCCGAAAGATGCGGACACAAAGGAAAAAACCCCAACTATGAGCAGTAGTCCTACTATAATTAGAAAAGGTTTATCAAAAGCTTTTTTACTATCAGAAAACATTTTAGAGAAGAGAAATTATGACACCAACCATCACACAAACACCGGTAATAACCCAATACCTCATAGTTATTCTCTCCCTAGCCCAGCCTATCGCCTCAAAGTGGTGATGTAGTGGAGCAATTTTAAATATTTTTTTATTAAAAGCTCTCTTAGAGACAATTTGTATAGCAGAAGATAACGATGTTGCAACAAGAGGAAAGGCTATAACAGGAAGAAGTAATACGGAGTCTGTTAGAAAAGAGATTACAGCTAGAGTTATAGTTAAACCTAACATACCAGTGTCTCCCATATAAAATCTAGCTGGTGGAATATTAAACCAAAGAAAAGCAAGTAACCCCCCAGCTATAGCAGAACAAAGTGCAGCAATATCATGTAGGCCTTTTGAAAAAGCTATCAGGGCAAATCCAGCGTAAATAATCATCATCACTCCTCCAGCCAAACCATCAATTCCGTCTATTACGCTTGATGAAAATGTCCCAAGAACAACAATGATGAAAAATGGTATAAAAAGCCAACCAAGTTCTATAGAGAAATTAGTAAGAGGTATAGATACTGCTGTAATTCCAAGCTTTATAAAAAACCACCAGGCTCCAACAAGCGAGATAAGAGTTACTGCAAAAACTCGAATATTTCTATCGATTCCTTCCGCAAAAATCTTACCTTTACCAAATATTTGAAGAAGATCATCAGATAGACCAAGCAATGAACCAATTAATAAGGTAAATAAAGGAAGCCAGGTCTGACCTCTAGAGACAAAGTCAAAAATTTCACTTTGCGGTAAATCTATAAACTGAGAAACTATCCAGAAAATAAATACGGTCAGTAAAACTGAGCCCCATATTAGGACACCTCCAATGCGCGGAGTATTTAGCTCATCTTTTTCATTATGAATAGCTTTAAAAGCTGGATTTATCACATCTTTTGGGTGATCTGTCGTCTCAACTGCTCGAGATCTTCTTTTCCACAATTTATGCTTATACAAAAAAGACGCCACAAAAGGAGTCAGAGCAATACCAATAAGGAAGGTGAGAACCCCAGGAATCATAACCTTTAAAATCTCTGAAAACATAAGAATATTATACCTCAAAGTTCACTTATCCGTAATCCACATAATAAAAAACCCGGCTGAAAACCGGGTCTAAAACCTCCAAATGGAGGAGTATTGCTATTAGAGCTCAAAATGAGCTTGGTTTATACTATACTCAATATATAATTATTGTCAATACCTTATTTTCTCAATCGAAATTATTCAAGAGCTTTTAGCGCTGTTGCCTTGATTAAATTTTGTATATCAACAAACCTACTATCTCTACCCTCTGCCCCTAAAACAACAGCGGTAACTGGTGTATCTAACCCTAAATTAAATCTTACCACCAGTGACCCCCCTGCCTGATCAGTATAACCAGTTTTCCCTGCTTGAATACCAAGTAAAGAATTTGCCACAAGGTTTGTATTCTCTGCTTTATGCATTGAATCAAAAGAGGAAATCATAAAATCACTTTTAGTGGTACCTAAAAATATCTTAGGATTTTTCTTGTAAAGATAAGACAACAAAGAGGCAACATCACTTGCGCTCCCCTTTCCCCCAAACTCATCTGTTTCGTTTAAACCTGTTGGATTATTATAGATCATTGTCATGAGGCCAAGTTCTCGAGCTCTATCATTCATTCTTTCGATAAATTTTAATCTTCCTCTAGGATAACTTTTAGCGATAGCTTCAGCAGCGTCATTTGATGAATTTGTAAGCATAAAGGTTACAAGGTCCTCAATTTCCCACCTTTCGTTTATAAGAAGCCCTGTATCCCCTTCAGAAAAAAAAGATTCTGGGTCAATTGTTATACTTTTTTTAGGCATTTCCTCTATTGCAATTAGAGCGGTCATAAGCTTTGTTATAGAGGCTATTTCTAAAGACCTATCAGAATCTTTTTCAAATAGAATTTCATCATTCATTTCATCTATTATAAAAATGGCTTTGGCTGAGAAATCATATTCATCGAAAATGCTCACAGAGCTTATGGGCGACAACTCTACCTCTTTTTTATTCCCAATTAGAATAATTACCACTAATACGGAGGCGACAAAAAAAGCTTTTTTATAATGTTCCCAGATTTTCATGTAGGAGCATTGTACCTCAGTCATCAAAATACAACAAAACCCCTTATTCAGAGGTTTCTTCACTTCCTTCTGAGACCTTGCCTGAGAGCTTGTCCTGAATCTCTTCAAATCTGGGTAGTTCTCCGCGGTTTGTAACCCCCAGATATGAAAGTAGTTCTAAACTTGGTTTATAAACATATTTTCTACTATCATCTTTGTGAGATTCTCGCTCAACAAGACCTCGTACAGATAGATTTCTCAGTATAAAACTAGAGTTTACCCCTCGAATGTAATCAATATCAGCTCTAGATACATCTTTTTTATAAAGAATAATTGACAGAGTCTCTAAGCTGGCTTTTGACAAATCTTTTGATAGCTCCTCTTTTCTCATTTCTTTAAAGAAGTCACTCATTTCTGGATGTGTTCCCAGGGTCACTTTGTCTTCGTCTAACATCATCAAAACAATCCCTCTACCAGAAAATTGCTCTTTGAGATTATTCAACGCTATTTCTAATTCTTCTTTTTTAACATTAAATATTTTTTCAAGAGATTTCAGAGATACTGGCTCTCCTTTAAAAAATAAGTAACTTTCAATTTTTTGATTTAAGTTCATATTATTGTTCTATTGTATCTTCATTATCATTATCTTCAAACTTTTCTATTTGAGTTTCAGGATTAGATTCTCTCTTCGATATCGTTATATCTTCAAAATGATTGTCTTGAACTAACGCCAAAATACCTTCTCTAGCCAACTCTAAAATAGCTAAAAAGCTCACAATAACATGTACTCTTTCCTCCTTTGGTGTGTCATACTTCCCTTTTGTGTTAGAAAAATCACGAAAACTTGTTGAAAGCGAGTTGGAGATTCTTTCTGTAAGACCTTGAATCATTTGATCAAGAGACATAACCTTTGCAATCGATACTTCTGTCTTCTTTTCTTTTGTTTCAGGTACTGCAGAGATAACTTCGACAGCAACTTTTAGCATTTGGTCAATTGTAATCTGTTCATCTGGAGTAAATACAATGTCATTCCTCTTTATCTCTCCCTGATGGTAAATAATATTTAAACCAAATGTCTTTGATAAATCTATGCTAACTTCTTGAAAAAGTTGATAGAGCTCGAGTCTCCTTTTCAGATCATTTACATCATCCTCCTCGTCAATTGATAGATCGAGCTTTGGCAGAAGAGACTTTGATTTGATTAGAATAAGTGTAGATGCAACTGAAATAAAACTAGAAACATCTGTGATAGATCCGCTACCTTGCTCCTGCATGTAATTAATATAATCTCCAGTTACTTCAGCCAAAGATAAATCATTTATAAAAAGTTTTCTTTTTTCAATCAGATTCAGCAACAAATCAAAAGGCCCTTCAAAGACTTCAGTTTTGATTTTATAAGCTGTTTCCATGATTATACTCTCCTAATTATAGCAACTGGAGTTTGCTCGTCATTTTGACCAAATGGATTTCCCTTAAATACCTCCGTACAGAATTTATCAGTTAGGCCTGTGTCTGATCTTCCAAGCACATTCATACCTAAATCATTACTATCAACGATGGCAACCCTTGCTCCAAGCTTGGCTGAGAGCTCACGAGCTACCCTCTGCGGATCTTTTGGACCTAACTTAGCATGAGTGTTATACGGAGCAATGGTGTTTGCTGTAGGGCCGTCTATGGCATTTACATTATTACCTGCAACTCTATAAAACATTCCTTTTACCCCAAATGGCCTTGTGATAGCAGACACAAAAGCTGCAAATAGAATTCTCATAACATTCACCTCGCGAAGTGCAAGTTCCATAGTCCAAGGACTCCCTAGCCCTATTCCATGTTTTGTTTTGTTTACATGATTAGAAAGGAAAATAGCCATTCCGCTTGGCTTAATTGTATCTATTGGAAAAGATCTCCCTTGAGAAATAGCAACAATTCTCTCACTAATAAAAACAATATCATCTACTGACACCTGACCTCCGACAGCTGCAAATAGCACGTCTAAAATATTGTCATTCTTTGTTACAAGATGAGTTTTAATCATTTTTCTTTCATACTCACCATCAGGGAGTGTAACTCGTGATATATATGGATCCATTTATACTAATTGTTGAAATTATAATCTTGACCTTCTTCTAGTGGAATAAATTCCGTACCTTCATCTAGGGTTCTTTCAATCCATCCAAAGTGCACACCCTTACCCCCTTTTGATAAAACTGCATCATGCACAGGGAAACAGTACTTTGGCTTTATTTCTTTTAAATAATCTATTGCCTCCTTAACAGACATCCATGGTCCAGCCACAGGTAAAGCTAGAATTTCAACTTCTCTCTCTGGGTTAATAAATGCATCACCTGGATAGAAAAATCTTTTATCTATCATATATCCTGTATTCTGAACCCTACCAGTCTCTCCGTATATTTCCTTATGCTTTACTTCAAATGCATCTATAAATATTCCAGCCCAGTCTTTAGAGTCTCCATTATTAATTAAATCATACTTAATTTCTAAATCATCAAGAATTTTACCTACAGATGAATTTGCAACAATTTTAACCTGATCATTATTCTTGATTATCTCTTGAAGTGACTCTGTGTGTAAATGATCCCCATGTTCATGAGTGATTAAAACCATGTCAATATCTTTAAGTTCTTTTTGAGCCTCTATGGTGAACCCTCCAGGATCAGTCAAGATTCTAAAATCATTTCCATATTCAATTAGAAGACAGCAATGTCCAAGCTTCTTTATTTTCATATATCAATTATATCATATGAACAAAAAATCACCCGAAGGCGATATTTTTATTCTCCAATAATATCCTTTAGCTTCCTTTCAAATTCCTTGTACTCATAGTTTAATGTAGCTTTAATTTCATCAACTTCAGCCTCTATATTATCTAGATAGCTCACATATCTTTCAAGCTCTTCATTCTTTGATTCATAGGAAATATTTTCAAGATTCTCTTCAATCCATAGATCTTCCATCATTTCACTTGATTTATATTTCTCGTTACTTTGATCTATTTTTTCATTAAATTCTAAAAATATTTTATCTAGATTAGAAATAGAGATCCTTAGAGATTTGCCTTCTTCGCTTTCCTCTGGTAAATTCAATTTTTTAAAATCATTTTCTAACTTTGTTACCGCCATCTTGTGGGTAAACTTACTAGTAGCTCGATAGAATTTACCCCACTTTTCCAAATTCTCTACAATAAGTTTTTTTGTAGCTTCTATTGTCTTAAGTGTTTTTTCTTGATTTTCCTTTTGATAGTCTTCACCTTCAGGTTTAAAATTTTTGAATATGTCCTCCATATTTATTCCTCAATATTTTTTAACTGTAGATGCAATTCATCTAACTGTTTTTCTGAAATAGTTGCTGGTGCATCCATAAGTGGATCTCTTCCCCCTCGAGTCTTTGGGAAAGCTATAACCTCTCGAATATTTGGCTCGTTCTGTAGAATCATCACAAGTCGATCAAAGCCCCAGGCGATTCCTCCATGTGGAGGACATCCTGACCCAAGAGCTCGAAGCATGTGCCCGAAGTTTTCTTCTATCTTCTCATCAGAGTGACCTAGAATTTGCAAAATAGATTTTAGAATTTCTGGATCGTGAGCTCGAATAGAACCTCCGCCGATTTCAAATCCGTTTAGTGTGATGTCATACTGTGCAGCCATGATATCTCCGATATTTTCTTTATTCTTTATATTCTCAACATGTTCTGGTTTTGAAAGTGAGAATGGGTTGTGGGTAAATGTCCATTCTCCTTGAGCTTGTGGATCATCAGAAGTTGAAGTCTTCTCAAAGAACGGAAAATCTACAATCCATAAAAATGCTAGAAGATTTGGATCTTCTTTGTCTTCTCGAATATCAGGTCGGTCATTTCCATGCTTTTCCATAGCGTCTTTGTACGACATTCTTGGAAATGGAATCTCCTGGATCCTTTTTTCTGGATAGAGCTTCTCTACAATTTTAATCAAGATTTTTTCATTAATTGCCATTATCTCTTCCTCTGTTGTAAATGACATTTCGAGGTCCATCTGTGTGAATTCTGGCTGCCGATCTCCTCGCAAGTCTTCGTCTCGCATACAGTGAGCCATTTGATAGTATCTCTCTATTCCAGAAGCCATCAGAAGCTGCTTATACTGCTGCGGTGACTGTGGAAGCGCATAAAAGTGCCCTGGGACAAGCCTAGAAGGCACCACATAGTCTCTTGCTCCTTCTGGAGTAGATTTTGTGAATAGTGGTGTTTCTACTTCTAGAAAGTTTTCATTTTGTAGCTCCTCTCGGATAACTTCTGCTACCTTTCCTCTCATTCGCATATTCTTTTGCATTCGCTCTGTTCGAAGATCAACATATCTGTTCTGTAGTCTCACCTCTTCGTTTATACCTGAAGTATCTTCTGTTACCTCAAAGGCTGGAGTCTCTGCCATGTTAAGTACTTCGATTCCTGTGATCTCAAGTTCGATATCACCATTCAGGATATCTGCTTTTACCATCTTCTCTGGTCTTTCATTTACAATTCCAGTAACAGATACCACCCATTCTGGTCGAAGAGTCTTGGCTACTTCGAGCACTTCTGGTTTTCCAAAGACTACTCCTTGCACCTTTCCGGTCATGTCTCGGAAATCAAAGAAAGCCATTTTTCCTTGGTCTCGGGCAACATCAACCCATCCGTTGATAGTTACTTCACCTCCCTTCTTCTCACTTAAGTTTTTTATGTATGTTCTCATGTAATTATAATTAATTTAATAGTCATTTATTTTAATACTATATCTTCTCATCTACACTTTTAAGAAATAAATCAATATGTTGCTTTGCAGACCATTCATTAATTTTCTTTATAGCAGATTTCAATTTAGGCATTTTTTCTTCAATGATTTCATCTAAATGCTTTATATCTGAGTCTAGTAGATGATGAGCAATATCATTTCTTTCTGACAAAAGTTCCTTTGCTGTTTTATAAAAATTTTCATCTTTACTAAAATACTTTAGTTCTTTTAAAAGTTTACTTTGATGGGCTTTTTTTACGTTGTTTTCATAATAGATCTCTGATCTAAATTTTAGCTCCTCATTTTCAACAACCTCTTCAATCTGTACAAGTCTTACTTGAATCATTTTCTTTAGTGATTGCTCAAGCACGGAAGAAAAAAAGAAATATTCAAGTGTTGGTATTGTTTGGTATTTTTCCAATTCCCCTTCTAAAGATTTTAAATTTTTAATTTGATTTACTAAATTCCAACCAGTTTTGTCTATTCTCATAAAAAATACCCTACAAATTAAACTAATAATCTGTAGGGACGAAGTAGATCCGCGGTGCCACCCTAATTCCTATCTCGCGATAGGCACTTTTTATATATTTGTAGCACCTCCACCGTTATCATCCGGCTTCATTGGTAACCCAATTATATATGTTTACAGTACATTTGACAACAAACATAAAGACATATAGGATTTTTAAAAAAGAACCTATGAAAAATTCGAATCAAGGAAAGGATTACACCTGGATACTGCATGTATTTATCGTACTTCTATCTCTTAAGCTCTTAGCCAGACTATCTGGCTCAAGATTTGATCCCAGTGTTGCATTGATGGCAGAAACTCAAATATCTGCCCTTCTCTTTTTTCTACTTGGTCTGTTTTTGTTATTTCTTGAAACAGCAGCCATAATTCTAAACAGAGTATTCCAACTTGCTGGAATGTTCCTCATTGCAACTATGTTTGCAGCTGGCGTATTTAATGCTCTAATAGTGCTTGCCACTGTATTTCCCTCAGAAATACTGACTAATTTTGTCTCCGGTAGCGGAGCAAAGACTGTACTTATTTCAGGGTGTGTTCTTTCTCTAGTACTACTTGCAGTGCGATCGAAACACAAAATACTTATTGATGACCTTTTCTTATAGAGAAGGTTTTTTATTTATATATGTCCAAATTCATACAAGTTGAAACAATAAGAAAAAGATCGTTGACAGTGTCATAAAAATTTGTAATATTTATTATAAATAAATCTAGAACATGAAAAAGTATACATTTTTAAAGGCGATACTTGTCCCAATAGGACTAGTTTACATTCTTGTAAGGTACGCAGGTTGGCATCTTGGATATGAAGGAAACGAAGAAGTAACAGCAGCAGTTCAAATAATTTTTGGTTTGCTGGGTGCCTTCTACTTTTACCTCAATCCAAGAAGAGAAATGATTGGTGTTTTGATAGCCGTGGGAATGACATCATTTAGTATGGCACTTTTCATACTCGGTTATGTGTTTGAAGCAGTAAAAGCATCCATCTGGGTAGATAT
>Ga0100402_1001697_pt1 | contig 25310 bp, 24 predicted proteins | sample CryGeyme20150102_FD_80419 | JGI IMG/M metagenome (GOLD analysis project Ga0100402, IMG submission 80419) | Groundwater microbial communities from Crystal Geyser aquifers in Utah, USA - Crystal Geyser metaG 2015-0102 | ecosystem: Environmental > Aquatic > Deep subsurface > Groundwater | place...
AGCGAGGACGTGCAGAGTGCGTTCCAGACCCTCTGCACCATTGCTTCAGATGGAACGCCCCAGCTCGATGCTAGGGCCATTGACACCCTTGCTCAAAAGCTCCAGCTTATTCTTTACGGCAATGAGACCGAGATTCGTAACGAAGTGCGAAGCTTGGTAAAGATGAAGTCCGTCGTATCGCTCTTTTCGCCTCTACTGATGCAGCATGCGTCATACCAAGCCGACATTGAACACGCTGTAAATTTATTGGCGCCCAAGTTTTTGCGGCTAAGCAATCTTATGCGCCGGGTTGAAATTCTGGAGCATCATGTTGGCAAAAGCGCTGGATCCAACGAGTTAGTCTTGGAATTCATCACCAGTGCTATTCAAGAAGTATCTTCTCTGTTCCCATCAGATCACCGTGCAGAAATGCCAGAGAATTTAATGCTATACGAAAAATTGTTCCACAATGCCATCTCCTTTGGCGAATGGAACAAAGCTTACGACGCTTGCGTGAACAGTCCTTCGGCACTAGAACGACGATTGGGAAATTTCAAACGTTTGGCGAATAGTATGGTTGATGCTGGGGCCTTGAAAGCTTTGTTGGACAAGTGTTCTACGCTAGCATCTTCTGCCATGTTTGGAGAAGAGGAGTGTGTGGATCTCTACGAGATTGCCGTTAACGCGTTGGAGGAAGTATCTGCTCGTGACTTGTATTTGGTGAGAGCGAACTCCGAGAATGCTACCACTGCGGCTCCAGACTACCAAGGTTCCCTATATGCCCTCCACGTATCACGCGGTCAGTGGAAAAGCGCGGCTGAATCCCTTGACATGCGGTTTGTGAATGCCATGCAAGCTTTGGCGAAGGACCCAACCGGAAGCCAACAGGATTCTGGAGCTGCTGTAGTTCGAGACAAGCTGATTGTCGAAGACTTGGTTCTTGCATCAGTGGGAGCCACCAATGCTATTGGTTTGGTAGACGAAATAGGCTCCCACTTTATTGTGTCAGGTGATTGTGGGCATTCTTCTTCCTTGCAAATGCACGCAATGAGAGAATTTGAGGATGCATCAGGACCGAAGAGACAAAGAGACCTCGGGTCGGGCCGAGTCATGAAGGATAACGAAGAACGTTCAAGTCTTCAGCGAATGAATCAATTCATGAACGTTAACGACTTCCGAGGGCGCGCCGCCTGGAGCTTTGTCTTTCGCAGTTTGTGCCTAGATACTACTATTCCATTTGTGGCGGCTAGGGCTGCCTGTATCTCGAAAGGCAATCCCTGCGTCGACAAGCCGGCATTGGACCAACTTACGGAACGTGGCTATTACGTCAGTGCCCTTTTGCTTCTGATGGCGATGACCAAAAGTGTATCGTCCGAGGTGGTAGGCCAAAGCGCATTCCACAATGGCTTGCACTACTTGGTGGAGACAATCTTTGTCCCGCTTTCGCTAGATGGAAGTCCAAAAAAGACCGCAGGGTCATTCGAACGACCGTCATTGTCGCAACTTCGTCGCGCTCTTGACTCGTTTGAGAACCAGTCAGGAATTTCTCCATATGTGATTCACTCTACTTCGACGAACCATTCAAAGGCTCTGGATTATCGCATTCAAGCACTTTCAGATGCTTTCGTGTACAAGCTCACACGATTGCATACCGATGCGGAACACCCGGTAGCACTGGAGGTCGCCAACTATATTCTAAACGCCGGTGATCGCATCACCCAGCTGCCTTGTTGGCTGGAACAATTGTTGTTGGGTAATCTGACCGAGACTGGTGGGCTGTTTGGTGGCCGTCCCAAACCAGGCTGCTCCCGACTCTACAACGGCGATCCCTCGGCATTATTGTCCCTCTACACACGCCAAGGAATGCTATTGGAGGCCTGCAATGTTGTATCTACTGTGCTTTCTGCTAATCACGATTTTAAGAGTCGGGAAGAACGAGCACCAAATAGACTGCCGGAAAAGGGTGATATTGACTTTGTCCCCTACAACAAAATTGATATTCTTTGGAATCTCATGGAGAAGACCATTGCCGTTGGAAATTTGAATTCAGACGAGGAGAGGGCACTACGTAACGCACAAAGCATGGTCAAGCTTGCCTTGGAGAAACATTTCGCGCTCTTGAAAGTAAGTGAGATGGGAATCCGTAGTGCTCGTTCTCTTCAGAGCGGGATTTTTCTTTCGTAGGTAGTAGTGAAAGACATAAGAACAGCCCTCATAATATTCTGAGCGAATTCTGACTTTCTCGCTTTAAGCGCAATGCCAGTTGCCTAGTAGTATCATTGATTCCACATGGAAGTGCTGGCGTGTTCACTATTGCTGCCTTTTTAGAGTTTTGTGCGGACGAGGACCCTGAGTATGAAGGAATATCAGAATGGATGCATGGCGGGTCCCATATTGACATGACGGTGCACCAGGAAATAAAGGTCGCGCCAGTATCGTGTACTGTAGAATCAGGCATCACAGCATTGACGAAGGAGCTGTGCATCTGCAGTCAGGATTGCCTAATGAAAATAAGTAATTCTAATGAAGATTAGAGAAGGAATTACGTCACTACCTTGTTTTATTTACTCCAACTGATTGGTTGGGTGTCGGTACGTAGAGACATTTTTGGAATGGCAAGCGCTCTTCTAACGTCTTGAACACTGCTTTAGAATTGTGAATCGATCCAGCAGGACCGACGTAAAAGTGTCATTGATGAATCCTACAGTATGAGAAATGAGCCACGCTAGACGCTGTAGTGTATTAAATGTCGGGCGCCCACGATGAGGATCGAGAACGCCCCATCTCGAGCCAGCAGTCTAGTATCCCCGATCTCCAATTGCGCCAGAGTGCATTATGGCTTGCTTGCTGCTAGCATCTGGGAGTGCAAAAATTGTCTGCATGGTCAATCCAATTTCTTTACACTTTGCACCATTCAATGCCATAGCCTACACAATAGCCTCATTGATGCGCAAACCACCGCACGCACTCTCACAGTCCAAACCAACAATAACAACACTAATGATATTCATGCTCAAGTGCTCCTTGTTGGGTATGAATGAATGCATGGTGATGCCGGCGATAGTGGTGAAGGCCATCAGCCGCCTTTGCGAAGTTTCGCAGGCTGGATCATCGCTCATTCATCAGGCATTCCTTCGAAGGTATTATTATGTTTGCATTCAAACGCCCCTCCTGAACTTGACAACGGAAGAGATCTAGTAGCAACCTACAGCTTAGGATTAAAAGAATGAATACTTTACACAATTGTAGATACGTGGCACCAGCTGTTGGACAAGAGTCTTACTGTCCTACAAATTCCATTCCTGCTTCTTCAGATTCGCAATCATCTCTTCTACAGCCTGTTTTCCATGAGCCTCCCATTCCTCTCGATTTCTCATGGCGTAGTCCAGGTATTCAGAACTACTAACACCAAAAACACCACACTCTTTCAACTTTTTGGCCAATGGAATGACATAAAAGTCGTAGAATCCAATTTCTCCTTCGTACCAGTAATCACAAGGATTCTTGGCAGCGCGACCTTCTTTGTAGGCCTTGTAGCATTCTTTAAACAGGCGTTCATTCCATTTCTGTATAGGCACATTAATAAAATGATCGAGTGAGAAAATTATATACAAGTCTGATGCTTGCCATAAGCAAAGCAAATGTTGATCACAATACAAACTTACTCTGTAGATATGCCAATGCTGAAACGTATGAGCAACATCACTGGCCTGGATTAAGTGCTCAATAACGATGGTTGCCTTGCGGTCATTTGTGGCTTTCGTATCTTCACAATCACTACTCTCAGCTGGACTGCCTTTTCCATTCTTGTTGAAAGCCTTGTCCCAGCGGTTGTTGCGGAGTTGCTTAAGATCAGGATCACAAATGTCCGTTGCAAGAACAGACTTTGCACGAGAAATGTAAGGCGGTAGTGTGAGTACAAGGTTTGTTGCAAAACAGTTCTTCTGCGAAGTGGTGTGTTGAAGTTACTACGGCAAGACTGACTCACATTGACGACTAGACTCCGGAAACGGCAAAGGCCTGCATTCGTTGTGTATATGGTCTTCCGGAGAGCTGAGTACCTAGGCTTCATCAGCATGTTCCAGCACTGGTCGACTGAATTTTGTTCCGCTATGCTCTTGTTCTTGTACTTTTCAGCATCAGGAGATTGCTCCTCTACCAACTGCGAGTTTGGCACTCCTGGGTGGTCAGCTGTCAAACAAATAAAGACACACAAAAAATGAGTAAAAATGTGCAGCTAGCATATGTGTAAACATCACAGGGGCTTGTCTTACCATCATGAATGAGTGCCGACAGAACACATGAAAACTGAGTAAGCGGGTCTGACGTTATGCCATAAGTGTGATCATGAAGTGCTTGTCCAGATTCTGCAACGGAGATGTCAAAGTCATTTGCACTGGGGGCCACAATACGACCAAGCAGCTTTGTCACACTCATGGTACTAATGTAGCAGTGAAGAGAAGGCAAAAAAGAATAAAAGGCTGAGGATTTTGAAGACAAACAAGTTTCATGTCAAGTTTTGTTGTCATCCCAAAACTTACACATGGGATGCATGCTCAAAGTTATGGAAAGGGTTGTCATTGTACATATCAGCCACCTTGCCGACATAGTCCTGCAATTGCTCGAATACTGCTGCATCAAGCTGGATATTCTCGGCCTGCTCTGCCGCTGTTCTGGAGTAGTTAAATGATGGCAAAGGAATGCTTTCTTGGACTTCGTCTAGGAGTGTTCCCTGGCGAGTCGAGAAGATGCTTTCATTGGCGTCTGTTTTGCGGTTGGGGTCAGCATTGAGAAGACACTGTCGGCGAGCCACAATCTGTTTTAGGAGGCGATGCAAAATGTCAACATTCCATGACACCAGGCGATCCATCTTGGAGGAGTCAATCCTAAACGGTGAAGTCTTGGGGACTCTTTGTGGATTCACGCCGGTGAGGTCACGGTCGTGGTCGTCGTGATCAGAGTCATTATTACAACTGGATCCACTCGTAAACGACTGCGCTTCACTTCCGTGGGACGACGTAGGGTTTAACCAGTATGTCTGCATGGCTCCCTTCCCCTACACAGCGCAACAGAGATAAGAATGAGCTGGACCAATTCTGCTGATTTGGGAACGATAAAATGTGACAAACGCAATTGGCTGCTTACCTTGGCAATGACTTTAGTAGGGCGCATAGATACCCATTGAGACTTTCCGGCTTGTTTTAGGAGATTAGCGGTATCAGATGACAGGTGGATTTGACCTCCCTGACCCGTTGTTTCAATACGAGCTGCTGTGTTGACTGTGTCGCCGAACCTGACAACAAAGAATATATATTAAATGAGGCGAAGTAAGTCGTGCTGCAAAATCAACTTCCAAAATGAGATTTGCATGTTTGTCTAAATCTTACAATTGAAACCTGGCACGTTCCCCTCGGAGCACGCCGCCAGTCACACTCCCACTGCAAGAAGGTATAGATAGGTAAAATGAGCTTCATCGTGTTTCTCAAATGGCGTTCTTGAATACAAAATATCAGCACGAGAAAGCTAACCTATGAATCCCAATTCGAATGTTGAGGTCTCCCGTGTCTGGTCCAAGTTGAATTTCTAGTTTCTTACAGAGAGGACGCATACGCTTCAAACAATCTCTGGCGAACCTTGCCATGACAACAGCATGGTCCTTGCGAGGTTCTGGCAATCCTGTAACTGCCACCTGAGTTTAAAGAAACGACGAAAGGAGAAGCAATGAGGCCAATGCCAGCAATAATTTCGCCGAGATTATCATAGAAAACGAGTGAGGACTTACGTAGCAGTCCCCAACACTGGAACAGAGGAACGGAGAAGAGAAGGTTAGCCATAAAAAATCTACCATACTTGATTGTGATCAGCCGTACACACAGGATCGTGAAATACTACTACTTACGTTTCAACCTTGAACACCTTACGTCTAGTGGCAAGGGTGTCGAACTATGTGAAATGGGAAGGATTGAACAAGGAATGAGGATGGAAGGCGGGAACGCAGGCCGAGTTGTCTGCAAAGATATCTCTCTTAGCCAATCCAGATACGTAACTTACGGCGTGATAGAGAGTTTCCAAAAGCATGAACACTGATTGTGGCTCACGGACACTGGACCAAGCAGTGAATCCTTCAATATCCGCACTGATGAGAAATATGATTCAAAGGCAACATAGGTAAGTACCTGCCTTTGAAAACAAAGTGTGCTCACTATCCAGCTGACGCAAAGCGAACCGACTTACAATAGGACAGAAGTATTCAAGAACAAGTCGGCAATAGGTTTGTTCCGATGGATTACAGCTCGACTGCTAGAGGAAAGGAGGAATGATTCCTGCTGCATGGTACCGAGGAAATCGTGGAGGGTTTCCTGCTTTCCGGGAGAAGCACTGGTAGGGCGACTTGTACTGTCGTCTGCCCCAAAAGATGTCCGTTCTGTAAGACAGAGGCGAGGCGAGTAGGCGGTAGCCTTCTTTGTCAAAATTGACTTGTTTGCAAAAGAATCCTTGTTGACGGATGGGATGCGACCTGCAATCAACACCTCTGCCTGGCGAGAAAATGAGTAGACGAGAATCAATAAAAGAGAAAAGCAGCCAGCAAGTCCAGCCGTGAAAAAGGCGGAGCTCCAGCAAATGTAGGCCACAGCTGAAAGCATCGCCCCCATTCCTGCAACGATGGCCAGGACAATGTTACGTTGCAACTTCAAGTCGTCACTGGTGGAGTTCTTCTTGGCGGCATCGATATCTTCGTCACCCATGATTGTAATATCATCGGGATTTACAGCGCTACTGCTACTGCTGCACATTGAATCGTCGCATGTATCTTCTTGAATCATCATGAGTTCCGTACAGAAAGAATGCAAGAAAATCTTGGAATGTGAGATTGTGAGAGTTTATATTTACGCGTTCCTGGGTACCAGGTAATCCTCTTTTGAAAACAAAGTCTTGATTGTTATTTTTTCGTGTCCTTGTTCGAGTACGTGGAGCATTCTCATGTGGAAACTGACAAGGTTGTGTCTAAATTTGTTGCGTAAAGAATATTGCCCCTTCAGCTCCTTTTCGCTAGTAGCCAAGGAAAGGGCAGTATATGGAGAAGTCACAACTATGTGGAGAAGTCACAATTATCTTCAATAAGTAAAAACAATTTTTTATTGACCAGCAGGTACTACCAGGTACTACTACGTAGTAGTAGTAGACTACCAGGTACGTACTACTTTTCCAAATCTTTGGTCATCAACCAGCATAATTATTTAATTTTGTTTTGGTATCTACTATTGTTTCATTATTACGTACTATTACTTCAACAGCCGCAGAGCACCGTACCTGGCAAGTGCCGTACGGTTCTTGTAGTACCTAGTCGCTTCTGCTAGTACTACTAGATAGTACGTCTTATTTAATTTTTAAATCGAATGTCAGATGCAGTAAAAGATGTAATTATTGATTAAACAAGACCGTGTAAAACAGTTACTTAATTCGTTTCCTTATTTATAGTACGTAAGAGTTGGTCGAAGACCATCCTGAAGAAATAAAAGGTGTGCTACTAGAGTACGGTATCTAGTACGTAGTCTAGATTATTTACCTGGTAGTCTTTTTTTTGCGCGGGTAGTCTTGGAAATCTTGCACAGTAACAAAAGAAGTGATGGAGATGTTCCTTGAACTGATGATAAGGTGCCGGTGGTGATCTTAATAGACTCTGTCTACGTAGCTGACACTGAAGCATACCAGCACGAGCAGGTCCTTTTCATATTATTTTCTATTGAATTTGCAAGGCTCTAGAGAGTATGCAAACTTATATTAATAAGTAAGTTAGGCATAGCAATAGAAAGTTGAATAAAATCTTAAGACTTAAAAGAATATCGCGTTGCTGCGTTGCTGCGCCTGGTCCATTTTAAAGAATACCACTCGTCTGATTCCCACTTGCCGGGGGCCCACTTCCCAACCTATGGCCACCACCAGTGGGAGGAGCATTATCGTTGTTGCTGCTGTTCTTGACATTGTCAACTACATTCGTTACAGATTGTTTCATCCAACTCAAACCATTTTGAATGCCTCGTCCTGCCGCCTGTGCCGCTTCTCCTACTTTTTCTTGGGCAGTAGTAGAACTGCGTCGGCCTCCTGCGGGTGCACCGCTCCCCAATCGATGTCCATCTTCATCGTCTTGTCCTCCATTTTCATTTACTAGTGCTTGACAAGAGGGACACAAATCCTCGTTATTGCCCTTGGCGCTATCCACAGCATCGGCTACGTGATTGCTGGCTTCCCGTCCAGCCCTGGCACCTGCAATCGATCCCACAATGGCACCTCCAATAGCTCCAACAGGACCCAGGACACTGCCCAAAAGTATGCTACCACCCAGACTAGCACCAAGACTACCACCTACACCACCTACTGTGTTGATGGTTTGTCGGTTATCTGGCAGTTGACTGCGGCATCGCGCACAAACTCGGACTCTTCGGGTTTGAACAACCTTCTCTTGCACTGTTTCGTACGGCATCTTTCGTTGTATTGTTGTTCTATATTAGAACTGCGGTTAAAATAACAAATAATAAATACCACCCAGTACAATGTAACGGAAGTGTCGTATTTCGTACTGTTATTGTTGCTGCTGTTGTTTGTTGATTTGATCGGTACCGAGTGGTAAGGTGGATGGGTCGTGCTCAGAATTTTTTGTCCATTTTCATCAAATCTGCGTCCAAGTGCATTCTTGGAAAGTTCATCTTCCACGTGGAATTAAAGGTAAGTCCCTGGCCAACCAAAAAATACGATAGTAGATACTCTACTACTACTAGCTAGTAGCTACTAGCTAGTAGAATGCAAATTATTTTGTTGTTTGACGCATCATCCATCACTCAAAGGCTCCAGGGTAAAAACATTTAATTTAATAATTACTGAGTAATCGCTACGCTACACAGAGTTGGCAGCCAATCACACCTGCCGCAACTAGATGGACCTTCTTGCACATAACTTGAGATTATTTTATCATTTTATAATTGTCATCGAGGATGCATTTCAGGTCCTCATCAAATAGTAGGCTGCAACTTCTGCTGTTGTTGGCAGCTTCCAATCTTACGACCAATATTGCATTTATTCCGTCCTTGGGTATACCCAAGAAACCGTTCCTTCTCGCACCAAAAACAAAAACAAAACAAACAACATCGCACTCTTCTACTACCAGAATATATCAAATAACTCCCGATGGTCGCGCTGATATGGATATCGTCTTTGGATCGGAATACGAAAGCGACCAAAGTTCTAGACCGCAAAAGACGGAATATGGACTGTACGAGGATGATGTCGATGAAGACCAAAGGGATCGGCAAACACGACGAGAAACTGTAGAAGCTCTGATGCGAGAACAGGATGAGGAATTTCGACAAGAGCGCAAATTGCGACAATGGGGGAAATTTGCCAATATTACCAACAAGAAAGATTTGGAACCTTTACTGGCCGAAGAACAAGCAAAAATTGATTTAGGTATGTTCTGGGACAGTAGTATCAGATTAATGTATTTTCATGACTCAAAGCATTTGACTTACTACTACCCATATCTCTCAATCTTGTTTGTATAATCACAGAAAATCAGGCCAAGGCGCAGCTTGCCGCTGCTTCGGGTGTGAGCTTAGAACTATTGGACCCCCTCGACAATCTAGAAGCCACCGGAAACACTGTTTATGATGAAACAGGCAACATTCAAATCAAGGGAGGATCGGGTCAAAGTTCTCTTTGGTATGCCGAAGTCGACGAAGAACTGCAGCAAGAGTGGAATGCTCTGGTCGGCACGGCCAACAATGAAACCAATCAGGTCGAGAACGTTAAAGTTCAGGTCAGCGGGGGGAAAGTTATCAATAAAGAAAGTTTGCACGGTGTGCGTGTCGGAAGCGCGGGAGGTTGGAGCTTGGAAGTATTTCCGGGAGATTTTGTGGTTCATCGGTATGCATTTTTCAGAGTATCGCAACAAGGAATGGGATCGAATTACTTTTGTTACAAAATGTCTCACCTCGACCTTCACCCTGCTCAAAACCATTGTTTCCATTTACAGTAAATACGGCATTGGTCGTTTCGAACAGACGTGTCTGAGACCAAAATCAAAGCTATCGGCAGAAGAAAAGAAAGCCCGCGATGGCAGACGGAGCGAGCTGCTGACTGCAGAGCTTAAAAGGCGGAGCAAGCAAGAGGGTGGCGTCACACCTGACGTTATTCAGGAAATTCGAAGCAAGTTTGGAACGAGTGAGGACACTGATCCGATTTCTAATCCGCAGACGACAGTATTGGAAATAACGTACGCGGATGCTGTAGTACATGTTCCCGTTGATCGTGCTTACCGGCTTAGTCGATATCGTGCTGGTGATTCCGTCGTCAAACCAAAATTGAGTCGAGTTCGTGGAGAAGCGTGGGCTAAGGCCAAAGCAAAAGTTGAAGAAAACACGCTGCAATTAGCTCAAGACGTCCTGGCGCTTTATGCAACTCGAGAAACCCTACAGAGACAACCTTTAGATCCTTCTGTCGAGGATCTTGTGAAGAGATTTGAGGCAACCTTTCCCTATGAACCTACGACTGATCAACATAAGTGTTTTGAAGACGTCGAGAATGATATGGTGTGGCGTTCGCGGCCTATGGATCGTTTGGTGTGTGGAGATGTCGGGTTTGGTAAAACAGAAGTTGCGATTCGAGCTCTTTTTCGAGCAATATCCAACGGCCAACAGGCTGCTCTTTTGGCCCCGACAGGAGTCTTGGCAGCTCAGCATTATAGGAATATTCTCAAGCGAATGGGACCAGGTACTGAATGGAACATTGATGTGTCGTTGCTTCGAGGTGGAATGGGCAGGCATACCAGAGTCGGCAGAGAACTACGCGAGAAAATCGAGAATGGAGACACCCAATTAATTGTAGGGACCCACGCTATCCTTTCGGCTGATCTGAAGTTCAACAATCTTGGCCTGTTAGTAGTAGATGAGGAACAACGATTCGGTGTCAAGCAGAAGGAACGTCTTAAACTTATCTGCGGTGGAGTCGACGTGCTCACTCTCAGTGCCACACCGATTCCTCGTACACTGCAAATGAGTCTCAGTGGTATTCGAGATACGTCCACTATTCGCTCTCCGCCTCCCATGCGTAAGCCTACCAAGACGTTCGTACAACCTTTTTGCGAAGAAGTTATTCGAGAAGCCATCCAAACCGAATTGGAACGAGGAGGCCAGTGTTACTATGTTGTCCCTCGTATTTCAATGCTGTCAGACGCAGAAGATACCATTACGAGATTGTTTCCAGATATTCGGATCATTCAAGCTCATGGCCGTATGAGCAAAAATGGAGCAGAAGAAAACGTAGCTGAATTCGCAGAAGGGAATTACGACGTATTGCTGGCCACTACTGTTATTGAAAATGGTGTGGATATTCCTAGTGTCAATACAATCATTATTCAGAACAGTCAAAGCTTTGGTATGTCGACAATGTACCAGCTGAGGGGCCGTGTAGGACGGTCTGATCGCCAAGCCTATGCATATTTCTTGCACAATGAAGAATCCATCACCGAGGAAGCTTTTTTGAGATTGCAAGCAATTGGGGAGTTAAATGCACTTGGATCTGGATTCGACGTGGCGAACCGCGATTTGGAAATTCGTGGTGCAGGTAGTCTGTTGGGAACAGAGCAATCCGGTATGGCTGCTAGGGTCGGTTTTGATTTGTACATGCGAATGTTGAAGAAGTCCATTCGAAAATTGCGCGGTCTCGACGTACCGCTAGTGCCACGCACAAACTTTCTTGTCTTACCAGATGGAACCTCCGTCGAAAGATTTGATATTCCTGATGATTTTATTGACAACGAAAAGTTACGCCAGGAACAGGAAACAAAGGCCCGTCTTGCAGAAAGTACAGCCGCCTTGGTGAATTTGACTAATTCATGGAAAGAAGAGCTCGGTTCCATCCCAGCGAGTGTCCAGTTCCAGTTGAAGACTATGCATCTTCATGCTTGCACGCGTCGTCTTGGTGTTGATTTGGTAGGTTTGGTTCAGGACGAAGAGAGTCGACAGATAGATTGTGTACTAAGGTCACCTGGGCTCAGACCGAGACACTGGGCAAAAATAGTATCACTCATGCCAAAGGGAATCGCTCCAAAAGGACTGAACGTCGTTTTCCCTCCAAGATTCACAGCAAGCGGAGAGGAAGAGGAGGCAATCGGAGGGAAGAAGATGGATCTTAAAGCGTTATTGACGGATTCTAGCTTGGGCGAAGACAACGACGAAGATGATTGGGATTCGATGGATGAAGAGGAGGTAGAGGCCATGAAGGACATTTCTTCAGCCCTCAATGTCAAGGATATGAACGAGGTAGATATCGATCAGTATCCCCGCTTTGTTATCAAAAACTTTGGAAACGTTGATGCCAAGGCAGTTGACAAGCTCCTAAAAATACTGCTGCCGCTAGCAAAGGTTATTTATGAACAACAAGAGAGTGATAAGGAAAGTGCCAAAGTCGCTGCCGATCTGCGAGAGAAACAGTCACTGCTAAAGACGCAAGCCAAGAAAAATGAGTCTTTGGAGTTAAGACGGCGCGGTTATAATTCCGTACTTTAGAACAACCGGGGTGCTACGGCAGCATTTTGTCTCTGAAAAACTCTAGAAAAATACCCCCTATTTTTGTTTTTATTTGTTCTACCTTGTGGAAGACCAACGCTTCACTCTTCCATCGACTTGGAAGACATCTGAGATTCATCGTCTTCCTCCATGATGAAACTCAGCCCAAAGAGCTCATCATCCTCGTCCATCTCGTCCTCTTCGCTGCAGCATAGACTGATATCGTCGTCGACAAAGTGCTGATCGACATCCAGCAAACTTGCATCGGTTCTTCTTTGGAAATTCAGCCGGGATGCCACGTCTGAGTCCAGTATCAGATAGACATCTGCTGCTGATGTTGGAGATAAAGGCATGAGCGTATCGACAGAAATCTTCATTGAGAAAGCTGACAAAGGAGGTTTTTCTTCAGGAGAAGTCTGCACTTTGATAGAGTCGATGACGGGACTGTCGTCTTGGCAGGACGAAGTATTGGTCGTCATGGTCATATGAGTCATGGTCCTAAAAATTGATAATTTTAGACTATCGGCGTCTGAAAATTTCTTCCAAACGAATTAAAAGTTTAATAGACCCATTTAGTATCACTCTTGGGGAGAGACAAGAAAGTACAATATCCAAATTTGTTTCGCTAGATGACAATAATACTCCGATTAATGGGGCATTCCAAGACGAACTAAATTTGTCAATTTTTGTCCTTTTCCACTCTTGTAAACGATCATTTAGATCTGGTGTGCTTCCAACTAAGACGTCTGTTGAAAATCTTACTAGCTAGCTACTAGAGGAGTAGTAGTACGCACAGAGAGTACTGCTGGTAACAAAGAAGAAATAAACCTAGTTACCAGTAGTTTTTTCGCACCAACAAATTTTGATGGTGTCCCAGTAGCCCAGTCTACTGGCACGGATTAGTTAAGCTACAGAGACTACCACTAGCAACCTTCAATACTCCGAGCATTCGCTAAATCCACACATTTGAAGCAAGCTGTTATTCTCCCCAAATTAGTTTCATCGCAAGAAATGGAAATCGTTTTCTCTGTTGGAAATCCTCTAATAGCCTGTCGTCTATGCACCAATGGGGAGCTCCATAGCGAGAATCAGATTGTTGAAAATTGAAACGCATCTTGCGTACGCAAGTCAAGGCATCTTTTGTTTTTCATCGATTCTTTACCTTGCAGCAAACTAGCCATTCATTGGACTGCTACCATTTAACAGCCCTTATCCGCAGATATATACAAAAAGCAATCGGTCTTCTTTGCCGCAGGGCGTGTATCATCGACGACAATCGGTCATTGATTGTCTCACTGACCAGATAAACGACATTGCGGATTGCGGACTGTCATCAAGACTTACACGAGCGAATCTTGAAGCGGCAAAAATTCTGGAGAAACCAGTCATCCAGGCCAAGGGAACAGCATGGACATCGTACCTCTTATTCGTAAATGGGTGGGGATGTGAATTTGCAGTATTTTGACCTTTGATTTCTATCATAGGCCCATGTATATTCTTTCAAAAACAAAGCCCTGTAGAAAGTGAACTGGAGTCTACACCAGGTTGGTCAAATATTTCCAGTTGCGACAATTATCTCAATTATCAAATATTTCCAGTTATTACTAGTACAACAATTGTCATAGCCTCAACTCTAAAAAAGGAGTGGTTGGCGTAGTTCCGGCCAGGGGCTATTGATTGAAATTATCATTCTTTTTTCAAAAATAACTGGAGTGGCTTGAATGGTGGTCGCTTCTCCCGGCAGCCCCTGGCATTTCGAACATGCACGTGCAGTCATTTTTTTCTTCGGTCGTCAAAACTTGATACAATACGTACCCTGCAGAAGGAGCGGTTAATAATACCTATCAGGTAGTATGTTAAAGCTAGCTATCATAGTAGTACTACACTAGACAGTCTATGCTGAGGAGCGTCTTTTTTTTTTAAACTCAAACAAATGCGATAATTCCTGTGAATCAGCATACCTGGTAATATACAATGCAATGACTGCAGTCATCAGTCATCACCATCCAAGGCGAACTACTGATGATACACTTACTCAGTAACTCGTAGAGTAGACTACCTAGTATCGTCTGCTGCGGGCTCTCGATTCTCGATACCATCACATACAATCAATCGAGTAAGAATAAAAGATCATCCAAACATACTACTACTACGGTTGTATAATCAAACAATACCAGGCAAGTTAGTAAATTCGTCTTAGGAAGTGCTCTAGTAGGCTACAAGGGACTCTTATCGTTGAAGAGACCACAGACCATAGCTACCACCGCGAGCAGGAGCAACAACAACAACTACTACTACAACTGCTTCAAGATCGGGAAGAAGAAGACAGACAAAGCATGACCACACCTCGGCCCTCAGGTGGAGATCAGACGGCCTTTCAACGTGATGATGGCAGCATTAGCGTTGATGACGATGGTGCAGATGTAAGCGCAGGATCGAGTTACTCTTCGAGTAATCCTGGGACGACGACGAACTCGTATTCGCGTGACACCACAGCGGAGGATCCCAGTCTTATTGCTCAAAATCTCTCCAACGAAGAAACAAAAAAGATTTTACGATTGAGAGCCATGGTCATTGTGGTTCTCATCTTAACTGCCGTTGCCGTTTCGAGTGTCGTCTTTGCCGTGACAACGAATGGCGAAACAGTGCAATTTGAAACAACCTGGGAAGGGGCCGCCGATAAAGTTATAGCATCTTTTGAGGAAATTATTGACCGAATGGGATCTGTGGCGGGTATGGGTGTATCTTTCACATCTCATGCGTCCAAGGCTGCCGCTGCTGCAGCAGCTGGAGATTTCCAAGCCTCCAGAAATACTTGGCCGTTTGTGTCATTAGACGATTTCCCTTTCAAGGCGAGAAATGTTCTTCAGCTATCGGGGGCTCTGTTTGTGGGAATGACCCCTCTGGTTGAGGGCCCCAACTTTTTTCTCTGGGATGACTTCGTGCTCCAGCCGGACAATTATGAATGGGTGTAAGTCCCGCCGATTTTAAAGCGAATATTCCAATGGGTTTCTGTGCGTCTTTTTTATAATCTGCGATCTCATGGTGTGTTTCTTCTTCTATTCAATTGAAATTATACAGGACGGAGTCTCTTGGGTATCAGCATGAGATGGGGTACGACTTAAAGTCACAGAAAAGAATTAACGAAAATACTCTGGCTGCTGGACGCTTTGTTGATGTCATGCACTACTTTTCCGAAAATAGTACAGTGCTCCCAGAAACACCCGGCCAGGACTGGTATCTGCCAATGTGGCAGTCCGGACCGTATGTCCAGGAGGGAGTCGTAAATAAAAATATCAAGCGCCACAAGGAAGATGAAGAAATCGCGCTCCATGTCGAACACAGTCAACATGCTGTCGTAGGAGGATTCTTCACAGCCCCTCCCGGAACCACCGCCCACCCCGATCGTGATACAGCATTCCTGGCAACGCTTCGGAGTATCCAGGCAAGACGCCAGACACCCTATCTCGGTGATCCTATGGCCAAAGTGTATGTACCGATTTTTGATAGCTTTGATCGAGCCACGCGCAAGGTGGTTGGTATTGTGAATGCTGTAATACATTGGAAGTCGTATTTTCGCAGAAAGCTGCCAAATAATATTCAAGGGGTACACGTCGTCTTGGAATATGGATGTGGAAGCGGGGGATTTGTACACAAGAAAGTAGATGATTTCCCAAATGAAGAGGATGGACATGATCACAAAGAAAATGACGGTGATGCACATGGTCATGATGGTGAAGCAGAAGCTACTTTAGACGACTCAGAAGCAGCAGATATGTTGAGCGAAGCAATAGAACTAGACGACGAAATGGACGACGCTGATGCGTATTGGGAGTTGCATCCAGGCACATCTACCACCACCACGTCAAATGGCGTACGCCGACAAATGGCTGCAACTGATTCTGTGACACCGATACGGCAATTAAATATGATTGAGATCAGCGACTTTGAGGTTGTGGATGTGACCATTGATTATGGTACCACCGCAGCTAGCCCTACAGAAAGTCCTGTTGCTCCTTCTGGTGAATATATTGACGAAGTCGATGAATTTGAATTTCTGGAAGAGCCTGGCAAAAGTAAGCCCGAGAAATTCGTTCCCGACGAGATGTACGAAAGCCCTCCTGGTGAAGGGGTATTCTTCACGTATGTACTGAATGGTTATGATGCTGAAGTTGTGGGCTTTGGGGACAGGCATGACTCTAAGTTTGATTCATACATGCGCGAGGGTACATTTGCGAAAAACATACTAGTCGACGGGACAGTCTCTGGAGTTTCCGTTGAAGGTGGATGTCCCTACAAGATCTATGTCTACCCGAGTCAAGCATTCTACGACAAGTACATTACCACCACTCCGATTACAATCACATTGACTGTTGTCATTGTGTTTGCGTTTGCTATTATTGTGTTCTTATGCTATAATCGAAACGTGGAGCGACGGCAACAAAAAATCTTTAAACAGGCCACCCAGTCGACTGCCATTGTCTCTTCCATCTTTCCAAAGGTATGTTTTGTCTTTCTTTGTATCTAGTTTACTTCCTAATGCACCATTGTATCCCGATTTGACTTTGTCGATCTATTTCTTTCTCTTTTGAGCAGCACGTCCAAGAACAACTCATGGCAGTCGAAGATGTCAAGGGAGCCACGAAGAAACTTGGTTTTGGCACAAAGTCAAGACTCAAGGGTTTTATGACTGGCGACAGTAACGAAAACGATGCCACTGCGGCTCCCATTGCAGACCTATTTCCACATTGCACCGTTTTTTTCGCGGTATGTTACAATTCATTTTTCAAGAATTTCGCATTTAGTTCCCGTCGCGGCCAGTTGGCTTTACTTACTCTCATTTGCGTCATTTCTTAGGACATTTCAGGATTCACGGCATGGAGCAGTACTCGAGAGCCCTCTCAGGTATGTAATCTATTGTTTGCTGGGTCTATTTCATTCTCGTTTCGTAGGCATGTTATGAGCTTACGTCTAAATTGTTTGTACAGGTTTTCATTCTTCTCCAAACCGTTTTTCAAGCTCTGGATATCATTGCAAAGAGAAGAAAAGTTTTCAAAGGTAAGAAGTTTCGGATTGCCCGTTTCAGCTTACACCGCACCAATTCATTACACTAGTCTCACTCTTCCTATGAATTGTTTCTGTCTCCTAGTTGAGACTATTGGCGACTGCTACATGGCTGTCACAGGATTGCCCGACCCTCAGCCTTTGCATGCCTCCGTCATGACGCGATTTTCCTATGACTGCCTTGTCAAGATGAATGACATCACACGTAAACTAGAGTCTATACTTGGTCCAGACACCACAGACCTGCAACTGCGTATTGGCTTGCATTCAGGCCCCGTAACCGCAGGTGTTCTACGTGGTGAACGCGCCCGCTTCCAGCTCTTTGGGGATACCGTAAACACTGCAAGTCGAATGGAATCCACTGGCATTCCTGGGAAAATTCAAGGTGCGTCGAGGAGTGCAGCATGTGTCGTAAGGGTGATTGTTCTGATGCATCTGCGGTTCCTCATTGATAATTTTTGATAATTTTGCTCGTAATTAAGTCACTGAGGCCACAGCCAATGCCATTCGAGATCACGGCAAAAGTCATTGGCTCACTCTTCGAGAAGACGCAGTAAAAGCAAAAGTATGTCGAATCAATATATCTGCTTTGCTGCATCGGTTAATTTTTGCTCATCCTTGCACACTTATCTTTGGTGGCTTTCATAGGGGAAGGGTGTCATGGTCACCTATTGGGCAAATCCCAAGAACAAGGCAGGTTCCAGCGCTGCTTCTGGAAGTTCCAGCAGGGAAGAAGACGACGATCTTCAGGAATGCAAGAAAGAAGCAAACCCAAGACTCTTCCAGGCACATACCCGTCTTGTAGATTGGATTGTCAAACTTTTGTCGGATGATATCAAAAAGATTGTAAGAACCGTTTTCTGTACAGTGCATAGGCTACCTCTCAGCTTTTCTTATTCTCACAATTTCTTGTTTTTGACGTAGATTCATGCTCGCACAACCAAACCGGATTTCTCCAAACCGCCTCCTACCTACATTCCCGCTGAAGGTGTAACATGCATGGATGAGGTAAAAGAAGTCATCAATATGCCAGAATTTGATGGAAGCACGGCCCAGCAGTCTCGTGACTACAGACAAGTTGTAATTCCAGCTGATATTACTAGTGAACTTGGACATTATGTTTCTGCTGTTGCACGTCTGTATCGCAATAATCCATTTCACAACTTTGGTAAGTTTTTGTTTGTACTATCTCACTGCGTTTCTTTTCCTGTTGTAGAATTTCTGACGCTTGTTGACTCGAACATTGTCTTCGTGTGTTACCAGAACATGCATGCCATGTCACCATGAGTGTCAGCAAGCTCCTTCGGCGCATTGTTTCTCCGGAGTTGGCCGCTGATCAGATGGAAGAGGTTGAAAACGCAGACAAGTTTGAATTACATCTTCATGATTACACTTACGGGATTACCTCGGACCCGCTTGCAATTTTTGCAATGACATTTAGTGCCCTTATCCATGATGGTGCGTAATGTGGTGGGCAAAATATCCTTTATTTTTCTGTTTACACCAGAGAAACAAAGTCTTACGGAATGAAAATTTGTTTTTTCTTCTCTTTCTTCACTGCAGCTGACCACCAGGGAGTTTCCAACGTGCAGCTGGGAAAAGAACATCCTGAAATGGCGGAGAAGTATGACAATAAGAGTTTAGCAGAGCAAAACTCGCTGGATTTGTCTTGGGAAATACTCATGGAGGACCGTTTTGCGAAGCTTCGTTCATTTCTCTTTGTCACCAATGAAGAGCTAATGCGCTTTCGACAGTTGATTGTCAACGTTGTCCTGGCCACCGATATCTTCGACCAAGAACTAAATGCATTGCGAAAGAACAGATGGGCGAAAGCTTTTTCTGGCGAACCAGCTGTGCTGGACGATGATCGAGAAAAAAGTGACTTGCGGGCCACCATAGTCCTTGAGCATATCATCCAGGCCAGTGATGTATCCCACACCATGCAGGTAGGACTTCCCTTGCTTAAAAGAGAAGATGGATGTTTGTGTTTTTCATTTCATTTCTAATTAAGCTTTGTTTGTTTTCTGCATACAACACAGCATTGGCACGTGTACCAGAAATGGAACAAATGTCTTTTCCGGGAATTGCATGAAGCCTTCCTGCATGGCCGTCTTGGCAAGGATCCCGCCACATTCTGGTAAGATGGATTTTGTAAATTCTGTGTTGAATCAAATTAGTTGTTTTATGTACGCAGGTTCCTCACATTTCTTGACCTGCTTATGGTGAATGTGCAGGTACAAGGGTGAAATTGGTTTCTTTGACAATTATATTATCCCCTTGGCCAAGAAGCTGAAGGATTGTGGTGTTTTTGGTGTTAGCAGTGATGAGTACTTAAACTACGCTCTGCAAAACCGCGCAGAATGGGAAGAACGTGGTGAGGATATCGTGGCAGGTTTGATTTCCGAGGTAAAGCTAGAAGAACCAGAGCACTTGGTTGAGGCAAGAGCAGCAATTCGGGAGTCTCTGAACGATGGCCGAGATTTGAAAAAAAAGAAAAACTCGGCCCAGCAAGACGCTGAGAAACAACTAAAAAAAGATGCAAAAGAAAATTCTGATACTCAGCGACAGCACTCTGGTGATGTGCGACGAAGTTCCCTCATCGGAAAGGTGAAAAGAAGAGGCTCCATGTCAAATTCGTCCGATCATAAGGAAGAGAAAGTCAAAAAGAGGCTATCATCGTAAAGACTTGCCTACGCTGGCGTCCACAGTTTGCTTCATGCAAGTCATAGCCAATCCATTATTTATCTTTTTGTAGCATCTTTTACTGGCCAACTACCCGCAATTGGTACACGTGGGCAGAAATTCAAGTCACGGATCTTTTTGCCTTCTTGTACGTTTGGCCTAGCGGATCCGATGATGTTAAACTTTGCAACGATGAAGGAACTATACTTCATAGAAGAATTGCCCCTCTGGGTTTCGCTTTGTTTAGCAACCTTACCAAAAATTGAAAATAAGCCATGTTACTTTCTCCAAAGCTTGTCCATTGGTCCAACGTCCAACTCCCTGGAGAATATTATTGATTTTGAACCAGAGCAAAAAAAAGACTCTGTGTCTGGGCAGTCTGGTTTCAAGGTCCTTTCGAATTCATGACTCGTCTATTTCGTGATTTAAAATTGATTTCGTACCAGCTCGGGTGGGATGACCCAGACGGATGCAGTGTAGACGTAATTTGACACAACCTGACGTACCTGTTGGAACGGTACCAAAATATAAGGCATCTTCTGTCGCAGTGACAGATTCGACAATCTTGGCCTCGCTCAACATCAACAAGCATCGAAACGAAACAGCTTGCAATCCAGATGTTACTATATTTATTATTATTACTATTATTATCATTGTTAATTCATCGAATACACATCAATCAATTCAAAAGATCTACCAGGTAGCAGCTGAACTTTCAATATTTTATAACAGAAGACAAAAAGAAGCAGCCAGTCAATTCACTTTATCTCAAATAATATTCTAATTAAGGCCATGATGTCTCCTTATTACACTGACGAATCTTTTGTTAATCAAAGGATTGATTCCAAACTTTCTTCGGCACCATCGGCAGCAGCAGTGGCACCAGAATATCCTCTACCAACGTACATATCTTCGTCAACGACAGATCTTTTCGATGGTGAACTGGGTGACTACGAACTTAACGGTAGGTTCCATAGCTTTCGTGGTGCATGCTTTTTTGTATTTACGCTACACCTGGCCTTGCTCATCATATCTATTTTGGAATACTCCCCAACTCTACGGTTGCTACTACAACAGAAATTCCTTTGATGTTCGACAATGATATAGATTCCAACCAAGAAATGTCCGCAGAGTTCGAAGAAATGGGCTTTTCGACAGAAGCTGCATCGGTCGGCGACAGCGTCAGCAATGCAAGCTCTTCTGCTACCTGCAGGAAAGATGAAGCTGTCGCAAGTGATCCCAAGTCTGGCAAAACAGCAAAGCGAAGTGCCGCAGAAATTTCTGAAGATGAAGATTCATCATTGGCTTCTTCGCAGGAACGAAAAATGACAAGGAGTATTATTTCTTCGTCGCCTACTGCTAGTTCTATAACGGCGTGTAAATCTTCTCCCTTACTAGCCCCTAAAGCAGCTGCAACAAGAGCCATTGCACCCAAACTCAACGGAAATTCAAAATCCTTCCAAGCCAAAAAAGCAGCTTCCGCTGCAGAATTGGGACGGCAGATTGATACAAGTACAGCTCATGTCAAGGCACTCACGGGAGCCAAAGGTGCTGCCATGTGCTTTGAAATTGTTGCTGGGACGACCCAGGATACAACGATTCCAATTCCCAACCTGGTCTCGACCGACTTGTCTCCTGAGGAAAAGTCCAAATTAAGTCGCGATCGGAATCGCCTTCATGCGCGCAACACACGGATTCGCAAAAAGGCCTACCTGGATGAGCTCAAGAGGACGCTAGACGTACTCGTGGAAGAACGTGACTCTGTCACGTCGGTAAAGACTCGACAAGCACAAGTTAATTCGGAGGAACGAGAGGTTCGATTTAGTGTGATGCAAGAATACTTGCGTTTAAGGGGATCTAATGAGCAGGCTGCAACCGGTCGCTGGAATGCCATTCTGGAGGAGGAAGTATCTATGTGCTTACCGAGCTTGGACTGCAACGACAATGCCAAAGATACAGGAGGAAGCGATTTGACAGTGACAATATTAGGAGTAAAAGAACTGATGAATGAAAGCAACACATTTGCTCAGCGATGGCTGCAGTCTGAGATGGCTATAGAAAAGTCGTCGAGTAATAGTGGAACTACCACAGCTTTGTCCATGGTCTTTCACTGCGATCGCAAAAGTTTCTTGATGGAAGGCACAAGTTGTGTCATGGATTGGACGGCAGAATCTACGGACCCCTCAAAAAAGGTACATATACATTAGACAATCAATGATTTCCGTTGTAATACATGTTTCATGAGTTGATGATATTCTCATCCATGCCACTGTTTCATATCCCCTTTCGTGTTTTTTCCAGAACTTTTTCCTCCATGGCACGTTCCGCGCAGATTTTAACCCACATTCCAACAGACTTCGTAGCATCGATTTGGTCTTTGATAGCAGTCCTTTGCTCGCTAGTGGTGGAAAGTAGAGGCTACCGCAGGGCATTGTCTTTTTAATATTTACTTATTTGACGAATGTACAAATCGTTGCAATTATAACTACAACTGCTTGATGTAGAATTTACATACTTTCGTAAATAACTGTTCTTACTTTATCCAATGAAAGCATCTTCGACACGTTGGTCTTCGTCTTCAAGAGAGCAGTGAAAAGGCTGCTTAGTAATAGTGGGAATATTATGTGTTTAGTAGTTAGTGTTAATCAATATCATCGTCGATTGGCTAAACTTGAACGAATTGTGTGCGCTCTGAGTATGGTCAAATCTTCTGATTTGGATCTCACTGGTTGCCGATCGTGGCAATTGATAGTTGTCTCAGACCTGGATAACACGCGCGTCTTCGATTTAGCAACGAAAGCATGCAACCTTTGCTTTAGTAACTCATTGGTCACCGCACCTTTTCTTTGCAAACCTTCCTTGAGCCGCGCAAACTCGTTGTCGTTCTTGGCAATCGATAAAATGTCGTCAGCTGTATATGAGAGTTTTCGTCGCAACGACCCATACCGAGTGATTCGTCCTTGAGATCGGAAGTCATCAGCATCAAAGGACTCTGTTTTCTTGGCGGTTGAAAAATGGTTTGTTGGTATTGACGAAATCCAGTTGGAACTGACACTATCACGGGCAATTAGATCCTCTTGCTGGGCCATGTTTGCCAAGGGAGCTAAGCTGCATAACCTCTTGCGATGCAATCGTGATTCATGATTGCTAAGCGACCTCAAGCCATCGTCGGATCCATCAGCTTTGAAAGTTCGGCCCATGTAGGTAATTGTTGGTGTCGAGGCAGACGAAAACGGAGACGTGCGTTCTTTTCGAGCGGGCTGTGCCGTAGACTTTGAGAACCACGATTCAAGTGCTGTGGATATTTCAGTCACCACATCCCCGACAATGTGCTCAGTAACAGTCGGTTCCTCTATTTCTGTTCCGTCCTCGCTGTTCAAGCAAAATGAGTCAATGTCACTTTCATTATGCGTAGATGCTGTACTATCCAGTCTTTCCAAAGTGCGTCTAAGGCCAGGAATTTCAACTACACAATCTGCAGAGTCGCCGGCACATTGCGTCATTGTGTTATCCAGAGCTTTCAGAGGTATATCAATTCGACGGTTACTGCTATCTTTGAGGAACTCTTTATATTCTTGTGCTACCTGGGACGAGTATCTTTCCTCGATATTGATGTCTGCTTCGCCTTCAACACCATGATTCTGCATGCAACCATGTTGTGCAAGATAATTTTGACATTTCCTATTTCCACCAGCCTGCATAAGGTTGGTATGCTCTTGTGTCCAACTATCCATCTTGATGGAGCGTACTCGAGAAATGTGGGTCCCCAAGGCTCTGTGTTCACCACTGCAAGTCGCACAGATTAAAATGCCGAATGACACCGATGCCCACTCGGTATCAAAACTTCCACAATCGGCACATCGATCGTTTCCTGGGAGTTCGCTTATCTGCTGGAAAAGCGTCGCATCCATTTCAAAACCACCGACAAAGGTTGTGTTTGCAGCATCTTCCAGGGCCACCTCGAGCACGAGTGACTCGAGCGTCGTCAAGTTATGATTACTGAAGCTACTCAAGGACGATCGGGCGCTACTGGTTCTCTTAATGGCTGTTTTCTCTATCATTTTTGCTACAGGCATGATTATTTGTAACGAACGTTTTGGTTCATGATACGGTAACAGCAAACTCGAATAAAACAGTCAGTTGCTAGTTTATGTTCCACTTTCTACTCGTTAATCGATACCGTCGAACTTAAGTAATTGTTTTCGCAGTACTTAATATCAATGACCGCACTGGCATTTATCTGACATTATTTTCACAATACCACCAGGTACAGTACCAGTACCTACCGCACCGGTAGACGGAAGAGGAGTCGCACCTCTATTGATGAGACAATAGTTTCGAGCATTTTTTGTTTTACAGAGTACGTCTCTCAGTGCAGCAGTGGATGCCAATACACATTAAAAAATAAACATTACCGCTCTGGTCTTTTGACAGTGTCTTTCTCGCTATTTTGGATTACTAGTCTAGCTAGTATGCTAAAGCATAGTAGCGTCCAGTCGCCTGATTCGCATACTGGTACCACTCCGAGGTACTACTTCCGTAGTACCAGGGTACCACGTAGTTTAGTCTATGACATGTGTCAATGTGGATTGGTAGGTCTACTCTCACATCCAAAGACGAAGAGTTTGCCATAGCTTTGATTATCATGATTGAATGGAATAACGAATGAGACGTCAATGATCTGTTCAGTTCATTCTTGTTTCTTTCTTTTTCTTTCTTCTGGGCATCAAGTAGGTCTACCGTAGCTGGTAGTCTACCCTGGTACTGGAGTATGTTTTATCGATCATCCATAGTCCATGAAAATAATAGTGATTGAATAAGAAGGCAACTAGACTACTAGTAGACTACTACGAGCTACGAGTACCAGGTAGACTGCTTTCTCAACCTATCGATAATAATAATATCTGTTACCACCATTCCCGGGATATGGATTTATCCCGGGGCTGTGTTTCCAAATTTCCGGGATATCCATATCCCGGGCTTGTTTGACGCTTTTCGAATCACCAATTCCGGGATATTGGAAAA
>Ga0100402_1001700_pt1 | contig 25268 bp, 18 predicted proteins | sample CryGeyme20150102_FD_80419 | JGI IMG/M metagenome (GOLD analysis project Ga0100402, IMG submission 80419) | Groundwater microbial communities from Crystal Geyser aquifers in Utah, USA - Crystal Geyser metaG 2015-0102 | ecosystem: Environmental > Aquatic > Deep subsurface > Groundwater | place...
CTACTACTACTACTACTACTACTACTACTACTACTACTACTACTACTACTACTACTACTACTACTACTACTACTACTACTACTACTACTACTAGTAGCTAGCTAGCTACTAGTAGAGACTTTACAGAGTGGGAATATTATCATTATTTTTACTATTTTCACGGGTGTTTCTCTTTGAAATCGAACGCCTGGGTCATGGGTTTGTGGGACTCTCGCTGATGTTGAAAGCCACTCGGAGTTGCGCCCGCCGCCACGTGTATACTTAATTAGACCACAAGTACCTGGTACTCCTCTACTAGCTAGCTAGTAGTACCCTACTGGCGTGCTACGACTACTACTAGTAGTAGTAGCCTTGTTGAATACGACCACTACTACTCACTAGCTAGTAGTAGTATGATTCTTCCAAAATACTACTAATACTAGACTACTACAGTACTAGCTAGTAGCTACTAGTAGTAGTAGTAGTAGACTACTAAAGTACTACTACTAGTACTACTAGTACTACTACTAGTACTACTAGTACTACTACTACTACCAGGGTACTACTTAGCTACTACTCTTCCAAAATACTACTACTACTATTACTACTACTACTAATTCAGCTACTAGAGTACTCTCTAGTAGACTCTCTAGCTAGTAAGTAGTAGTCTAGTCTACTAGTACCACCGCCCTACTACTGTAGTAGAGTAGCTACTACTACTGCTACTACTAGTACTGGCAGTAGAAAAGAGAGATAGAGAGATGTAATACGAGGAGGTAGTTTTTCTTGATCACAAAACACAAGTAGTAACGTCTCGAACACCTTTACAGCGTTCTTGTCTTCTCACTTTTCGGAACGATCGAGCACCACCAAAACATTATAACCTTCAAATTGTAGAGCAATCTCTTCGAAACAGGAATCAACGTAGGAGGAGGCAAGCAATACAGCAGTTTGTTGTCTGAATTCTGAATATTTATTTGCACTGGAAACGCTGTTATTTTCATTCCTCGCCAAAAAAAGAGACATCATCTGCATCGCATCATCATCCAGTGATCATCATCATCATGACCGACAATGCAATAACAACATCAACAACAACAACAAAAGTGGCAGAAAAGAAAAATGCAACTCATCCAACGGATGAAATGATTCGTCAAGCGATTGTTGATATTTTGCCGACGGTTGATTTGGCCACGACGGGCGTCAAGAAATTTCGTAAATTACTCAAACGTCATTTTAGTGATGGTGGTAGTGGTGGTGGTGGTGATAACGTAGATTTGTCTACACGACATGACTTTATACAGAAAACTCTTACCGAAGTCATTAACAATATGGATAATGACAAAGAAGAAGATGCCGAAGAAGAAGAAGAAGACGTGGACAACAACAGCAGCGATGACGACGACGATGGTGATGACGATGACAATGACGATGACGACGGTCCGAGTACTCCCACAAAAAAGAAACAAAACAAGGGTGGATACAATGCACCCAAAGAAATTTCGAATGCTCTGGCAACCTTTTTGGGAAGAGGCAAAGAAATGTCGCGTCCTCAAATTGTCAAGTATTTGTGGGAGTACATTAAGGAACATAGTCTTCAAAATCCCAACAACAAGCGCGAAATATTGTTGGATGACAAGATGAAAACTGTGTTTGGATGTGACATGTTCACCATGTTTGCCATGAACAAGTACATTAGTGCCCATACGCATCCCTTTCATCCATTGGACTTGACCACCAACAAGAACAAGACTAGTTCAAATACAATTGTAACACCATCTCCAATTTCTGGAAAGCGATCATCTAGAAACAAACGAGTTAATGTGAGTCGACCTCAAACTATCCAGAATCAAAAGAAAAAACGCAAGACGGGTACACAGCCACCGTATCGTCTTTCTCAAGCCCTCGTGGATGTATTGGGTAAGGAAATATTGCCACGACCACAGGTCGTTTCGGGTTTGTGGGTATACATCAAGGCTAACAATTTACAAAATCCTCAGGACAAGCGCGAAATTATTTGTAATGATGAACTTTCCAAGATTTTTGGTAACAAGAAAAAGGTTACCATGTTTTCCATGAACAAGTACATTACACCCCATTTAATCGAAAAGGTCGAACGTGCTGATTATCAACACGACGATAATGACGGATCTCATGATGATGATGAAGGCAGCGATGACAACGAATAATGATAAAAGAGAATCACATCTTAAAAAGCCAATTCTCTTACAGTACACGTACACGCGTGAAAGAGAGAAAGAATTGAAAAGGACACTTTTTTCTTCCACACCTGCCGTACTTGTACCCATTTATTTTGGATTGGTTGGACTTCGAGTCGTCATGAAAATACCTGACTTCGAGGCGTCATGAAAATACCTGGTCAGTTCTAAAACTTTTGATTTGGTCGCAATAGTCATAAGCTATGTTCCTACGTAGTTAATAGAACCCATTACGTGATAGCGAGTACAATAGACTACTGTATGTCCTACTGATATTCAGTTCTGTTTTCATTATTTCCTAATTTATCATTATAAAGATTCTTTCATACTGAACATGCATTCTGAATTCCTTCTCTTTTAATTAAATTTTCAAGTCATTCACCCCTTGTTTCACCGTCATTCGTACATACTGTACCGTTACCACTACGACTAATTCTATACCAACAAGGCTTCCCTCGACTTCAATGTAGACTTGCTTGGGGCTTCGCTCAACAGCGTTGTATCCTGGGTCAAATCGTCGGGGAAACCATCCGCGTCTTGTTGTCTCACCACGACATGTGCCGGTGGCTCCTCCATGGGTGGTGGCGGAGGTGGAGGAACAGGCATACCAGACGTCCGTCCTGCGGGTGTCATGGCAATTCCACCGTTGTTGGTCCAATTTTCCGATTCTCCTAGGTCGGTTGGAATATTGAGCAATCCGTGCTTTCTTCGCGAAGGTCGTTCCATCGGCTCGGGGCTCACGTATCCTCCTTCTTCAGTATTTTGCATGAGACCGTCCTTTTCCAGCAGCGATTCTTCGGCTTCCTTGGCAGCAATTTCGCCGGCAATGGTTTCCAGGGGATGCTGGAATATGCAAGGACAGACCTTGTTCTTCACAACCTGCTTCTTGTATTTTCCGTAGTAGTCGCGAACTTCTTTGGCTCGAGCGCACTGAGCGGGAGTTGCCTCGCGCGAATTCAGCATTTCAATGCCCTCGGGATATTCGTGAATGAGCTTTTCGACGACCTCCATCTTTGCATACTTTCCCCGACTAGCCATATGAAGAGGAATGGATCCATTCTCGGTACTGGCATGTAAACCTTCGGGATAATGCTTGAGGAGAAGATCAATGACCTCGATGGACGGAGAAAACGGTTTCCCTTCGCAAGCGACGTGCAAGGGTGTTAGGCCCTTCTTGTCGGGTTCAATGACAGCGTAGGGGTGCTCTTCAATAATGGCTTCAATAGCCTCGAGGCTCAATCGGTTCACAACAGCAAGGTGCAGGGGATTGCGTCCCTCTTTTGTGTTTACTTTCATGGCCTGAGGATAATTGTTCAAAAGAATACGAATAATATCGACACTGGCTTGCTTAATGCAGGCATGATGCAACGGCGTCAAATTCTTATTGTCGGAAATCATTCGAATCTGACTGTACCTTTCAATCATGGTCCGGGCGATCAAGATGGACGAATTCTTCTCGCAGGCGTAATGGACAGGCGTACAGCCCAGCTTGTCCATTTTGGTAACGGCTTTGGGATATCGTTCTACCAACAGTTGGATCAATTTCAGATTGGCCTTGCCTCCCTTGGTAGCAATGTGAAGTGGCAGCAAACGATTGTTATCGCCCGCCTTGATGCCCTCGGGATATTGTTCCAATAGAAATTCAATCTTTTCCATGGAGGCACCATTTTTGCAGGCCGCGTGGAGTGGAAGACTTCCTGCCTTGTCGGTATCAAAAATGGCCTCCGTGTGTTCATTAAAAATGTACTTGATAACTTCAAGAGAAGCACCGTCGGCGCAGGCTCGAAAGAAGGGCAGACGACCCCAGGTGTCCTTGGTGGTAAGTGCTTCTGGATGATGGTCGACCAACAGCTTAATAGTGTCCAGAGAGGCGTGATTGGAAATGGCAATAGCTACGTGAGTCTTTCCGAACGATCGAGCCTTGCTAGCACCGGCAGGATGCTGCTCGATAAGCCATTCAATGGTCTCAATGGGCGACCTGTTCTCGCAGCAGATTTCCAGCGGTGTTACTCCTCGCATTTCGGTCTTTTTCTTCATGGCACCAGGAAATTCTTCGTAAATGAGTTCGAGGACATCCAATTCTCGCTTGTACGCACAGGCAATATGAAAGGGCAAACGGCCCGTATTGTCGGTTTCTTCGCAGGCTTCACCGTAGTGATCCAACAATAGCTGTAGAACTTCCAAGGACGCATGGAACTGCAAGGCAATGTGAAGGGGAAGTTTGCCGTTGATGGGATTTTTAGTCTTAACGGCCTTGGGCCACATTCCAATCAAGAACTGCAAAACTTCTGTGGATGCCTGTGTGGCACAGGCAATATGGAGCGGATAATTACCCTTGAGGTCTCGCTGTCGGATGGTACGCCAGTTAACCATGCCAGACCATTCCTCCATGGGAGCCTCATCCCACAGGAGCTGATGAAATTTGGGATTTTCGGGTTCGGGCTTTTCTCGGTCGGGGTCCAAGGGACCATCCTTAAAGGGCCACACCGGTGGTCTAGGAACCATTCTTGTTTTTTTTTTGCTGGCCTTCTTCTTTGATTTGTTGTTTAGATGTTTCGTAAACTTCTCTACTATGAAAGCTTGTATAAAGTCTTTCAATTGTTTATAGGTAGGCTAAGTACTCCTAGATAACTGCGACTATTTTGCTATTTCGAATGAACTAGTCTATTATTAGTTGCAAAAGTGTGTTGGAGTGAAAATGCGAGAGCTCACAACGTGTTTATTACACTCGAGTAGAGTACCTGGTAGACTAGACTCCTAGTAGACTACCAGTGGTACTACAGTAGACTACTAGGTCTAGACCTACCTGTAGACTACTCTAGTAGTCTAGTAGTCTAGTCTTAATTTTTAATAGAGCAGACAGGTGTGTTGAATGTTGCCAGTTTGGTGGTCAGATCATCGCACCGAGGCCTGAGTGATGGTTACACTGGATAATTGAAATGACCTGCATTAAATACCTGTCAGGGTTCAAAAAAGTCATAGTCATCTATTTGAACTGGAAGCCTACCAGGTACTACTAGCTAGTGCTAGTAACAGGTACTACCAGGTACTCGAGTACTAGTAGAAGGGACTTTGCTAAACTAGTAGACTAGACTAGCGCAAGAAAGATTACATTTTGAATGCAAAGAATAAGAACAGAGCTACAGTTCGCACAGTTATTCTCCTTTGTACTCCGTACCAGTACGTAGTGGCTAGCTTACAGCCGATAGACTTGACAAGGCGCAATGCATTTTAAGGCTATCGGTGCATTCTCTGTCCAGAACCTAACCATAAAACTCAGGAGTAGAGATACTGCTTCAAACAGAAAACATGCCTCCCGTGTTTTCCCCCCAGTGTCTCTGTGGAATAAATATTGAGAACCGACCAAGAAGCTTGCAACCTACTCTCAAAGATGTCTACCCTCGAAAACTGCAAGTGGTGACTACCAGTCTGGCTACCTGAATACCTGCCTAGCAAATTAGTGATGGAGCGCAGCATTTGCTGGACTCGTCTTCTTCTATTCTATAGGCCGCGTTGCTTTTTTCATAGTTTAGCTAGCTAGAACTCTATTGTTAGAAAAACTGTGATCTACTCCGCCTTTAAAGTCCCACCTTTGTCTGCACCAAAGATCGATCTCAACATATCACACGTCGCTGTTCTCTCTGTTCGTTCCATGGTCTCAGAGTTCGTTGCCAGCAATCCAAACTTTGGACGGAATCCTTCCGCCCACTCGTAATTGTCTATTCAAGGGGTAGTCAAATGTGAACAAAATAAAAAGCAAGATGCGCGAGGAGTCAGTACGCAGATTGTTGTGTCATAATCTTAAATCCTAAAGCAAGAGGCTTTCACGCAATCATCTCCTAGTGACATCATAACAGAAAATACAAGACGTACCCATCAGTGTCCAAATGAGGTAGCCACGAATGTCAATGGCATCTACACCACTACTGCTACTACCTGTTTTGGATTTGGGCTGCATCATCAGTTGATGAAGTGCACAAAGAATGGCTGCAATGTAACGAACGCGTTTTTGGTCAGTTGCGTCCGCGGTGCCCGATTCTGTAATGATAATTGGCACGGGCTGATACCGGTCCCACAAAATTTGTACAAGACGAGTCATGCTCGATGGGGTCAGGTCCCAACCCATTTCGTTCTTTTCAAAATTAGAAATCGCAGTGGCGCGAACTTCCAAGCCAAACGGTACTGCAATGAACATGTCTGTTGGAGATGCTTGTCTTGGTCCTTCAGTGGCCGTATTTGGTGGCCCTCTTTCCTTTGTCGTGCCAAATTGAACGTAGGACCTGTAGTAGTGATTTACACCAATCCAATCGGCAGTTGCTCTCAAGGCTCGAATATCGCTCCCCCAACCGGCAAAAATAGCTACCAGATGAAAAGGAAATGGAAAAAGTGGAAACCTGCCGGCATGTCCCGAAGCAAAAATTGCATCCAAAAAGACAAAGTTGTAAACATAATTCAAAAAGAGAGCAACAATGTTGGAGACCATACGACTCAAGAGCCATCCAATCCATGATAGCAGGCGCCGCTTGGATTGTTGCGAATCAAATGGAAGAAAGAGCACGTGATTCAAAGCCAAGCAGATCACTGATTCTTCTGAATTGGTCGCCGAAGCCGCTCGAATGGCCCTGGCAGCTCTCGAATGCGCCACTAACAAATGCCGTACCACTGTCAACATGCTTAAAAAATCATTGACCTTTCCTGGAGGGTGTACTCCAGCAATCCATCCACAAATAGCGTAACCATTCAATTCATTGATGGTGGTCCAATATCGGCAGTGGGGTGCCAGGACTTCGGTCGTACGTTCTACAAAGGCTTGAAAGTAATCTATATTATCCCGTATTTCCCAGCCACGTTTTTCAACGAACCAAGCAGGTTCGGTAAAGTGGTGCAGGGTCACCATTGGCTCAATGCCAGCATTGCGTAACTTTTGGCACCACGATTTGTATCGTTGCAATGCGCTTTCGTCAAAGGTTCCACAGACAGGCTCTATTCTGGACCATTCTACCGAAAATCTGTACATTTTGATCCCCAATTTCTTCATGGCAATCAAGTCTTGGTCAAAAAGGGTCCAGGCACAACAAGCTTGACCAGCTCGGTCAAAATTCTCGACTGTGGGCCGTCCGTCTCGTCTCGTCTTTTGGTTTTCCCACAAGGACCAATTGCACTGATCCAGTCCACCCTCTATTTGGTAGGCAGCCGTAGCCGTTCCCCAAAGAAAGCGTGGAGGAAATTTTAGGTCACGACAAACATCGTTCGCCTCTTGCATATTCACTGGCATGATGCCATCCGTCAGTAGAGCAGGAAAAAGGCTGCTACCACTGGTGCGGCTACTTGTGCTGTTGCTTCTGGACTCGGATTGACCAGGAGGCAGCTCTCGAACAGGAAGCGCATCGTAAAGGAGGAATGTCTTTCGGAGATAGGCAGAAACTGACATGGAGAAAAAATAGTGAGCTGAGAGTGTTTATGGTCTGCATGTATTCTTTATCCTTTTTTCTTTTCGCAACAAAAAAACATCATGATGTTGTACGGATGTTGCTCGCTGTCGGTATCCCGGTATGATTATTTGAAAACAAAGGTTGAGGATACTACACTACTACTACCAGGTAGAGTACTCTACTAGTCTACTAGTACTAGTAGACTAAAACTACTACTAGCTAGTACTAGTAGTACTCTACTGTACTACTGTAGTCCGTGACAGTGTCTAAAATTCCTGCTACGGGAAACTGTGAATTTCATATTTTATTTCCTCGTATTTATTTTATTGCAAGTCAGAGTCCTTATCAGCAGGTCAACTCACTCTATTGGAGCAGTGTCACTCCTGTACTCCACCAGTGGAAGCGCACAGAAGTGCTCTCGTTTTGGATAGCCAGGGCTGGCAATGGGTACGCCGCCCCCCCCAAGTATTCTTATGGTGAACCCTGGTAGGTTCACCAGATCTGTCTCTTCTGCCTACTAGTACCGTACTAGCTACTTGACGAGTCTACTATCTTATTAAAAAATAAAAATTACAATAGTAATAGTAATTTAGCTTTTACAACTAGTTTACAACTAGGAAGTCTGCTACAGTAGCTACTACTAGTACAACCAACAACTCTTGTTTTCATTATTTTGAATACATTTACAAGATTCAGTTGTAGGTCTGATTCCCGCATGGATTCGGGAAGTCACTTTCAAAAGATTTGGTAGCAGTAGACTACTACTAGAGGTCTAGAGTATGTCTACAGTATTATTATTAATTTTTAGGCTAAACACGTCTGTCACTTTCCTCTGTGCAGTCTTTTCACGGCTCTAGATAATAGTCTACTACCTATGTACCTGGTACGGTAGGTTGTAGTGGTCTACTAGTCTTACTCCATTTTTCTATTCGGGCAGGACCATAATAATGATAATATTTGTATCCTACTCGTGTTTATTACGGTAGCAAATTGTGAATCATTTTGACAGAAGTTTGTCGAGACCTGTCACAATACATACTCGAAGTACGAAATAGATTTAAAAATAAGTTTCTTCAGGGTCAAACTTTTTTATTGACTCACAATGAAGACATCGGCACTTCTGCGTTCGACTGCTCTGTGGATGTCAGTATTTATGGCAGCAGGAGCCATCGGTAAGCCATTTTCTGGGGCAGCTCACAACAATAACCACGACAAGAATGTCCCAATTCGATTGCTCCAAGCCGCCAACGACAGTAGTGTTACGGAATTTCACAGCACCATTGCAGAACTAATGGAAGAGGAAGGTATTCGTGGTGCCGCCTATGCGTTCCGTGGCCCAGTAAGTTGTTACTGTATACTTGCTGTATACTTTTATGCCTGCATGCTTGCTTTCCTGTTTGCTTGCGCATCAACGTCTTTTGCTTAGTGCCTGAAAAAGCTCACCAGTTCTTCGTTTCCCGCGTGCACGCACATTCTTAATTGTATTATAATATCAACCAGGGTATGGACGCTCCTGTTTTGGGCACTTACGGAAAAGTGTCAGGAGCGGAGGATGCCAAAGAAGTAGATATTGACACAGCCTTTATGCTGGCATCGGTAGCCAAGACCTACACTGGAGCAACCGTGGCTGTTCTGATTGACCAAAATATTATTGATCTCGATGATGACATTTGTGACGTTATAGGAGAGGTCAATACTGCGTGTCGCAATCCAGCCTACATGGATGTGCCCGTGACATGGAGAATGCTCATGACGCACAGATCTTCTCTCAATCGAGATCCGCCCTTCCTTCCAGATGGCACAGATGCCACCTACGGTCCCACTGGTGTCAACTATCCAGGCGAAATCAAGGGCAACCCATCCTGTCCCATTGATGATGTGGAACAATTCTACGAAGATCTACTTGTTGATAAAGAGACGGAAACTACTGTTGGACAAGCAGATGGCCTCTCCGTCAATTGGTACGACGTGGCACAAGCCGACATGGGAGGTCAGTGGAACGAAACGCTTTCTCCTGGCGAGAAAGCCGTATACTCCAATGTGGGAGTCAGCTACGTCGCAGCGCTGCTTCCCAAAGCAACACAGAACACCGCAATGGGCCGCACATCGTTTCCGGATTTTTTTCAGAAATATGTTGCTGACAAAGTGGGAATGGCACATACGGCTTGGTTTCGTCGCGATCTTTCTAACGGTACTATGACTGCCATGCCAGTTTATCCCTTGGACAACCAAACTGGTACATGGGAGGACATTGGACATTATTGCTGGGCCAATTATGCAGATGGTCAGCTTTACTCATCGATCCGGGATGTGGCTGCATTTGCAAATGTCATGACATCCTATGGTATTGGCACTCTTTGGTCGAATGAGACTGCTGAGGAAAATTATATTGGCTGTCAAGAAAGGGATGGAACTAATGAACCGATCGAGACTGATTGCGATTTTTCCTTAGCATGGGAATATCTTGGTGGTAAGAACAAGGCATTTTATGGCGGTAATGGAACTTGGGCGACATTGGATTGGACAAACAGTATTGGGCACCAGGGATCTGAAGCAGGAGTGGCATCAAGTGTAGTGATTCTCCCTGAGGAAGACTCCTATGTGATAGTGATTTTCAATACGGAAGGTGCCGACATTGAATACTTTACGGATCAGATTATTGAAACCGGTATGAGTGTACTCCTTGGTGTGGACACTGAGGAGAGCGCAGAAGAAGATGATGACGGAGACACTGATGCCCCAACAATGGAAGAATCTTTGACTGATGTTCCAACAGCAACTGATGATGCTGTACTTGACGATGACTTGTTGGATAATGGTGAAAATGCAACTAGAGGAGGCGAGATACAAATTGATGGCGGTGGCAGTGAATCCAGTAGGGAAGGCGCCATTGACGAACGCTCCGATTCTAATTCTGTCACTTCCAGCGCCATTGTTAGTATTTCTGGTATTGAAGCACTTTTAGTTCTAGGAGTTGGTGTGCAGGCACTCGCAGCTTTTGGCTGCTAATAACAATACTGTTGCTGTTCTCTAAGCTCCGAAGAGGAGGTCAGTTCTCGGCGATGTCATCCAAGGCAATTACTTAAACCACACCTTTGGCAGACATGAGAATTCCGTTCACTTCTAGGGTTGTTACATTCATGTCCTAATGTGCGAACTAGATACTACTGTATCTTTTTAAAGGAAACCACTATAACTGTAATGCCGATGCCGAGGGAAAGGTTGTCAGTTTCATGGCAAAAACCGTAGTACATTGCCCGTTTGCTCATAGCAATGTCAGATCCTCTTTTACATTACACAAAGGACAGGCGGCGACTCTTGTTCTTCAGATTCGTTCAAGGTCTCGAGAAAGACATTGTCTACTCATCAGGTACTGCTTTCCTTCCAATGAATTGAACAACGGCAGAATTGCCCTTATGATATTTACCTTCAGAAACAGTACGCTCCAGTTCTTCGTTGCGTTCAATTTGCAATTTCTGGCCCAAAAAATCATCCAGTATCTGCTTGGAATACATCGGGGCTGCTACTGGTGGACCTCCCGTACCATTTTTAATTTGATCCGGAGTGTAGCATTCCAAAATAAAATAACCTCCGGACTTCAGGGCCGCAGGGATTCCCTCCAAGACTTCGGCCCTGATTGGCGGGGGGAAATGACAAAAGATACCAACAATACAATCCCATTTGTCGGTGCCAAGATCATAGTCCGCCAAGTCAGCTTCGATAGTTTCCAGCTCGACATTTCGAGATTTTGCTAACTTTTTAGCTTTTTCTAAACCAACGGGAGAATAGTCGAGCGAAACAACTTGATCAAAAAGGTTTTGTTCGGCCATGAAAACACCGTTTCGACCTTCGCCGTCTGCCAGCAAGAGACACTTGCCACTTGGCACCGACTGGAATTTCAGGGACGGCACAGTTTCTTTCAAAAAGTCATTAGGTGCTGTCCCGTAAGCATATTCTTCTTCCGAGTAACGCTGTTCCCACATTGAATTTCCACTGGCGGCGGCGGCATCCACGCTGGTACTCATTGTGATGATAGAGGGCCGGACCTACTGAGTGATATGAATTGTTTGGGAGAGAAAGAAGTGGTCCGGCTAGAAGAGAGCAGACTGGAGCTCAAGGTAGGATAAAAACGACGGAGGTTCATTCCTTTTCGATGAGCCACGTTTGTGAGCTGTAGGCTGTAGGCTGCAGATCAAATTTCTATTGAACTCCAAAAGAAAGATAATAGACAGACTACAGACTGTACTTTTGCGAGTAGAGTACCTGGTAGCTACTACTACTAAGTCTACTACACCAAAACGTAAAAGCGTAAGTACTGCGGTACTCTAGTATTTACTAATCGGAGATCTTCTATGCATTGGGCCTTCTGCACTCGTCGGAGTTTCTGTATTGTTGCTTGCCTGCTGTAGCTGTGTAAGCTTGAGACTCGAGACCTTCCAGATGACTCAAAAGGCCGCAAACTTGGCCCGTAGGACAAGGCGCGGAAATTATCTTAAATGGAAACGCGCCATTTATGATTTGCTGTAGATAGACTCTGCTAGTACGCTCGCGCTCACATTATCATTTTTCCGCAGAGAAAGCAGATTACCAGGTTAACAGACAAACTTGCAGCATTGGTCTGGTACTATTACTGTGAAGTAAAGCACCCATTCCATTTCACACAATTGGGTCTACCATTATTATTTTTCTCCTTCCAGTCTACTACTTTAGTACGAATCGGTTCTTGCCATAAATCTAAAACTTAAATTTGACACAAAAGCTGGCAGAGCAAAAAGCATTAGTTTTCAGTTTCCACCATGGCAACTTTGCACAGCAACACCATCCGCACCTCCCCGGCAGCTGCAGTTGCAGAAGCAGATTCAGAAGAATCTGCTAGGAGAAATGTGGCAGTTGCTGCCACAACTCCACGAAAAATGACTCGCTTGTCAAAATTTACCTTGAACGATATCCAGAACCTGACATTTCCTCGGGCCTGTTGCATCCAACTGGAAGAATCTGGTATATTGTGGCCTTGCCTTTATTTTCCGTCCTACAATGCCATGATTCAGGAATTGGAAACGAGTGGATTTGTTACGCAAGAAGATGAGATCGAAATTGCTCTGAGTATGTTCGAAGCTGAGAATGAACAAAAAATAAGTGCACAGGACGATGGAAGCATGGTACCACTTGTTTTGCTCGTATCTCTAAACAAAGTAATTCTCAAACCCGATGAACACAAAATGACCTACTTGTCCAATGGTGTCGGTCAGATGATCGGTACGAAGGACCCGCTTCTATTTGCAGCAATGAGGAATGTGAGTGCCGCTGTAGGAAAAACTTCAAGAACGATTTCTGTGGCTGGTCGTCTCAAACGCCCGGCTCCTGTGACTGAAAAGGCAAATGCAGTGAAAGTGCAAGCTACCCCTACCACCAAGTCAATGGCTGATACTAGTGCATTGGCTACCTGCACCACCAGCAAAGCTACAGTGCCGGTAGCCACGGCCACATCCGCTTCTGAATCTCCAGCATTGGATAGAAAGCATGACACAGAAAAAGAAAAGCTCCCAGAAGTTTCGCCAGGAGGAGACAGTGTGCAAATTAAGAGCAGCAGTAACAAGCGGGCGAAGCTTTCTGAAACCACCGAGGAGATGCCCGAGTATAAGAATACGACCGACGCTGGAAAGCAATTCGAGGTAACTCAAACATCTAACACCCCTGCTGCGTCAAGCCAGGGCGAAAATCAAGACGAATTGATGGCTGATGCTCCCGCGAAAGACACTTTATCTGAATCCGCGACTAACACGGCGACTACAAAGGCGAAAGAAGCCACCGAAGACAACAGTGCACGAGGACATTTGAAGTCCACTGAGTCTAAACTTGGAAAACAAGACATCTCAAGCGTCGATAAGGAAAGGAAATCGAAACCGAATTCGAATGATGGCGTAGAGACCAGTGCAATTACTATGAATAGTTACAAGGAAAGAGCTGCAAATAAGAATTTCACCAGCACGGCTCATGACAAGCCAAAAACGAAGGCGTCGACCAAGGCAGTTCAGACGCCGGCCAAAGCAAAGACCTCCAAGACCAAGGCTTCAGGCGAGAAGCAGCCCAAAACCTCAGCTATCCCCAATCCCGACAAACCGGAGGCTAAATCGCAAGTCATATTCGATGTCCTACTTGACGACGAAGAACGCAAGATACCAAACTGGTATGACGTCCGCGATCTACTCAAGAGTGCTGGATTTGTGGAAAGGGCCTTTAATCACCCCACGGATGCTGAGTTTTATTTCCCTGGGGCAGATCCTCGCAAGGGTGGTTGCCCGATTGAAGGTGAGACTTTCTTCAAAACTATGGACGATTTTAAAGCGAGACTCTGTGCGTATGGACTTGGCGAAAACGTCGATGCAGACCTCATCGATCCTTCCACCCCTGAGGGTGCCAAATTAGAACGATGGATTCGACTTTCAGCGTTTGCACCGCAGATTAAACAGCGGCAGCTCCTTTCAGAAGCCGGGAGCCGGATATTCGACTTCAAGGCCGCAACAGAGCTGGGATTTGCGTATAGAGGGGGTGCCTATGGTTTCCCTGACGCCACACCAGGAAGTGTCTGGGCACCACAAGGCACCCCTCTTTACTTTGATAACGAGAAAGACTTTCGAATGCATTTGAGTCGTTTTGGTTTTCCCGGGAAACACGATTTTGGAACTTTCAGTGACGACCAACTGTCTCGATTTGTTCTTCCTTTGGTTTTTATGGAACGTGATCTGTTCAATCCATGCCCGTAAGTTCAAATTTTCCTTCCTGTTTTGTTGTTCATGCCTTTTGTCGCCTTGCTCAAGAGACTTGCATTTATTTATTTTTCAACAACAGAGGTACAGGGCGTCGTCGTAGCGCCAAAAAAGCTGCCAAAGCCGTCGCATCTGCTAAGAAAGCCAACATGCCTCGACCTGTTCCTGCAACAAAGGCAAGCGTGTTGGAAACTCCATTGGAGACGTCCGAGCCGTTGTCGTCGAGCCCGTCCAAATGCGACAAGAATGCATTGGAAGACTGTAACCGGAACCCTCCTGGGAAAGCCAACCGTTACAGTCTGAAAGGTCGCAACATAAATGATGAGATCGAAGAAGCTTCAAATGATGCTAGCAAGCTGCAGCAGTGCCTGACTAAGTTAGAGAGCACCAGTCCATCTAGCGATACTTGGCTTGGAAGCCCAAATAACCACTTTCAAGAAAATGCCCTTAAAGTGAGAAGTCATTTGGATGAGATGGTTCGGAGTCGTGCTCCGGGTACTTTTGGCAATACGAAGAATTCCCTGTACATTTGTGGTACTCCAGGTATAGGAAAGACAACTGCTGTGAACTGGTGTTCGGAATATTTGATAGCAACGAACAAGGTTGAGAACATACTGGGCGACACAAGTATTGATCTTGTTGCTGTCAACATCAATTGCTCTCAGTTTTCCTCTGGAGGTGAGAGCATGAAAAAGTCATTTTATGAAAAGGTCTGGTCCGAGTCCAATGGCGACCGACGCCGGAAATCCAAAGGTGACTCTGAAAAGGCTGTCGCAGACAGTCTCAAGACCAAGAATCCTCGTGCTGTCAAGAAGTTCATAATTCTTGTTCTAGATGAGATCGACCAACTTGTTGACGATACTTCTGATGCTCAGAATCCCAAGACTGCTGGGGAGAAATTACTTTGCCATCTTTCCAACTGGGCAACTGACGGCAAGATGAGATTTGCCATGATCGGAATAGGAAATGCCATGAACAACAACAAATACAGACGGGTTAACAAGTTTGCGTCGGTAAGCATTTGTGTTGCGACTGATGGTCGTTTCTGTGATGCTATGGCCCTTTTCTGATATGTTCTTTGCCTTCCTTCTATAGTTTCAGCACACTATTTCCTTCCAGGCTTTCGACGAAGCCGACATTGAACAGATCCTCCGATTTCGCTTGAAAGATTCCAGCGTCGTGCACCCAGCCGCTTTTACATTCATTGCTAAGAAATGGTCTTCGGGAAGCGGAGACGTTCGCAAGGCCATCGAGCACATGACTACTGCCATAAAGATTGCTAGGAGCCAAGCCCATAACCAAACAACTGTTGAGTCTCAGCTTCTTACAGGAGCTCCGAAGCAGGGACAGTACCTTGTCAGTATGAAAGATGTCATCAAGGTGCATGGGGCAGCCTATGCAGAGCTATCCAAGTGCATTGCTGATTTGCCCTTGTATTCTAAGATTGCTGTGCATGTTGCTGCAAATCTGGCCAAGAACAGCAATGAAGGGGAAATTTTTCGTCGAGATTTGCTGCGGGATTTCATTAGCTTTTATACGGAAAATTTTAGCGAAGCCATGGACATTGGAGACGCTGGCCCTCACATTGACGGACTGTATGATATCGGAATTGCAAGTATCAAATTTAGTAACTCACATGACAGTGGCGATGACACCTTCAAGTTCAACTATCTGTCACATGAACTTGAAGAAGCGGCATCTGTTGCGTTGAAAAATGATGGCTTCTTCTCTCGTTAATGGCTCTTGTTAGATGCAAAGCAGGGGTGGAGAGGAAGCTTTGTGTCATTTATGGTCGTCAACGCGGGTAGCAATATATATTTATTCTTAGTTATATACGTCTCTGAAAAGTGTTGAGCTATGTGCTGTGCTATTAGCAACCATAAAAGTGTCGACTATCCCTGTCCATCAACCTTTCGGTGACTTCCTTCCAAAGTTGGTACCCCCGACGAGAAAGATGCAGCAAATCATGGTCAAAGTAGCCTTTATCGGGCATGGCCTTTCCTCCCAGTGTCGCTCCTGGCTGCTTTCCACTTTTACCGCAAAACATGACGAGACAGTCGACGAAGGATACTTGTTGGAAATGCGCTGTCCTTTCTGGTCTAGCGTCCTGCATTGCAAGTACATGTTTCTTGCAGGCCCGTTCCATGGCCATGGAGAGTTTCGCATATTGTTTCCTACAATTGGCATCATATTCCAACCAGGGTTCGAATTTTGGTCCCAAAACGATTAAATGACGTTTCACATCTTTGGTGGCTTTTTTAGGAGGTTTTATTTGCGGTAAGGGAGCCATCATTTCCAACAGTTTTTGAAAATTTATAAGAGTTTCATCGAGCCGTACATTCTGACCTATATCATTTTCTCCGGCACAAAAGATAACTGTCAAAGTTTCAGTGATGGACGATGGTTTGCATTTTTCCTCCAGAAGCGACTCCAATAAAGGCAGTACTTCTTGCAGTGTTGCCCCGCTTTGCCCGAATATTTCAGTGCCTGGTCTTCTGGTAACATCTTTCCTGTTTGATGGCAGAGTAGGCCATAAATCTTCAGGCCATCTCGCAACATCTGAGTCTCCCACTAACGCTATCACATGAGTCTGCTCTCCTGTCGTCCTTTCACACGTGATTGTCATGATGATTTCGTTATTATTTTGGTCTGGATGGAGTTCGACCACTAGATTTAGTTGTGGGCAAAGAAAATCCTCTGGTTGCAATTTGAATGCGTATTTGGACGCACATAAGATGTCAACAGAAATAATCGTCACTTTAAAAACCTGGTTCTGACTTTTCTTGCTCTGTTATTAGTTCTAGTAGACTAGAGTAGCTCTCTCTCTCCAGGAGCTGCTGTACTAATGGTAGTAGCTAGTTATATCTACTCTAGCTAGTCAAAATGAGCTCCTCCGAAGTCCGAAGTAGCCTGTCTTGAAGTACTCCGGCTGGATTGAACATAGCATCGACGACGTATGAGATATGCGCGTTACTTATTTCTATGTTTCATGTACTGCTGTACATGTCATTGGGGATAAGGGTATCTATCGGTGATGCGTGAAGAATCACTATTAGCTAGCAGATCGCCCATTTGATCTCTCGGTTTACACGGCAATCAAAACAAATGGGTCCCCCACCTTGGCATTGATGACTCGATTCATCATGCCCAAGTAGGAATTCATTGCTTTCTTAGCGTTACTGTAAGCTCTGGTTGCTTCCTTGGAGCTGGATGCCGAACGAGCATCCATCATCTGCAAATAGATTTCGTTGATGTACCATCGCGCTAAGAACAATTCATTGGTGGCTCCTGTATTTTCTGAAGCCAAAAAATTATTTGCCAGCAGTCCCATAGGCCGCAGTGCATATTCTGCCGTATTGGCTGGATCTGGAATGGCAGTAGCAAAATCGGCGCTCTTGGCAGCATTTTCCAGGTTTGCCAAGAACTCTACGCCACTGCGAACACGGCTTCCGTACTTCTTCAAGGCATCATATCTTTGTTGAGATGGTGTGAATGGCATTTTCTTTGGAAAGTCGGTACTGCCAGGCTCAATCCACGGTGCTGCTACTCCGAATTTGAAGTAGTGGTCCTTGTCGAAGATGACATTGGAGTTATCTTGCCGACGCGAAGGAGATGCTTCGGAATTTCCAACCTGAACACCCACATCGCGATCTACAAGTGACCCACCAGCTGTGAAGGATGCAGCCGAGGCAAGATCTGGCCTCCAGCTCAGGACAGCCGATCCTGCTACCACCATACCTGTAGAAAGGATTATTTGTTGAACGGCAGCTCGTCGGTCTAGCAGTAGGGCCTCAGTTGATGCCAGTATTGTCGCATCCTGGCTCGTCCTTGGTTGCAGTAGAGGTGCAAATGCTGACAAAGATGACAGCAAGCCAAAAAGACAGATCAAACTAAAGGTTTTGCTCATGGTGCAGTTCGTAACGCATTCCGCTAATAACAGAGTATTATTGTTGGGTTTTTTTTTTAGTAGTTTAGTCGAGTCTACTAAAAAAAATCCGATCCAAAATGCCATCTTGAAACATCCGTGCGTGGTCAGGCCTCAAACCACCACTACGAGCGCGTAGGTGCTCCGACAGGTTCCCACGATTTGATAGTACGTACAGTAGTGTGTACCCCTAGTACTGTAGTATTCGATATTCGATGTATTTCGGAGTAGCTACTACTGTACTAGACTAGTACTCTGGCTACTAGTAGCTAGTAGTAGCAGTAGAATTCCGGAGTAATGATTATACTCCCTGTAGAATACTGCACAGCTAGTAGTATTTTAGGCACACTACTGCCGTTCTGTACCCTGAACTCCAGTATGAGTACTCGTTCAATGGAATAACGAGGTTACCTGGTAGGCTACTAGTAGCTAGAGTACTTCAACTACTCGTTCAACGGAATAACGAGGATATGCTAGTAGCCATAAAGTGTTTTACTACTCGTTCAATTGCTCTGTGAGATGCGCAATTGATTTGTGAAGGGTTACGCAACAGGAATATTTGAAATATTGCCATCTTTGTGAAGAGTTCTTGTTTCGAGCCCACAGCTAGTAGCCTGCTTATACGTGGTACACAGCAGTACAGGGCATATGCCATCCCACCTACAACTATTTCAAACCAAAGCAGTATCATGTTATCATGTTTGCTACTCGTAATAAAGAATAAGGTATACAGCATGCTCTAGTGCGTAAGTTGTATAGGAGATGGAGAGTTCAAGAAGAAGCAAATAGTAAAGGCGGAGGCTGTTCTGCTCGCCCCAGTGCTTGGCTCAAGCCGTACTGGCGCAATGAAGAGACGTCATCAAAGTGTTCAGGAGGATCTCGCTGATCATTCCAGCCTTCAATTGTGGCAGATCCGTTCCAGAATGGAGAAGTGCAGAGGAAATATTTCTGATCTCTTCCGAGGCACCCCCGGCGTCTGCATCGCAGGAGGAATGAACAAGCTGGAGATGAATGTGTGCTTGATTGTTCAGAATCGACAGCTTCAAAGCTGCCATGTCGGCGTCACCATGCTGCGGAAAGTTCTGAATAATGTCCAAACCCTTGGCGTACATGCTGTTAGCGGCACGGTAGAACTTGGATGATCCTGTCACGGCAGCTCGCTGGTGGTAGAGGAGTGCCAAGTTGAAGATGATGGCAGAGCTGTAGTAGCTTACGTCTAATTCCATAACGACACCGGCGGTTGGAGCGATCTGCGTTCGTGGCTCGAAAAGAAGGAGAGAGTTGTAGATGCAAAAGCATTCAACATCTTTGGAGAATGGCAAAGCAATGGCGGAGACAGCTCTCCTTGGCAGATTTGAAAGTTGACCGACAGTTCCGGTGCGATCTATGGCATCGTCCCCCGTAAGATGGACCAGAATATCTAACGCTTGGCGCAAGACGGTACTAGCTTCGATGACATGACCTTGTGCAGCCAGAGCAATCGCGTCCCTATTAAGGCGAGCGGCTTCGATCAAGAGTGTTTGGGCTGGGGAAAGCATCGTTGCAAGTTTATATTTGCTATTCTTGGTTGGCAGAGGCAACGCTTTATAAATTTAAAACTTGGTTTTGTGGACTTCGAAATTGTACCGCACTAGTCTAGCTAGTAAAGAATTTTAATGATGGGTGGTAAAACAGCAATTTAGCCTGGCCTGGCCTCTTGCTTGGCCTGGTCTGATTGTTACTAGTACCTAGTACAGCAGTAGTAGTCAAGCAATACTAGTACTACTAGTCTAGTCTACTCCTCCTATTAGCTACCGTAGCTACTGTAGTAGATTACCAGTAGCAGACCACTCTACGTACGTACTCTAGTAGTAGTAGGCAGTAGTAGACTTTAGTACTCTAGTAGTAGTAGTAGTAGTAGTAGTGGTAGTGGTAGTAGCTACCACTCCTACTACTAATAGGCCTGCTCTCACTAGCTAGTAGTAGTAAAAGTAGTACTCTGGACCTGGTATGAATGAAGCCAATTATTTATTGAAGGTGCTCTTAATTTGCACAACTACTACCACTCGTACTACTACTGTACTAGCTACAGTACCTGGTAGTACGGTAGTCTACTACCATGGTACTAAGTGCTACTAGTAGTAGACTAGCGACCACACATACCATACCAGATACGTACAGTACGGTAACAGTAACATTCTCAGTATTCACTTTCTCAGTCTTGACCTTTACGATGCACCAATCGAGTGGTAGTAGACTCTTACATTGCTGGTGGTGACCAGTAAAATAGCTACAACTAGAGACCCTAGCTAGTACCATACCTGGTAGCTACTAGCTACCAGGTACTTGTAGTACCAGGTACCAGGTAGCAGCTACTGTACGTATTATTGTAGCTTAGTGGTCAGAGGACTCTTGCTTCTTAAAGTCAACTAATACTACCTGGTTGACTAGGTACCAGGTACCAGCTACATGGCCAGTACCTGGTACCTGGTATCTAGAACTACCTACCAGTACCAGATAGCTAGTAGTAGTAGAGAACTCAACTAGTGCCACCAGTAATGGTACCAGGTACTGTAGTAGAGTACCACTAGCTAGTAGTACTACGAGCTACCGTAGTACTCCGAGTACCCGGTACTACTAGTAGTATTGGTACTTCAGCTACTCCGCCGAAGAATAAAATGTGAAACAGCTTCTGTATTAGACTACTAGCGTATTACCAGTAGTACCAGTAGTATTCAATATTCAATAATACACCTGGTAGAAACAGTAGTAGTTGTGCTACGATGCATACCTGGTAGGTACTACTCGTACCGTAGCTTTTATGAGGGGTACTGGTAGTTTGTGTTTGCAAGCTTTGTAAATACCGCTAGTGTACTGGTAGACTAGCTAGTAGTAGTAGTACTACGGCTGTTAGCAGGAGATCGATCGTAAAGAAGTCGAGTGAGCTGCTGATCATCTCAGACGTACCGGAACAAGTGTCTTTTTTTAAACGGCCGAATTTTTTTACTGGTTGGTGATTTGAGATCTTCGTACTCCTACTAATACCAGGTACGATAGTAGACCCTACAACTGGTAGTACTGCCCGGGGGGGAACCTTTCTCTGGCTCTGCGATGGTCACTGACCATGAACAAATTAAATAATAACGCTGTATTAGTATTTCTGTGGAAGCAGCTCACTGGTGCTAATGTTATTACAACGTTAGAAAGGAGTGAATGTTTTGAAGGAGTACTTCTTACTCTAGTACCAGGTACGGTAGTTGTAGCTACTATGGTACCTGGTAGTAGAGAGTATTACTATTATTTCTACTAGTAGTCTCGAGTCGATGGATTGTATGATCGGAGCGACTGTTAATTTCCTCTAGTAGCAGGTAGTAGTAGTCCACCACTCCTACTACTACTACTAGTAGCCACAGTAGCAGGGGATCTAGTCGTGGCATGGGTTTCAAGTTTTACATTCTTTTTTAGGCCTATGCAGACGGGTTGTGATACTCCGTGAGCGTTGTCAATGAAATGGAGGCAAGTGGAACGTAAAGAGTGCTACTACTCTAGGTAGCGTAATAATAAGATGCTCGTGGATGCGCTTGATGCGATGCTAATGGAATAGATCCAAATTGCATTGTCACCTCCCCGGTTTGGTTGGCCTGGGGCGTCATCGTCTACTCGGTACTAGTCTACCAGTAACAGCTATTCTCAAGAGAGGAGCAGAGGGAAGAGAGTCTGCTAGTCTACTACTAGTAGTAGACGGAGTGATAGCATTTTGTAACAGCAACTTGTTTTTTGCTTTTACTCAATGCTTTGTTAGTTCGTTGTTCCAAGTGGTTACTTCTGGCAAAGTAAGTAGCAGTAGGGTAGGGCCTTTGAGAGCATGCCAGTCCAGCTACCAGTAGCTCCTCGTACGTGACGACTAAAGTGTTTCCCGGAAACTAGCTACTAATAAGCTAGCTCGTAATGCAGCCATCTAGGAAATCTATTCAGTATTGGAGAAACAAATTTATCAGCATAAATTAGCAGCGATTTTGTGTTGGATCTGTTCCCTTAGTCTCTGCCACAGACTGGCATCCACCTCAGAAAGATGTTTCACTTTGGTGCATATGGAATTATTTAGCTTTTAGGATTAGGGTTGAAAAAGAAGACTCGTTACGAGTATGGCTGAGTACAGTAGTAGTCTAGTCTACTACAGTAATAACAATAAACAAAACAAGAACGAAGGATACTACTATGTACAATGAATCCATCATTCGTCTTACAATGCAATACCTGTGCTGACTCGTATTACAGTTAATAATCGAGCAAAACAATTCTCTTGAAGGCTGGCCTAGAATTGTTGCCTCTCGAACGAACAACGAATCAATAATCAATAAGCAGGCCCCCCAAAAAGTCAAAGAAAGTGAACGAAACTTCTTCCACTGGCTCTTCGAATGATAATTGGGATCGGCGGCGACGTGAAAACAAACCACACGAAGGTGATGGCACCATTGCTTTGAAAGACCTGTTCGAGCCTATGTCGAAACCAAAATCTAATTCTTTTGCTGTAAAAGAAATTCTGCCAAGTTCTGTCTGGGTCGTTCCTGACTTTCTGCAGGCTAGTGAATGCCAGGCGTGGATTGACTTTGTTGACGAAGGCGGCACAGCCGCGGCAAGTAGCAAGACTCGCAAAAGTAGGCTTGAATACATACAGCATCCTGCGACGAAATATGTGGCCAATCGAGAATGCTTTCGGTGGCAACGAAATGATCCTTCCGTAGCAAAAGTGGTGTTTGACAGAATGCAATCAAGCGGAGTTTTGAGAGAGTTGCAAGCCAAGGTTCAATTCGGTTCTGTCTCCTATGGTCCATGCGCCTGCAATCCCAACATTCGAATCTACAAGTATGACAAGGGCATGGCGTTTGGAAGGCACGTTGATGGAAGTCATCACGTAGAGGGAATTGGTATGACCGAAGTCACGGTACTTGTCTGTCTATCCGACTGTCAGGGAGGATCTACACGATTCTATCCTGCCAACAGTGGGAAGAACGCCAAAAGTATTGCATTTGCGCCACAGAAGGGTGCCTTACTGGTCCATGTTCATGGTGATCGATGTCTAGAGCACGAAGCAGACCCAGTGGTGAGCGGGTTAAAATACATCTTGCGCACTGATATAGTGTACGCGGAGTAATTCGCTACATACATTTCTAAATCATCTATTTGGTCACTACATACATTTATGCAAGATCCAGACTCTAGTTGTCGTGCATGATTACTGGGGCACTGTGGGTGCTTGGTCCAGCATATCGTGTCAAACCAATCGCAGAAGGCATCGACAACGCCGTGGCAACTGGGTTGCCTATCCGGCGCAGCTAAAAAGGAAAAGAAAATAAATGATGTTTGATAATGGAACGAAAAGCTTGCATTATTTCGCGTTTAGCATATCAAAGATACTACCGATTACCCCAACAACGCTGTAAACACATCATCTTAGCCAATACAAATGGATAGCAGTACATTCCATCCGTGCAGAGGATCACAGAATACCATAAATATGCAGGTATTCGTCCAGCTTGCTTCACAGAGTACGATGCCTTTTGCCCCCATAAAGATAAGCTTGCCACACCTTTTTTAAATAGCTCCTTGAAATTAATTACCGCTCAAAACTCTGCGTTGTCGACGATAAGTGCGCGTCGTCGTTTCCACCCGAGGAGCACGAAGTGGTCTTTTTCTGAGAATCCTGGTTCTGTCTTCTCCTCGATACCTATCGTCACTTGTACTGTAAAAGACAGCAATGCCGTTGTCGTCTAATGCATCCTCTGCCAACGCGCGTCTGTTGTAGTCGCCAGAGAAGGGATCACTGGCCGAAAAAAAGCTGCGACTGTAGTCAACACCAGACTGGGCAGACCTTCGATTCGAGCCTGCTGTGTTGTATCCAACGTCGTCACTCGCGCTACCTCTATTTCGACGTCCATTTCCATTAGACCTACCTCCGTCGCTAGGCTTGCCAAAGCCAGTATGGGGACCACTGTTGTCTCGACCTGATCTAATATTGTAATGATTGTACCTGTTGTCATTCCAGGAACCATTGTGGTTCGATCTTGATCCGCGATTCGAAGACCAGTAGGATCCCGAGCCATGAGAGCCACTTCCCGAGCCTGAATCTGAGTCGTTGCAGTAACCTTTCCCTCCCTTACTTTTGGATTTGGACTTAGACTTCAACTTTTTTGATTTTTTACAGCTTTTCCTGTAACTCTTTGAGCTGCCGTCAAAGAATCCATAAGCTCCTTTTTTACTCTTCTTTCGAGAATAAAAAGCGACGAATGAGCGAGAGACCATAACATAAGAACAATATCTGAAGATAATTTTTTACGGAAATGAGCACGTACCTTTTTTGAGTAGCCGCTGCCTCCCCCCTTTTGTAAGAAACATATTTGTACGCGTTTTAGTGATGCGCAGAGAATTAACAAAAGCAATGAACATTCGGCACAGTCGTAGACGCACCTTGCCTCCACTTCCAAACAAGGACTTCTTTGACTTGCCCGACCAGCTTCCAAACAAGGACTTTTTACTCTTCTTTTTCTTGGAGGAGCCAGAGGCACTTCCAAACAAGGACTTTTTACTCTTCTTTTTATGAGTGGATACTGATCCTCCTCCTTTGCCTTTCCCAGATGCACTACCAAACAAGGACTTTTTACTCTTCTTTTTCTTGAAGGATGATAAATCTCCTCCTTTGCCTTTCCCAGATGCACTACCAAACAAGGACTTTTTACTCTTCTTTTTCTTGAAGGATGATAAATCTCCCCCTTTGCCTTTTCCAGCTGCACTTCCAAACAGGGACTTTTTACTCTTCTTTTTCTTGAAGGACAATAAATCTCCTCCTTTGCCTTTCCCAGATGTACTACCAAACAAGGACTTTTTACTCTTCTTTTTCTTGAAGGATGATAAATCTCCCCCTTTGCCTTTTCCAGATGCACTTCCAAATAGGGACTTTTTACTCTTC
>Ga0100402_1001702_pt1 | contig 25255 bp, 26 predicted proteins | sample CryGeyme20150102_FD_80419 | JGI IMG/M metagenome (GOLD analysis project Ga0100402, IMG submission 80419) | Groundwater microbial communities from Crystal Geyser aquifers in Utah, USA - Crystal Geyser metaG 2015-0102 | ecosystem: Environmental > Aquatic > Deep subsurface > Groundwater | place...
ATTTATGATGCTGATTTTTTAAGTTTAGAATCTCAAAATTTAATTTTAAAATCGATTGAAGAACCCAAAAAAAGCTCTATAATATTTTTAGTTTCCAATTATAATAATTTATTAAATACAATTAAATCTAGAAGCCATTCTGTTAAGATTAAACCTAGTTTAGAAATAAAAGATTTAAGAATGGGATTTATTGATATAGAATTAGATTCATTAAAACAAAAATTTATTGATTATTTAGAAATATATAATCAACTTTTAGTTTTTAAAAATAAATATATTGAGAGAATATCTAATCTCTCTTATAAGGAATTAGGAGATATTATTTGGGTATATGAATCAGTCTATAGGTTAGTATACTTATATTATATTGATAATAGTCTTTATCTAAAATACTTATCAGAATATATCCTAGATTATGATCTACAAGTATTAATCAAAAACTTTGTCAAGCAGAATAATCATATTTATTCACTAAAAAAATTAGAGCAGATACAAATAATTAAAGAGAAGATATTTTTTACAAATGCTAAAAAATCATTACTCTTAGAAAAAATTATATTTTAAAAAAAGTCTAATTGAATTGACAATCTAATTTTTATATGGTATAAAATACAGGTACATTAATTTTTGTATAAATATTATGATACTGAGTTTTGAGACTTTATTATTGGAAAGAGTTAGAATAATGAAACAAGAAAAAACAATATATATTAAGAAATATATATATTGTTTTTTAGGACTTGTTCTCATTATAGGCATTATGTCTTATATATGTTCAATAATGTTCCAACAAATAATAACAACTTTAATGATATTAATTTTATTAAAGTTGTTAAAATATTTTACAATTAATTTATATGAATTAACTGTAAAATTAGAGAAATATTTTCCAGTAGAATAAAATCAAATCCTAAGAGCATCATCATTGTGATGCTCTTTTTATATTATAGTAAAAGATTTATGTTTTAGTTAAAAAATCAGCTAGTTTATCTAGTTGGATTTTTTCCTCACCACTTTGGGTCCTTACACTTACTTGATTTAATTCCATATCTTTTGGCCCAACAATCATAATAACAGGTATTTTTTCTAACTCAGCTTCTCTAATTTTTTTACCAAGAGATTCAGGTCTATTGTCAATTTCATATCGAATCTCATTATATTTTAGAGGTTTCATTAGTACTGTTTCATCTAAAACCTCTTTAATTTTATCTACATAATCATTTACTTTGTCATTTATAGTTAGTATTTTTATTTGAACAGGTGATATCCAAAAAGGTAGTCTTCCTGCTGTCATTTCTAACATAAAGGCCATAAATCTATCTATACTACCCATTAAAGCCATATGAATAATAGCTGGAGTAGTTTCTATTCCTTGATCATTTATATAAGTTATACCAAATTTAGGTGCAATAGAATAATCTACTTGTATTGTAGATAATGAATCTTCTTTCCCATTAACATTTTTAACTTGAATATCAATTTTAGGTCCATAAAAAGCAGCTTCTCCTATAGCTTCATAGTAATCTACAGATAGTTCATCAAGAGCTTGTCTCATAGCATTAACAGATTCTCTCCATTCTTTTGTCTCTTCTCCATATTTTTCTTTATCATTAACAAAGTCAGGTAGACTGAATCTAATTTTATAGTCTTTAATTCCTATGTCATTATAAGCTTTGGTAAATCTAGTTAAAGCTTCTTCTATAACATCTTTGAGTTGGTTAGTCTCACAATATACATGGGCATCATTTTGGGTGAATCCTCTAACTCTTATCATTCCAGTCAAAGTTCCACTTTCTTCATATCTATAGACGGTACCATATTCATATAGTCTATAAGGTAGATCTCTATAAGATCTAGGTTTGTTAAGATAAATTTGATGATGCATTGGGCAATTCATCGGTTTTAGATAAAATTTTTCACTTTGTCCATTTTCATCTTTCCCATCTCCTTTTAAATTGGTCATATCAATTGGAGCAAACATACTCTCAGCATAATGATCTAAGTGACCACTTTTACTAAATAAATCAGATTTTGCAATATGAGGAGTATATACATATTGATAACCAGATTTTTTAGCTTCTTGATAACAATATTTTTCTAACAATTGTCTTATAATAGCCCCATTTGGTAAATATAAAGGAAGCCCAGAACCTACATCTTCACTTATCATAAATACTTCTAATTGTTGGCCTAAAGTCCTATGATCTCTTTTTTTTGCTTCTTCTCTATTATTTATAAATTCAGATAGTTCTTTCTTATTATTAAACATTAATCCATATATTCTTTGCAAGGATTGTCTTTTGGCATCTCCTCTAAAATATGCTCCAGAAATTTTATCTAATTTGAAGGAATTAATATCAATTTGACCTGTAGATTCAATGTGTGGACCACGACAAAGGTCAACAAAATTATTTATTTTATAAACAGATACAGAAGAAATTTCTTCATTGAGTTTTGTATTATCTCCATAAATTTCGGATGCATTTGTAGTTCCATGATTTTTTAAATCAGCTAATAACTCTACTTTTAAAATTTGACCCGCTTTTTTGAAGTGATTGATAGCTTCTTCAATATCCATTTCTGATTTTTCAACAGAGAAATTTTGTTTGATAATATCTTTCATCTTGTCTTGTAGTATTTCCAAATCTTCAGGTATAAGAGTTCTTGGTAATAAAACATCATAATAAAACCCATTTTCTGTAGTAGGTCCTACTCCAAATTGAGCATCAGGAAACATATCAAAAATCGCTGTAGCAAGAATATGTGCACCAGTATGTCTTTTTGTATCTAAATTATATTTAGGCATATACTTTATAACTTTAATTAATTTTTATATTTACATTATATACTAATTTTTTGATAAAATAAAGTTAGAATGATTTTTAATTAATGTTTGTAATGTTTGTAATGTTTGTATAGAGACCAAAAATTGAAATATGTATTAAATTGTTGTATAATAGACTTGTACCTTATAGAAATTTAAGATAAATATGTTTAATAATTTATTATCTAATACTTTGTTAAATGGTATGATTCTTGGCTATGCTATGGCTCAGATAGCAAGTCCAGGAATTATTGCATTTAGAGTGACTCAAACAGTTATTAATGCATATCAAGGAGTCAAAATGGCTATAGATAATCCTTCTGGTAAGCCTCCAGATGGTCTTTCGGATCAACTAGAAGTTCCTGAATGATTTTTTGGATATAGATCTTTTCATTATAAAAAAACATGCTATAATGTAATGGAAGTTTTTGTAGGAGTGGATTATGTGGGAATCTTTTTTGAATAAAATTAATCAAGATCAGATGTATTTCCAAGATCTCTTGTATGAAGTAAGAGGTATTTGGAGAGAAGATATTCTAAAGATTATTAATAAAGTTGTTAATAATCAGGATTTAAGTGATTATGAAAAGTATTGTTTTATTAAAATTAATAAAACTAATATAGTGAGAGATTATAAAATAGAATATCTTGAAAAAAAACTTTCTAATTTGGCTTCTAAATTAGAAATAAAAAATATCTAAAGATTAATAATATATTTAAACATATAAAATGGATTATCTAAGGATAATCTATTTTTTTAATTTAGTATTGTAAAAAATCTTAAATTTAGATATAATAACATAGTTATCTTTATTCTAAATTAGGAAGTGTGGCTGAGTGGTTGAAGGCGACGGTCTTGAAAACCGTTATAGGGGAAACTCTATCAGAGGTTCGAATCCTCTCACTTCCGCCAAAAAAAAGTAGATTATTAATTTGGTCTACTTTTTTGTACTCTTGTAAATAAAAGTATAATTGGATATAATAAAATTAATTATTGGAATATAAAATAATTAACCAGCTTTTAAATAATAAATATATGTTAGATTTGTTCCGAAAAAAAGATAAGAAAAAAATAAATTCTGATAGTAAAGAAAGATTATCAGAATTTAGATATTTATCAGATAGTGATTATTATTTTGATACTGCTTGTCAGACACTAAGACCAAAATCAGTTATAGACTCAGAGATGGAGTATTATACAAAAAATAATGCTTGTGGAGGAAGATCCTCTTATAAATGGGCTGAGATTGTCGATCAAAGAATTCAAGATGTTAGAAATGGAATATTAGATATGTTGCTTTTATCAAGAAAAGAATACTCAACTTTTTTTGGACTTAATACAACCAGTGGTATAAATCAAATTTTATGGGGTCTAAATTGGGATGATTATGATCAAATTGTTACTTCTGAAATAGAACACAATTCAGTTTTTTTGCCAGTTATGAAGATAGCAGAAGTTCAAAATAAAAAGAGGATTATCTTAAAAAGACAAGAAAATGGTGAGCTAATTTATACAAAAAAAGATTTTATAAAATCAGTTCTAGTTGTCAATACTACTTCTAATATAGATGGTAGGGAATTGTTAAATTTAAGAAAGATTATCAAAAATATCCACTCTGTAGGTGGAATAGTGATTCTCGATGCTTGCCAGACAATGGCTCATAATCCACATTTTTTATCAGAGCTAAATTATGATGCAATACTCTTTGCTGGACATAAAATGTATGGACCAAGTTTAGGGATAGGAGTTATAAGAACTAGTTTGTTAGAAAAAATCAATCCACTTTATATAGGTGGAGGAACAGTATCTGATACCACAAGGGATTACTATGAACTGATGGAAAAAGATAGAATTTTTGAAAAAATAGAACCAGGATTACAAAATTGGGCTGGTATTTGGGCTATGAAAGAGGTGTTAGATTTTTATAAATCAGTAGATTGGAGTAATGAAAATAAGTTAGCTCAAAGATTAAATAAAGGTCTCAAAAATTTAGATTTAAATTTATTGTCTAGTGAAGAGTCTTCAGTACAAACTTTTTATTTTGAGAAAATAGATTCTCATTTGGTGGGTAAACTTTTAGCTCAAAAAAATATAATGGTAAGAATAGGTTATTTTTGTTGTCACTATTATCTAAAAGAAGCTAGTCCAAAACCACCTTTAATTAGAATTTCTCTAGGACTTCATAATACAGAGAGGGACATAGATTTTGTTTTAGATACATTAAAGCAAATCCAACAATTAAACTAAAAAGCCTGAGAATTAACTCAGGCTATACTTTTACACTAATTTATCAAGTTCATTTTTAAAATTTTTTCTGTAATTTTTATGGTACTGTCTTTTTAAAAGACTTGAAAAAATAATTGATTTATATTTTACATCACTAAATTTATCCATCATAGAAACATTGATTTCAGGTTCCATTTGAGAAAATTGTGTAGACATAAAATTTTTATTCCTAACCTAAATTACAATACCAATTATATCATAAATTATAATTTTGTCAATACAAATTGTCATATTTGTGACAGGCTATTAATTTAATTTATACTTTATGGTATAATAGTGTGAATTAAGTATTTTTTATGAGAACTAATAATATTAGTAAAGTCAGTTTAGAAGAGGCAAGTAAAGATTTATGGAATATACTAAAAAATTCTATAGATTATTTAGTTAAGTCAGATCAAGAAATTATTGAGTTGGCTTTTATGCAAATGGTAGATGCTCATGGTGACCAGAGAAGGAAGAGTGGAGAATTTTATATTGTACATCCAGTTGAGGCCTGTTTATATTTAGCAGATATTAAGTTAGATAGGGATACTCTGGCTGCTACTCTTATGCATGATGTGCCAGAAGATACGGAAGTTTCTTTAAGACAATTATCTAAGACTTTTAGTAAAGACATTATATTTTTAATTTCAGGAGTTACCAAATTATCTGTCATAAAATATCGTGGAGAAGATAGATATGCTGAAAACTTAAGAAGGATGTTCGTTTCTATGAGTAAAGATATAAGAATAGTTTTTATTAAATTAGCTGATAGAATTCACAATTTGAGGACTTTGAAACATTTACCTTTAGATAAAGCTAATAGAATAGCTTTAGAAAGTTTGGAAATTTATGCTCCTATAGCTGAAAGATTGGGTATGGGATCCTTTCAAGATGATATAGAAAATCTGGCTTTTCAATATGCTTATCGAGATGAATATCTAAATCTCTTATCTATATCTAAACTTGAATATCAAAAAAGAGAAAATCAAATCAATCAAATACTTAAAAATGTTGAAAAAATACTTAAAAAAGATAATATAAAATATCTAAATTTATATGGTAGAGCTAAAAAATATTATTCTTTATATAAAAAAATTCAAGATCAAAATAAATTAGATGAGATTTATGATTTGGTTGCACTTAGAATAATCTTAGAAGATGTCGAAGATTGTTATAATGTTTTAGCTTTATTGCATAATTATTTTGAGCCAATGAAAGATAGAGTTAAAGATTATATATCAAATCCAAAAGAAAATGGTTATCAAAGTATTCATTCTACTTTGATTGATCCTGAATCTGGAATAGTATTTGAATTTCAAATTAGAACAGAGTTAATGCATGAGTATGCTGAATACGGAGTAGCCTCACACTGGTCTTATAAGCAAAAAGTTTCAGATCAAGAATCAAAATTTTTAGATACTTCTAAGTTGAAATGGATAAAAGAATTAGTAGATTTAGGTAAAGAAGAATTATCTGAAGAAGAATATTTGAAATATGTTAAATTAGATTTGTTTCAAGATCAAATTTTTGTTATGACACCAAAAGGAGATGTTATAAATCTACCTAAAGGAGCAACCCCAATAGATTTTGCTTATCACATTCATCAGCAAATAGGATATCATGCTGTTATGGCTAAAGTTAATGGTAATTTAGTCAAAATCTCATATGAACTCAATAATGGAGATATAATTGAAATTATTACTGATAAAAAACAAAAACCTAGCAGAGATTGGTTAGGATTCGTAAAAAGTCATTCTACAGCTAGATCTATTAGACAAGATTTAAGAAAATTAGGAGTAAATATATAAATTAAATTTAACTCACTTTTTCTTCATAAGCTCCTGTCTCTGTGGAGATTTTTATTTTGTCACCAGTATTGATAAACATAGGAACTTTGACTTGTAGTCCAGTTTCTACAGTTACAACTTTTAGTGCAGCATCAACAGAGTTTCCTTTGGTTGATGGAGCAGATTCAGTTACTTCTAATATAACTTTAGGCTGTAGGAAGATATTAATAGGATTATTATTAAAATAAACAATTTTTACCGTAGATCCTTCTTGTAAATACAAAATAGAGTCTTTTCCTATTGTATCAACATCAAATGAGTATTGTTCAAAACTTTTTTCATCCATAAAATGATATAATTCTCCATCACTATAAAGATATTGTGCAAAAGATTCTACTATATCAGCTTCAGCAAAATTATCACTTTGTTTGAAATTTCTTTCTAAGATATTCCCTGTAATAAGATTCTTTAATTTGGTTGATAGTACAGAGCCAGCTCTACCTTTTTTTGCTAATTGTGAAAATAGTACTTGATAAGGATCATTTTCTATCACGATCATTTTACCTTTTTTTATATCTGAAATCGAAAGCATAAATATATTAATTAAATCTAATAAAGCTAATATCTATTCTAGTTTATTTTATTCTAAAAATCAAGAGATTTAAAAATAAAAGTATATTATACTAATTATAATCATTATCGTTATAAATATCCCAATTGAAAGATTTAATAAAGTCTTCGAATTGTTAGATGTTGGTGCATCTATATTTTTTTGGATATGATCTCCAGGTATCAAATCATATGCTTTAAATTTATGAGAAATTAATTTTTTTGATTCATACTTAAAGATTTCATTATCAATTAGTTTTACACTAAAGTCTGGTTTTAGAGGTTCAGTAATATTTATATCTTGATTTTTAATTAAATTTTGTTTTTTTTCTAAAGAATCTTTATTTTCTTCTATGAAAATTGATTCCTCTTTTGCTATAAAAGACAAAGCTTCATTTATACTTTCTAAGTCAACATTAGATTCTATTAAAAATTTTTTTATAGAGTCAAGACTTTCACCTTCTTTTATATCTGACTTGATGGAAGCAATTAATTGTTGATTTATCATTTTTTTTAATTTGATACATAAGTTTGTGGACCTGACTGGATTCGAACCAGCCACCCCCTCGGTGCAAGCGAGGTACTCTAGCCAAATGAGCTACAGGCCCTTGAATAAATTACATAGGTATTATACTAAATATGAATAAAAAATGCAAGGATAAAATTTTAAATTTTTATTAGACAAAAAATAAAAAAATATGGTATAATATTTGTAGATTATTTAAAATAATTAGATTAATAAAAAATAAGCTAAAAATGTATAAATTAAAAAGAGGATATAGTATAATAGAAGTATTATTAGCGGGTACAATTTTTGCTTTAGCCATCTCTGGTATTGTTGCCATAATTATTTATACTCAAAAAACTAATCAGGTATCTTTAGAAAAGGATTTGGCTCTAAAAATGCTAGAAGAAGGTTCAGTTGCTTTAAAATCAATTAGAGATAGAGACTTTTCTTTATTAATTGAGGGTGTTAATATGGGGCTTAGTTTTGATAATAATCAGTGGAATATTTTAGAGACTCCTAATCTAGAAGATGATACTCAAGATAGAAGAGTTAGAAGAATTTCTATATCTGATACTTCACCTGATATAAAAAACATAGTAATAACGGTTTCTTATCCAATAAATACTAAAGGAGGAATAAAAAATGTATCAATTACAGAGAATTTAGTTAATATATCAAAAGAAACTTTGACAGATATTACTATGCAAAGTAGTAATTTAAAAATAGTTGATGATGAATTTGGTGGTCAAGAAACACTTAATATAAATCCATAAATATGTTTAGGAAAGGAATTTCAATTTTAGAAATATTAATGGTAATGAGTATTTTGTCAATATTAACTATTATATTTGTAAATAATTTATATTTGCCTAGACAATTTGCTAGAGTAAATAATCTTGAGAGAGAGTCAGATGTCAAAGCTATACAAATAGCTATAAATCAATATAGGATTGATAATAATGGTCAATTTCCCCTAGGAATAACTAATTCACCTCTTATGATTTGTACACCAGGTTGTGTAGAAGATTCAAGTAAAATTGATATATTAAATGATATATTGTCTTACATTGATTCTGGAGAAATACCTATTGATCCTACTGAAGAAGATAGTGAAATAACAGGGTATACGGTATATGTTGATTCTGGAGGAAATGTTATAGTAACTGCAGAAAATGCTGAGAATAATGTTATAATAAAAACGGAATAATTAATTAATGATATGTTAAAAAATATAAAGAAATCAGACAAAGAAATTAAGTTAGTTATGTATATATTCACTATTATAAATCTCATATTGGTGTATATTGTTTTGTTTACTTTAGTAATCCTTTATATTAAAGGTAATCTTCAACTTGGTTTATCATATAATATTTCAAACTTAGTAATTATTGGTTTCGTAATGATATTCTTAACTATATTTAATTTGCTTTTATATAATATTTATATTTATCTATATTTACCTTACATAGAATTATTGAAATCAAATAAGGAATTAGTAAGAACAGTGGATTCTTTTAAATTTGGTAAAAAACAATTAGATTTAGAGAGGTCAAAAATAGAATCAATAATTAAATCTATCCCTGATGGAGTTATTGCATCTAGTAAAGATGGTAATATATTTTTGAATAATATTTTAGCTGAAAAGTTATTAGGAAGCAAAAAAGATGGTTTATTAGGTAAATTTTTAAAAAATATTTTTGAAAGTAAATTTGAACAGGACACATTATTGCCTATTGAACATTCCATTAAAGGTAGAATTATTTCTAAAGATTTTGTTATTAAGCAAGATAAAAAAGTTTTACATATAAATAATACTTCTTCTCCAATTAGATTAAATGGTAGTATAATTGGTACTGTAGATATTCTTAGAGATATTAGTGTTCAAAAACAAACTGAAATAGCCCAAAAAGAGTTTGTATCTTTAGCTTCTCATCAGCTTAGAACTCCCATAACCTCTATAGCTTGGAATGTGGAAGAGTTAATGTTCGACCCTAATTTATCTGTTCATAATAAAAAAATTGTTAAAGACATTCACTTAGAGGTGAAAAGAATGGATCAAATTATTAGATATATGTTGAATTTGTCAAGAATAGACCTTGGTAAATTAAAATTTGTTAAAGAGCAAATTGATTATAATATTTATATTAATAATATTATAAAAAGCTTTAAAAACACTCTTTCTAAAAAGAAAATTACTTTAGAAAAAACAATTAATATATCTAGGGAAGTAACAAATGATATAACTCAATTAGATATAGTTATTGGAAATATTTTATCAAATGCAGTTAAATATTCTAATATGAATGGTAAAATATCTATTATTATTGAAGATTATAGTAATTCTAAATATAGAATATCTATAAAAGATAATGGTATAGGGATTCCAAAAGAACAGCAAGTTTATATTTTCGGTAGGTTGTTTAGAGCTGATAATGCAAAAAAAGTAGATACTGATGGTAATGGTCTTGGTTTGTATATAGTTAAAAAAATAGTGGAAGCCATGAATGGAGATGTATGGTTTATCTCTAAGAAAGATGAAGGCACAGAATTTATTATTGAATTACCTTATAAGATACAATAATATATGTTATAATAATTGTGTAAACAAATAAATAAATAATGTTATGTCAAAAAAAATATTAGTAGTTGAAGATGAGAAGGCAATTTCAAGAATAATGGTCATGAAATTAATTCAAGAAGGCTACTCTGTTGATCTGGCTGATGATGGAGATAAAGCTGTGAATTTTTTTTCAAATAATCAATACGATTGTATCCTTTTAGATTTAATACTTCCTAAAAAAGATGGCTTTGATGTTTTGTCTGAAGTTAGAAATAAGGATAAAGATATAAAAGTAATGATATTAACTAACTTAGGGCAGGTAGAAGATAGGATAAAAGTAGAAAAGATGGGAATACAAGGCTATTATGTAAAATCAGAGATGTCTATTTATGAATTAATTCAGAAAGTTAAGGAATTATTAGTTTAAAATAATAATATGAAATCAGAAGAAATATTAGAAATATTAACAAAAACTCAATATATATCAGAAGAAGATAAACTTTCTTTTCTTGAAAAGACAAATGGAGACTCAGTATTAGCTTTAGACCTTTTGATTAAAGATGAAATATTAACAGATGATCTTATAGGGCAATCTGTAGCTGAGAATTTTAATATAGATTATTTTGATCTAAATACATTTATGCCTACTAGAGAAGATGTATTAAAAATTCCAGAGAATATTTCTAAGCAGGTGAGAATAGTTTTTTTCAAAGAAACTGATGAAGAAGTATATATTTCTACTGATGATATTAATAATATTATAGGAGTCCCTAAGTTTTATGTAACAAAAAAAATTAAAGGATCAATTTTTGGTGGAGAGAAAGAATCTAAGACAGAAGAAAATTTAGCTGTTGAATTAGAAAAAATATTTGGTAAGAAAATTAAATTTGGGTTCTCAATAGGAAAAGACATAGATAAGGCTTTGTCTATGTATAAAGTAGAATTATCGTCAAGGTTTTCTTATATAATGAACAAATTAGATCAAGTTGCTCCGGAGATTGTAGATGAAATAATTAAGGAATCTATTGATGAAAATGTTTCTGATATTCACTTTGAGCCTTTACCAAGAGGAGAAGAGGTTAGATTAAGGTTTAGGGTTGATGGTATGTTACAAGAAGTAGGAAATATACCTTTTGAGTATTATAAAAATATTTTAAATTTAATTAAAGTTCAATCTCAACTTCGTAGTGATGAGCATTTTATACCTCAAGATGGTTCAATTAATTTTAAATTTGGAGAAATAAAGGCTGATGTAAGAGTTTCAATTATACCTACAGTTTTGGGAGAAAAAATAGTGCTAAGGGTTCTACCCAGAAATGTTGATTTTGTTAAATTGGAAATGTTAGGAGTAGAGCAAGATGATCTGAAAACAATTTATAGATCTATTCAGAAACCTTTTGGTATGGTGATAGTTACAGGTCCGACAGGTGCTGGAAAAACATCTACTTTGTATGCATTGTTATCCAAAATAAACAATGTGGAAAAAAATGTTGTTACAATAGAAGATCCTGTTGAATATAGATTACAAGGAGTAAATCATATACAGGTAAATAAAGAAACAGACCTTACATTTGTTAATGGATTAAGATCTATATTGAGACAAGACCCAGATATTATTTTGGTTGGTGAGATTAGAGATAGTGAAACTGCCCAGATATCTATTAATGCTGCTTTAACTGGACACTTACTTTTATCTACAATCCACTCTAATGATGCAGAATCTACTTTACCAAGACTACTTAGTATGGAAGTTGATCCCTTTTTAGTTTCTTCAACATTGGATTTAATTATCTCTCAAAGATTAGTTAGAAAAATTTGTAAAACATGTCTTTATACATATAAAACTCATAAAAAAGACTTAGTTGATAAATATGGTGATGAGATATTTAGATTTTTTGATACTGAAGAAATCACTTTATATAAGGGGAAGGGTTGTTCTAATTGTGGATATACTGGTTATTTAGGTAGAATAGGAATATTCCAATTAATAAAAATCACACAAAAAATAAGGAATGAAATTCTTAATAATCCAACAGCTGATGTTATTAGAGATATTTCTAGATCAGAAGGAGCTAAGTCTCTATTTGAAGATGGATTGAGAAAAGTAGAGGTTGGGAAAACAACTCTTGAAGAAGTTATAAGAGTTGCTGCTATACCTAAAATAAATAAATAAATAAATTTATGGAAAATGAAGAAAAAACAAATATACTATTAAATAATAATTCTGACAGGAAGATTTTAGAGAATAAGTCAGAAGATAAACAGCCATTTTATTTTATACCTGAAGATAAGCCTGTTATTATTAAAAAAATAGAAAAGCCAAATATATTAAAAAATTTGTTTAGATCAGCTTCTGTTTCAAAATCGAAAAGAATATTATTAGATAATTTAGCACTTTTATTATCTTCTGGAATGGGTATAACATCTTCATTAAGAACTATACTTAATAATTCACAAAATAAAAATATTAACAAAGATTTAGAAAAAATTATTAATAATGTTGAATCAGGTAAAACTTTATGGGAGTCATTTGAAGAACAATCTTTTTTACCTAAATTTCTTATATCTTTGATAAAAATTGGTGAAGATTCTGGTAATTTATCAGAAAAAATTAAAAAAACTGTTATTTCTTTAGAAAAAGATGCAAGAAGAAAATCTCAACTAAAAACAGCTTTATTTTATCCGGTTTTTGTTATGAGTTTGACTTTAATTATTGGAATAGGTGTTAGTATATTTGTTTTACCTAAAATAGGAGATGTTTTAGTTAGTTTGGATGTTGAATTACCGTTAGTTACTAAAGTTATGGTAGAGATAGGTGTTTTTTTAGAGAAATATTGGTTAACAGTAATACCAACTACATTATTTGTATTTGGTATGATATTTTATATATTATTTGGTTTTTCAAAAACAAAATGGATGGGGCAATGGCTAACATATCATTTGCCAGTTTTTAATACTCTAATAAATAGAACGGAAGTATCTAGATTTTCTTATAACTTATCAATGTTAATGAGTTCTGGAGTACCTATTACAGTAGCTTTAAATTCAATATCAGATGTACATGAATATTATATGTATAAAAACTATTTGAAAGTTTTAGTAGAAGAAGTAAATCAAGGAAAAACATTTACTAATTCATTTAAAAAATATAGAAAAATGACTAACTATCTTTTCCCTTATACAGCACAAGATATAATTAGTGCTGGTGAAGAATCAGGAAAATTAGTAGAAGTCCTAGATACTATAGGATCTAAATTTGAAGAAGAGGCTGAGCAAATTTCAAAAACAATCGGTATATTGATAGAACCAATATTATTAATAGTAGTTTGGGCTGGAGTGGTTTTTTTGGCGGTAGCAATTTTATTACCAATATATACTTTAGTTGGAAATTTCAATGCATAAGAAAGGATTTACAATAGTTGAATTAATTTTAGTAATAACATTAATAACAATGTTATTTGCCATCAGCACACCATTTTTTGTTGGTCTTAATAATAGAAATGATGTCAACTTAACTTACAATTATTTAGAATCTTCAATTAGAAGATCTAATCAATTAGCTAAATCTCAATATATGAATCAAAATTGGGGATTGTATATTGATAATAGTAATAATAAATTAATAATATATAAGGGAGATGATTATTTATCAAGAGATATTTCTCAGGATGAAGAAATCTTAGTTCCAGACGGAATTTCTTTTCAAACGGATCAAGATATTAATTTTGAGCAATTATCAGGTGATTTGTCAACTAGTAATATTATTATAACTATATCTAAAAATGGTTATACAAAGGATTTAAATATTGCTAATTTAGTAAATTAATTTTATAAATTTTTGGATAAAATTTTGATCTATGTTTGATTTTATGATATAATTTATAAACAATATAGAATAAATATTATAAATATATGAAAGCAACAGTGATGGGATTAGGCCTCAATAATGGTGGAGTAGGAGTAGTTCAATATTTAGCTAGAAAAGGTTATGAGATAATTGTAACAGATTTAAAAACGGAATCTACTTTAGAAAAAAGTTTAGAAAGCCTAAAAGAAATACCAAAAGTAAAAATTAAGTTTATTCTAGGTGAACATAGGGATATAGATTTTAAGGATACTGATTTAGTAGTTAAAAATCCAGGAGTACCTGATAGTTCTAATTTTTTAAAAATAGCTAAAGAGAATAATGTTAGGGTTACAAATGACATAGAATTATTTTTTGAAGAAATAAATAAATTAAAAAACAAACCAAAAATTATAGGAATTACTGGAACTAGAGGAAAAACAACAACAACTTCTTTAATTTATCATATATTAAAAATGCAATTTGGAGAAAATAAAGTTTTTTTAGGTGGTAATATTAGAATGTCAGTTTTAAATATTCTTGATAAGATAGACCAAGACTCATTTGTTGTTTTAGAATTATCAAGTTTTCAGTTATCAGGATTGAAATATAGTCCTGATATAGCAGTATTCACTAATTTTTATCCAGATCATCTTAATAGATATAATTCTATGGAGGATTATTTAAAAGATAAAATGAATATATTTTTAAATCAAAATAATAATAATACTTTAGTAATCAATAGTTCTCAAAAAATTTTAACTGAAATATCAAAAAAAGCAAAGTCAGAAGTAGTTTATTTTAATATCCAAAAATCACAAGACTCAAAAATTTTTATAGAATCAGGGTATATTTATTTTGATAATAATAAGCTTTTAGAAATTAATAATTTAGAAATCAAAGGAGAACATAATCTATATAACATAATGTCAGCACTAGCTGTTTTAGATAAATTAAATATACCAAGAAATATTATAAAAAAAGGATTAGAAAGTTTTAAATCTGTTAAAGGTAGGCAAGAAAAATTAGGTGATTTTGATGGTATAGAAATTATTAATGACACTACTAGTACTATGCCAGAAGCTTTGTATACAGCTATAAAAACTTTTACAGATAAGCCATTGACAATAATATCTGGTGGAAATAATAAGAATTTAGATTATAGGCAAATATCCATTGTTTTAAAAGATTTAAATTATGTAAAAAATTTTATATTAATGCCTGGTGATGCTACAGATATTATTAAAGAAGAATTAAAAAAGATAAGTGGAATTAATATTTTCGAAGTAGAAAATATGGAGATGGCGCTAATAAAATCGAAACAAATTCTTAATAAGGATGAAAGATTAATATTGTCTCCTGGAGCTACTAGTTTTGGTCAATTTAATAATGAATTTGAAAGAGGAGATAGTTTTGTATATTTTGTAAATAAGTATTTTAATGAAGAAAAATATTGAGAAATTAAAAAATATTGAACCTATATTTTTAGTCATATTTATTATGATAGTTATTTTGGGTTTAACAATATTACAGACTGCTAGTAGTATTAGTTCTTATAAACTTACAGGTAACTTATATTATCATTTATTACAGCAGATCCAGAAAGGTATTTTACCAGGATCTATTTTGTTTTTTATAGTTTCTATGATTAATTATAAGTATTATAAAAAATATTACATTTATTTGATAATTTTTTTTGTATCTGTGCTTATTAATTTAGCATTGTTAATACCAGCTTTAGGAAATACTGTTAATGGAGCACAAAGATGGTTAGATATTGGGATTATAAGAATACAACCATCTGAAATAATGAAAATATCTATAATACTTTTAGTTTCGGGATATTTATCTAATGTCAAAGAAAAAATTAATGATTGGGGTAATTTAATTAGATATGTTATGTTAATGGGGGTAGTTGTTTTTTTAGTAGCGTATTTACAATCAAATCTATCAACAGCGCTAGTATTAATTGTTACATCAGGGAGTATTTTATTTCAATCAAAAATAAAGATAGATAAAATTATAATCTTAATTTTAACACTTATTATTGTAGTTTTTATAGCTATATCCAGTACACCTTATAGAATTTCAAGAGTAAAAACTTATTTATCTAATAATGAAGATGTTCAGAATCAAGATTATCATTCTTATCAAAACTTAATTTCTATTGGGTCAGGGGGAACTCTTGGAGTTGGATGGAATCAGAGTAGACAAAAGTTTATGTATGTACCAGAAGTCTTAGGAGATTCAATTTTTTCAATTTATGCTGAAGAAGCTGGATTTATTGGAGTTGTATTTTTATTGGGTTTATATTTAGCTATAATTCAAAGAATGTATTCAATATTACTAAAGACAGATGATATTTTTGGTAAATATATATTGATAGGTGTAATTACCTGGTTTGTAGTACAAATTCTACTAAATATAGGTTCAAATATAAAGTTAATACCTTTAACAGGAATGACATTACCATTTGTTAGTTTTGGTAGTTCTTCAATTATAATCTCCTTCATACTATTTGGAATAGTAGCCAATATCTCTAAATATAGAAAATCCTAATTTTTAGTACAAATTTATTAAAAATACTTGATTTTTTATGTAGATATGGTAATATTAACTTATTGTAATATATATTTAAATTTAAAGTAACATATATCATATGGTAGATAATCAAGAACAAGTTAATATTTCTTTAGAACAGATGTCAAAATCAGGTGTGCATTTAGGTCATCATAAATCAAAATGGCATCCTAAGATGAAAGATTATATATATGGTTCAAAAAGTAATATACATATAATTGATCTAGAGCAGACAGAACAAAAACTTCAAGAAGCGCTGAATTTCTTAAACAAAGTTGTATCTAGTGGTAAAGATGTTTTATTTATATCTACAAAAAAACAAGCAAATCCTATAATAAAGTTAATCTCATTAGAGACAGGAATGCCATATGTGATTAAGAGATGGGTTGGGGGTACATTTAGTAATTTTAGAGTAATAACAAAAAGAGTAAGACAATTAGTTCAACTGGAAGAAAAATTAGAAAAAGGGAAATTAGAGTCTTATACTAAAAAAGAAAGAAAAGTATTCTCAGATAGAGTAATGAAGGGGAATAAGTTATTTGAAGGATTAAAAGATATGAAGTCTTTACCAGGAGCAATATTTGTTCAAGATATATCAAGAGATTACTTAGCTATTAAAGAAGCTAGAGACTTAAAAATACCTGTAATAGCTTTGGCTGATACAAATGTTAATCCAAATTTAGTAGATTATGCTATTCCAGCTAATGATGATGGAGTATCTTCTATTAATTATATATACGGTCTTGTAAAAGAAGTTATCATAAAATCTAAATTAGAGAGAAAACCAGTATCCTCTAAATTAGATAAAGTAGAGAAATTACAAAAGTAGAGTTTACTTTTTAAACTTATACTAAGCCAATAATATTTATTAAAAATAATTTATAAAAATATGATAAAAGCACAAGATGTAGCAAAGTTAAGAGCAGAAACAGGAGTTGGTATAATGGATGCAAAGAAAGCATTAGAGTCAAGTAATGGTGATTTTGATAAAGCGATAGAAATATTAAAATCTAATTTTGCTTCAAAAGCTGTTAAGAAATCTGATAGAGAAACTACAGAAGGAGTAATAGGATCATATATTCATAATGGTAAAAAAGGAATAATGGTATCTCTTTCTTGTGAGACAGACTTTGTAGCTAGAAATCAAGATTTTAAAGATTTAGCTAACAATATTGCATTACAAGTAGCATCTTTAGGTATAGATAACATATATATTAATGAAATTTTAGAGTCAAGTTACATAAAAGATCCTTCAATTACTATAGAAGAATTGATAAAATCAAAAATAGTAACTATAGGTGAAAATATTAAGATTAAAGGTATAGTTACTATTTCTCTATAAAGTATAATTAATTTACTTTAATTAACATACAAATATGACAAGTGCTATCATTATAATTATATCAATATTATTTATTAGTGTAGCTCTTTTTTTTATAATAAAAAAAATGTCTTCTGTTTCTATAGATGGGGTAGAAGAATATGAAGAAAGTTCTTTAACAGAATATGATAGCATTTTAAATATTCAAAATCCATTAGATGTAAGTTCTATTGATAATGATAAAGTTGTCAAAGAAAACAATAATAATCAAAATAAATTTTTATCCAGTTTTAAATTAAGTATAGATAAATTTTATAAAAAAATAAGACAATATATTTTTATTAATATAGAAAAATATAAAGATTCACAAAGAAGAAAGCAGATTGAAAAAGAAAAAATGATTCAAGAATCTTTTATAAGAGAAGAAAATGAAAATAAGATATTAAATGAAATTAATAGTGATGATAATTTAGATTTAGATAGGGAATTTTTAGATACACCAAATAAAATAAGGTCCTTTAATATAGAGAATCAGACTTTAGATAAAAATAAAGAAAAAGTTTCTAAGAGTATTAAAACAAAAGAAAATATAAATAGTGAGATTAATACTGAAGTGAAATATGCTGAAAATAAGGTAGATTCCTTTGTTGAGCAATTATTAGAAGAGGGGTATCTTTATGAAGATGTTTCAAATAAAGTCAATATAGATGAAGATATTAATGATAGCTACTATTATCAATATATGGAAAAAAGATATATAAATAAAATCGTTAAAAATCCTAAAGATATTACAGCATATAGAAAGCTTGGAGACTTATATATGGAAGTTAAAAACTATAAAGATGCTATTGAATCTTATAAGATGGTGGTAAAGCTAAAACCAGATGATATAGATACTAAATCTAAATTAGAAGATATAGTAAATAGGGTATAAACTTATTTGACATATTTTACAAAAAATGGTATAATTATAAGCTGACTAAATTATTGTTAGCTTAAATTAACTTTAAATATTGTGATATTAAATTTTATACAAATTTGGATAATAATCTTAATAGTGATTTCTATAACTTCTGTTATTTCTATTATATTTACATTAACTATAACAGGAGTAGTAGATCAAATGGATAAAAATCAAAGAGGAGAGTTTAAAAGCTTTTCATTAATTGTTTTTACATTGTGGAGTATAGTTTCTTCATTTGTAATAACTCAAATAATTTTTCTATTAAGTTAAATCTTTGTAATTAAATTGTTAAAAAATTATGGCTCATAGATATAAATTATTGAAAGATTTCGAACATATTAGTACAATGACTTTTTTAAGGAAAGGAGATGTTGTGGAGTATATGAGAGATCTAAATGTTTATTTTAAAGTTAACTCTTCAGGTATAATTCAAATACCAGCTAATATAGTAAGAAAATACGATTCTGTTTTTCAACTTTTGCCTCCTCAAGAAGATAACGAATATTCTAAACCTAATGTTTTATCTTCATATACATATATAGATCCAAGGTTAATATCAACTAAAAAAGTATATTCAAGTAATAATCAAGAAGATTTACTAGTTGAAAATGGAAATTATTTTTTGGGGTCCCAACAATTTAAAGATTCTCAAATGGCTAGTAAGCTAATTAAAATGATTTTAATTGGGATAAAAAATCAATTTTCAAGAGAATTAAAAAATGGTGATTCATATACTTATGCTCCTTTATTTTTAGAAAATATAACTATATCAACTAGAGTAAATGAAAACAAATTAGAGGATTATATATATAGAATGATAGGAAATTGTTTCCCAGAAGGAGTGGAAGGAGAGAGATTAGCAAGACAGTGGAGTCATGAGTATCAACCAGCTTTATTTTATTTTTTACAAAATAAATATTAAAATTGAATCATGTACAAAATTCAATATCAAGAACAAATTCCTGTAAGATTAGATAAATTCTTGGCTAATAATATAAAAGAATTATCTAGATCTCAAATTCAAGATTTAATTGTGAATGGGCAAATTTCTATTGAAAATAAGATAATGACAAAAAAAAACAAAATTATATTTAAGGGACAAATTGTAAATATTAGTTTTGAGAAAACAAAAAAAGATATTTATATGGCTAAGAAAAATAATAAAGAATTTAATTTAGAAATAATATTTGAACATAAAGATTTTTTAATAATAAATAAACCAGCTGGATTATTAGTTCATAAAACAAATAATCAAAACTCTTTTTCAGTGGTAGAAATTTTAAAGGAAAAATATCCAGATATAAAGGGGGTTTCTGAACCTTTAGAATTAAGAAATGATGGTAATAATCAAGATAGAGATGGAATTGTTCATAGAATAGATAGAGATACTAGTGGGTTACTAATTATAGCTAGAAATATGAATGCTTTCTATTATTTTAAAAATCTTTTTAAAGAAAGAAAAATAATAAAAAAGTATATAACTTTAGTTTATGGCAATCTTAAAACAGAAACTGGAATAATAAACTTTCCTATAGCGAGATCCAAGGTTAATCATACAAAAAGAATAGCTGTTAAAAATAATAGAGATATAGATTTTTACAATAAGAAAAGAATATCTTTGACAGAGTATAAAGTGATTCAAAGATTAAAGAATTATACATTATTAGAAGTTATATTACACACAGGTAGAACACATCAGATTAGAGTTCATTTTCAATCTATAAACCATCCTATATTCGGAGATAAGTTATATGCTGGAAAGATAGATCAGAATAATAGTATTCTTAATCGACAATTCTTACATTGTTCAGAGTTGAGTTTTCAATATTTAGGAAAACAATTTGAATTCAAAATTGATTTACCAGAAGAATTGTCAAGAACACTGAATTCTCTTAAATTAGCTTATTGATATTGGTATTGATTTCTCTTCTTGCATTTTTGACCTAAATTTGGATCTAAAAGCATTAACATATATAAATATATATTTATTAATTTGTCCATCTAGTGTAAATAATTCCCTTGCTTTAGGAGCAAAATTTATAGCTCTTATAGTCATTAAATGATATACTCCTTCCATAAACTTTAACATATTAAAAATTGAAGATAAGTTATTGTCTACAAAATATAGCCCATTTTGCTTTATTAAGGAGTTATTATTTAAATTTCTTGATACTAAGACAGGTACAGCATTTATGAGTGCTGTATATAATCTAAATTGATCTTCTTTTCCAGAAGAACTTTCTATAAAGTATTTAGCATTAGCTATTAAATCTCTTTCACTTTTACCAGAAACATCACCTATGAATATAATTTTATTTGAAGAATAATTTGTTTTAATTCTACTAATAACAGAACCCATAACAATAAGTGGATAGTCACTTTTAATTTTTTTATAAGATTCAATTATTAATTTCAAATTAAGTTGATTCTTTTTTGAATATGAGTTTACAAGAATATACTTTTTATTTTGAATTTTCCAATCATTGTCTGAGTTAGAATTTATGTGATATGGAATGGCTTTTCTAACTAAAGAAACTTTGGATTTAATAATTTTAAATAATAAATTATAAGTGTCTAATTTATCTGTGATTATCTCATCAACTAAAAATTTACTGAGATATGTTTTTAATAAGATTTTTTGAAATTCAATATTAGAGTTTTTATTAAATGTATAATCATTATAATCTAATATAATTCTTACTTTTGGCATAAATATTGATACCCATATTGCAATATAAATATCTTTTATAGATAATATGTGTAAGATGTCTAGATTTTTGATTTTTCTTATTGTTTGAAATTTTGACCAAGAACTACTTTTAGAATAAAGAATATTTATCCCTTGATAAGAATCTAAATTCGTATAATTAGGGTTAGATAAAACAAAGATAGAATGGTTTCTTCTATTTAATTCTTTTGCTACTAATTCTAAATTATATTCTTTTCTATCAAGACTAGAGTTATAAGGAATCCCTTTTGAACCTACAAATGCTATTACCATTGTGTATATCTTAATTAATAATACATCTTAACATAAAATTATACACTATAAATACCAAAAAGTCAATGATATTGATAATTTTTTATAAACTCTTGCAAAGTAAAAAAAAATACTATATACTGAATTAAGTCAATTTAATTGAAAATTGATGTTCTTTCAAAAATGAGAGGTTGTCATGTCATGAAACATTTTGAAAAGTTTGTCTACTTCTTTGAAGAGATAAACATCCAAGACCCACAAATCAAAAGTTTGTTTGGTAATAAATCTTGGAACTGTGCTAAGCTTTTCCAAGAATATGAGAATGGATTATCGATTGAGCCCGCACCTTGGGGTTTTGCTGTAACTACAACAGCTTATCGTAAGTTTTTGTTAGAGAATCATCTTCCCACTAAAATTGAACAAATTTTATTAGATGTTCAATTGGGAGATATCTCTCTAAGTGATGCAGAAAAGAGTATTTTAGATCTCTTTCTTGTTTTAGATATTCCAAAAGATATCTTAATTCAAATCAAAGCATCCAACGATACGATGGAAGAAAACTTAGAGGATACAACATTTAAACGGATTCCAAGAAGCGATTGCAATATTGGAGAAGACAGTAAGGAGAAAGCTGGGGCTGGGAAGCATAATAGCTTTCCTGGTCAAAGATCTTTTTCAGAGCTTATTCTTTCTATAAAGAAAGTTTGGGCAAGTACTTTCACTAGTATTGCGATATCAGATTTTCTTGGAGAAATTACTCCAGAAGGTCATTTGCTTCATCTTGAAGCGGATATGGCAGTGCCAGTACTGGTTGAAGTAGATTCAGAAAAAGGTGGTGCTTTTATAGCATTCTCCACATTCTTGGGTATAATCAGAATAGATTTTCTTCCCAATGCTCATGGAGAGCTTTTGGTTGGTGGTAAAGCAATTCCTAATACGGTCTATATCAATGGTAAAAATCTTGATACAGACAAAGATCCAATTTTATCTGTATCAATTCCAGATTCTACGGAGTTTGGTCTGACTCGGGATGAAATTATTGCTTATGCCAAAAGAGTCTACAAACGACATCTTGCAAATGGTCCTGTTGATACCGAAGCGGCAATGGGTGCTGATCGAGTAATTTATTCGGTACAGATTCGTCCAAATGTCTCTAATATTCGCATATTAGAAAATAAAGCTATCACTGTCTACGAGATTAAAAAATCTGAAGTTAACGAAGATCTTTTACTTGCTAAAGGTTCCTCTGTAGCTGATATGTGTGCTATAGGAGAATTATTTAAATTGGATAATTTATCTGATTTAGGCTCAATAGATCTAAGTGATAAAATTGTGCTATTTGAAGAAGCGGCACCTGAGTTGACAATTCTAGCTTCTCTCTCCGAGGATATTAAACCAGAAGGTTTGATTACCAAAGAGGGTACTAAGTTAGGTCATTTAGCAATTAATCTAGATGATAATCTCCCAACCATTGTAGGTTGTGGTGGATATGATAGTCTTCTTGCTAAAGTCGGGGAGTATGTAACTATTCTCCACGGAAATGTCTATCAAGGTATTCACCCTAAAGCTTTCGAGAAAGTACAGTTAGACCTTAACTTACCTGAACTCAAGTCGGTTACAAAAGCTCAATTAGTGGCTAGTAACCCTGCCATGGTTGAAAGATATGCGGCTTATCCTCATGATGGATATGCACTTATCCGTCAAGAAAGTTTACAAAACTTTACCATGGTTAATGGAAAATTTCCTTTGCCACCAATTCTGTCTTGTATCCATCATCAATATGTTGATAATGAAGAAATTCTCAAAAATATTGAGTAGATGATTGCAGGTAATTCTGTTACAGGTCCTTTTGATTCTCCAGTTGATGCATATGTCTATCATATCTCGAGATCTATGATTCCATTTGTGCTAGATGCGGAGTCTAAAAATTCCGAATGTGCTCTCCGAGCATATGGTGGACGAGTTTGTGAGGACAATCCATACTTAGGTAAGTACTTGCCAGATCAGGCCTATGAGATGATTGGCCAGGACGGAGCAAGAATGTACCTTCAGAATTGGGGATTAGAAGTTCTCGTAACTTATGCCAAAATCTGGCTTGCATTATGGAATTTAGGTGCTCGGAATGTACCTGTATTTATTCCAAATGTTGCGAATATTGAAGAGTGGCGATATATCAAAGCTATTCTTGAATCTCATGGAATTCCCATAGATCGAGATAAAAGATTTGGTAGTTATAAAGTAATGGTTGCTTTAGAGTGCCCATCAGCAATATTCTCTATCCAAGAGTTTTTTGCTGATGGAGTGGATGGAGGAAGCTTCGCTTTCAATGATATTCGTCAATCCATGGAGTTATTTAACCGTAATCATTCTTGGCTTGGTAATAATCCAATTCTGCCCTTAACTGATCCTCGTGGTAATCTTGATTCAGCACCTTATTTCAGGCTTATGAATCTAGCTTGTAACTTGTCTTCTGAAGTAGGATTTGAATTATCTACTTGTGGAATTCCTTCCCCAGAGATGATTTTACTTCTTGTCAAAAGAGGAATCAAAGCCATTGGTTTTAATCCTGGTAAAAAATTTGTAGATGGCTATATGGCGATTTACAATGCAATTCAATAATTTAAACTAAAGAGCTCTTATAAGATATAAGAGTTTTTTTATTTTATAAAAAAGTATGATATAATTTAGTTAAGAATTTAAGAAGAAAAGATTAAAGATAATTACAAAGTAATAGTATAAATTTTAAAATATGTCAAAGAAAAAAGGATTTACATTGCTAGAGATATTGTTGGTAATAGCAGCAATAGGAATATTAGCTAGTATAGTAATTGTCGCTATAAATCCACTAAAGCAAATAGGAAAAGCAGAGAATACAAGTAGATGGGCAGGAATAAATTCAATACAAAAAGCATTGGATCAATATTATTTAGTAAATAGAAGTTATCCAGGAACAGTACCGAATGGAATTTATGGGGAAATATGTGATACAGGAAAAGAAACAGTAGGGGG
>Ga0100402_1001705_pt1 | contig 25234 bp, 10 predicted proteins | sample CryGeyme20150102_FD_80419 | JGI IMG/M metagenome (GOLD analysis project Ga0100402, IMG submission 80419) | Groundwater microbial communities from Crystal Geyser aquifers in Utah, USA - Crystal Geyser metaG 2015-0102 | ecosystem: Environmental > Aquatic > Deep subsurface > Groundwater | place...
CTCCTCCATGGAGGGTGTGGTCCGGTTGTGATCAACTATGTCCCCCTTCGGGGGGCCAATGGTTGCCTTCGGGTGGCCTTGGCGCCCTGCGGGGGCCATAGTTGTGATCCCCGTAAATTAGATGTTTAATTTTTTTTTTTTTTTTTTTAGTACCAGGTACTACCTGGTAGTAGTAGTAGGGTAGGTAGTAGTAAAAAGTTTGTGCGCAGCAACAAACAGCGCTACAATTATCAGAAAGCGGGCAAGTTCTTCAGCTTCAGCATCTTTTATTTTGCTTGGACTCAACCGACTAAAGCAAGGAACAGAAAACTTTTCCACGCCCAAGCCTACCCTTTTTGATGAACACTGCCCACATTTCAGCTTCAAATCCTGTCGAGTTGCATGTGTTCGGGCCTTAAATCAAATGGATTCACAACAGCAACATCAACTCGAAGGCCATCACTTGCAAAATTTCCAGACAGAAATGATGGATCACAACATTCATAACTTAAGGAACATTGAATACGAAACAAGAACTCCTGTCGCACAAGCAGGAGCAGCAACAACAGCTATGGATATAAGCACTGAGCAGCAGCAGCAGCAGCATTATCATAGCGCATCACACCAGCGAACGGCTGCAACAGAAGAGGTGCCTCCGCCAGAAGAAACAGTCGTCGTTGTCTGGCAACCCTTAGAAAGCGATATCCTCTCTGGCCGTGGCGCTAAAGTCAATCTCAATCCCGGAAACGCTCGCTTTCGTGCTCTGTAAGCCACAGATTTAGATAGAAGAATATGTACAAAGAATTGGCATTGTCCCAGCCAGCCACGCCTCACCCATTTCTAACATCTCATCATGATATCTACTTATTGTCTATGGTAGCTGCTTCAAAAAACAACCCGACTTCATCAATGGCTCACATGCTATCAAGCGGCGTGTAGCTACAGAGATTGTCTTGACGGTCCAGCGGTTGTATAATTCTCGCTTTCTCAAAAAGACCAAAGACGGAAGGTGGGTGGTTATGGGTTTAGAAGCGTCTATTGCAAAGGCGAGTCAGGTCATGAGAGACTACAAACGGCCAGATCGGGCAATTCGGGATGCCAGCGCTGGCTCAAAAAAGAGAAAGCAAGCTTCTACTCCGCTCGACAGTGTACCAGATTTTATCGAGCCCGTTGAAACCAATCCGTTTGGAATTCATGATCATGATGTACTCTGTGGCCGCGGAGCATACGTAAACTCCCATCCTGGGAATCTTCTACTGCGCCAGCTAGCCATTGCTCGCAAACATGCCTTTGAAAATTCCAGCTTCCACGAAAAAACAGCGTTGGCGAGTGAAATTGTGTTCGAAATTAAAAATTTAGATCGTCCTGGGCGATTCTTGAAAAAATCAGAGACCGTCAAAGGAAAAGCTCTTCGCAAAGGACTGTCGGGCGAATGGGATGAACTCTCTGATGAAAAGGCAATCCACAAGGTTTGTCAAGTCTTGCGAGATATATCACGTCAAGACCGACAAGAACGAGATGAGAAGAGAAGGCTGAACAGTAAACGACATCGGCATGTCATCGCTAGGAACAGTGACTCTTCTTCTGCGCCAGCTGCTACAGCTACAGTTGCTGATTCCACTACGGAGGAAATACAACGAAGCGCACAACGGATAGCAGAAACAACGACGGACGAAGTCTTGCAAGGAACAGCAGTCCACCAGTCAAGCACCTATCGCCAGGACTTGCAAAACGAAACAGCAGTGGCAACTTCTTTGGGCACTCCGGGAGAAGCCGGTGCAGGGAACGAAGAATTTACAGAGTCGTACACTCCTTTATAGTTCATATCTACTTTTGCCTGGCATGACTGTCGGTTTGCTCACCCACTTGTTGGGAGCTATCACGATGGTGTGAAAGTTTTTATAACTAGCAAATATGCCGAGCGAGAGCCCAGCGGGAACGAGAAATATGTACTAGCAGGCCGATTTGCTTTTCAAAGAAAGGAAGAGTGGTCCCGGGGAGAAAGTCTTGCTTGTTAAACGTTTCGCCGTCGATAATAGGAGGGATATTGGTAATGGCTATTATCCTACTGTACAACTGTGCTATTCTTACTGCATAGAGGTACGAGTGAAATGCTACTACTGCTAGCTAGTAGTACAACTACTAGCAGCAAGCACTCTGGCTGTACTCTAGTAGCTACTAGCTGGTAGTAGCTACTAGTAGTAGTACTACTAGCTAGTGTTAGCTACAGCTACTCTACTAGTAGTCTACTACTAGTAGCTGGTAGCTACTACTACTATTACTACTAGCTACTACTGCTACTAGAGTAGAGTACTTAGTTGCTAGTAATTGTCTACCAGGGTACCAGGTAGGTAGTACTGCTACTGTACCTGGTACGAGAGTAGCTGCTGGATGTCACCATGATGTTGTTATCTACACGTGCAGACACGCGGGTTCGACACGGGAATGATATTGCATCCACTGAGATGACGTAAAAAGCACGTATGGCATCATTGGCTGGAAATGTCAGCGACGTATGCGTGAAAATATTAAGGTGTGCAATGATGTGCGCAAAGGTATCTTCGTTGATCACCAAAAACCTTCCTGGTTTGCGAGACAACCGATACGAGAGGAGATAAGAGATTAACAATAGAGGTACTCCGGAGTAGCCAGTACATCCCACACAAGGAAACAAACTTATCATATTTTGGACACGCAGATAAACGTCACAATACTGCTCTGAAAGAATAGAATAATTGAACAAATTATAACATTTCTCAACGGAGTGCTTGATTGAGTTCCATTGGCTTTCACGGTTTCAAGTTGTCATTGCAATTGCTCTGATATAAAGGTCAGTTCACAACAACAACAACAAAAATCTGGTTTGCTCCGAAAAAAAAGAAAATTGATGTGATGCACTCTTTGCCTTGCCGCGGATTAAAAGAAATGGAGACTAACTTGTGGGTGTACGGTCGTTTGGCGAGAATAATCTATGCAGATTTTGGACCCTTTCTCGTTAACCTTTCTCATTCAGAGCATGTTGAACCAGCATTGCTCGCTGTCTGACGTCTGACAAGTCTTACTCACCTTTTCTTTCCTTCCTACCATTTCCCTACTTATTTGCAGTGAATCTGCTGTAAAGCACAACAACAGATCTATTACAATTGAAGAAAGCATCACAAAAATGGATTTGTCTTCTGCTGTCACCCCGCATTCACACAGAAGATTCGAGGATGTGGAGGAATATGTAGCAGCACTTGGAGGTGCCAAGGGCACTGTCATTAAAAAAGTTTTGATTGCCAACAATGGAGTTGCCGCTGTGAAAGCCATCCGGTCCATTCGTCGCTGGGCCTATGAGGTTTTTGGAAATGAAAAAGCAATTGCTTTTGTTGTCATGGCCACCCCGGAGGATTTGCGGTACGTAATAGTTTAAAGTATTAATTCCTTTTGAGTGTTTAATTTGGCCATTTCTTCTCATCCTATCCTCTCATTATGATTTATCAAGTGCCAATGCTGAATACATTCGAATGGGAGATGTTATTGTCGATGTCCCGGGCGGTTCCAATAATCACAATTATGCTAACGTTACTTTGATTGTTGAACTTGCCAGGCTCCATGGAGTCCAAGCTGTTTGGGCTGGATGGGGCCATGCCAGCGAAAATCCAATTCTTCCCGATACTCTTCACAAGAGCAATCCTCCTATCAAATTTATCGGTCCTGCTGGACCACCAATGAGGGCCTTAGGAGATAAGATCGGAAGTACTATTATTGCTCAAACAGCCAAGGTGCCTTGCATCGCTTGGAATGGAGAAAATGTCAAGGCTGAGTACGACCGTAATTCTGGAACACTCCCTGAGGAGGCATACGATCAAGCTACCATTGGCAGTGCTGCAGAGGCAACCGAAGCTGCCAATAAGATTGGGTATCCCGTCATGATTAAGGCATCCGAGGGAGGTGGAGGTAAAGGAATCCGACGCGTAGATAAGAGTGAGGATGTAGCAAATTGCTACCGTCAAGTCTGCGGCGAGGTTCCAGGAAGTCCGATTTTTATCATGAAATTATCTTCCCAGTCTCGTCATTTGGAGGTTCAGCTTCTTGCTGACGAATACGGTAACGCCATCGCTCTCAATGGTCGTGATTGTTCTGTGCAGAGACGCCATCAAAAAATCATCGAAGAAGGGCCTCCTGTTGCCGCTGATCCCAAGGTATGGATTGAAATGGAAAAAGCGGCTGTTGCTCTCGCCAAGGCTGTCGGATATGCCAACGCAGGTACAGTAGAGTATCTTTATTCCGAACCTGACAAGAAATTCTACTTTTTGGAACTAAATCCGAGATTGCAAGTGGAGCATCCAGTGACGGAAATGATTACCGGAGCAAATATGCCAGCAGCTCAATTGCAGGTTGCTATGGGTATTCCTCTCCACAACATCCCAGAAATTCGTGCGATCTACGGTCGCAATCGCTTCGCAGAAGATCCCAAGGCCGTTGAAGCCGAGATTGACTTTGACAATACTTCTCGGGTGCCGCCGAACGGCCATTGTATCGCCGTGAGAATTACTGCAGAGAATGCCGAAGCTGGTTTCAAGCCTACCAGCGGTGGAATTCAAGAGCTCAACTTTCGATCCACTCCAAGTGTGTGGGGCTATTTCAGTATGGACAGCTCTGGATCCATTCATGAGTTCGCAGATTCTCAATTCGGTCATTTGTTTGCCAATGGACCCGATCGAGAACAAGCTCGCCGTAGTATGGTACTGGCTCTTAAGGAGCTTTCCATTCGTGGAGACATTAGTACCACCGTCGACTATATTTCCAAGCTGATCGAGCTAGAAGACTTTGTGGACAACAACATTGATACTGGGTGGTTAGATAGCATCATTGCCGAAAACGTGAATGGCATGGCTGAAGGCTTTGGAAGAGGAAAAAGAAGAACAAGTGTTCAGATCAAGGATCTTCACGATCATGTACATGTTATCATCGGTGCAACCATGGTCGCCTACAATAGATGCAAGGCTGGCGAAGATAACTTTCTTCAAGCGTTGGAGATGGGACAGTTGCCGCCTCGCTCTTTGGTCGAAATGAGTCACAAGATTGAGCTTATCCTAAATGGCATCAAATATAAGATAACTTGCACACGCACCGGTCCACATTCTTTTTCAATTGCCAATGATTTTGGATCAAGGAGTGTCCCAACTTCCGTTCGAGTCCTAAGCGACGGTGGGTATTTGATTGACATTTTAGGTAGCAGCCAGGTCGCCTACTTGACCAGTGCGATCGATGCCCCAACTGGAATGAAGATCAACGTTGCTGGAGCCAACATTGCATTTTCACCTGATTACGATCCATCGTCCCTCTCAACTGATGTTGCTGGTAAGCTTGTTAAGAAACTTGTTGCTAATGGATCTCACCTAAAGAAGGGAGAAGCATATGCCGAAATTGAAGTCATGAAGATGTTCATGCCTTTGAAGGTAGACGAAGCTGGCACGATTACCTGGGCTTCAAACGAAGGAGCCTCTCTATCCGCTGGCGATCTGCTTGCTACCCTCAACTTGGACAACCCGGATAATGTCGCATCTGTTCTCTTGTTCGAAGGCGAGCTTCATACTGGTTCGTTCGATACACCAAGTGCCCCTTCTGTTAAAAGACCGCACTTGCTGTTGCGAAAGTCTCTTGAAAAACTCAATAGTGCTGTAGCTGGTTATGTTCTCAGTGAAGAAGATATCGATGCTGCAATGGCCGACTTGGCTGACGCAGTCGTGGACCCCGAATTGCCAGCATTGGAAATCGACGAACAGCTCTCCGTTTTGAGTGGACGTATTCCATCAAAACTCTTTGAAGGTATTTCAAGCATTTTGCTCGAATACCGGAACGCAATCATGGAACAAAAAGGAAGCGGCGTGCAACTGAAGTGAGACTGCAAATTCTTTATTTATTTATTGTGCATTCCAACTCCGCATTCAACTAAAAAGTGGTTTTTCATTCTCTCTCAGATTTCCAGCTGATAGCGTTCTCGACATGCTCAACAATGAAGAAAAGTCCAGGGTCGATGTGTCTGAACAATCCGTCTTCCACATTTTGACAACTCCTTTGCGAGACGCCGTGGTTCCTTTCGCCAAGAGTAAGGCGGTGGGAGTTCCTGGCTCAGAAAGGGCACTCCATAGCTTTCTGGCTCTTCTTCGCAAATGGATTTCCGTCGAGCGCTGGTTTTTTGAGTCGCCGTCTTATGCAGATGCTGTAGAAGATCTACGAAAGGCTCACAAGAATGATTTTCCAGCCGTGCTTGATGTCTGCCGTGCCCACGAGCAGCTCAAGAGTTCGTGCGGTATTGTGAGGAGAATTATTTCTGCAATTGGCGATGGCTACAAGGTTGACTCCAAGACAAGCGATGTCTCGCCCATCGGGAAACGGGTATCTGTCGTTGCTGGAGCCGAAAGTCTGCCGGAGGCTATACCCGCAATCTCGGAGATTGGCTCAATGGGCAAGAAATCGGAATATTCCGATGTGGCTTTGAAAGCGCGTAAATTGCTCATGCAACAGAGCATGCCTAGTTTTGAAGAGCGAAAAGGAAAGGTGCTCGACGCTGCTGCTCGGTTGGCCGCAAGCGAAGGCTCTCATGTTGCCAAGGAAGTTGACGAGCTTTTGGCTGACCAGATTCCTATTGTGGATGTTTTCTTTCCGCTACTCAAGAGCGTTACCGCTGATCCTGAAAAAGTTGGCCTTCTCGAGCTTTACGTGCGTCACTTCTACAGGACCTATTCTTTGTCTGAGTTGACACGAGACATTGTCGGACGCAGCTTGAAATTTACCTTTACCACCAAGCAGTCGGAGAGTGCCATTCATTCTTCCACGTCAGTGCAGAGCGTTTCTGACTTGACTCGCATTGTGAGCAGTTCTGGGTCTCTCAGTAATCTCGGGGAAGCCGAGGACTCTGTCTTGAAAATGGACAACAAAGAAAAAATACCGTCGCAGAAAGTGCGTACTGGCGTGTTTGCCTTTGTTGAGAACTTTTCCGATTTAGCAGACCCAGCTAAATTTACCAATATTCTAGAGCAATTTCCTGCGAGTGCTCCAGCTGATCACGGACCTGTAAATGTTCTTTACTTCGTCGTGATGGATACCATTGTCGGAAAAGTCGAGAATGCTGATGAAAACGTTTCGAATAAATGTGCAACTATGCTGTCGAAGTGGCAAGATGTCCTCAAGTCAGCTGATATTCGCCGTGTGTCTCTTCTCTTTATGCAAGAGCACGACGACGAATTTGAAGAGTATTGCGCCCCTGCTCTTTTCAATTTCCGATTCCCGGACTTTATCGAGGATTCTATTTATCGTCGAATCGATCCAAGCCACGCTCTCCATTTGGACCTGAATCGCGTCGCTGCCAACTTCAAGGTGAAGAGTCTGGGATCTCGACATACATCCACGTGTCAAATCCACTTGTACGAAGGTACTCCTAGAAGCGCCGCTCTGGAAAAGGATAAAGCAGCTAACCGATCTGCCCGTGTCTTTGTGCGAGCATTGAGCTTTGTGCTAGACTTTTCTTCTTCCAGCTTTGAAAGACTTTTGGTGGACGCACTGAACGCTTTGGACCTATCTTCCAGCACGAGCTGTGCTGACAATCATTTGTTCGTCAACCTGGTCAGTGACTTTGAGAAGGCTGTGCTTGACCCCGTTGTCGTCGAGCAAATCGTTGTCGACATCTTGAAGCGCCACGGCGAAAGAGTTACAAATTTGGGAATTGTTGAAGTCGAAGCTCGTATCGTCTGCTGCTTGAGCGCCGACTCTCCTCCTATTGCGCTTCGCCTTGTCGCCAGCAACCCAACAGGCTTCGTTCACGTTATGAGTACTTACGTCGAAGCAGCAGTAGAATCTGGAGGCGACAGGATCTTTAAGCTGATTGGTGGCACCAAGGCGAGTCTTGCCAGTACTGGCGATAGTTCTTGGGAAGGATTGAACGTAGACACCCCATACCCGTTGACGAGACCATTTGATGCCCAAAGAAAGGCTGCCATGCGCTCTAGCGACACGTTGTACTGTTACGATGTTCCAGCTCTTTTTGAAGCAGCTGTCGAACGGCAATGGCAAGGCTCCGCTTCGTCAGCGGACGGCATTGAAGACGGAGTCGCTAGGGCTGTTTCTTCGCGTCCTCTCATGGTTATGTACACGACAGAGCTTGTTGTACAGAAAAAGAATGGTGGTGGTCCCTGGACTATGAATGATTACTTGAATGGGGATTTGGAATTGGCGCATGTCCAACGTGGAGCTGGTGCTAACGATGTGGGAATGGTTGCCTGGTTGATGGTACTCAAAACGGTGGAGTATCCTCAAGGCCGCCAAGTTGTTCTAATCGCGAACGACATCACTCACAAAGCTGGAAGTTTCGGTACTCGCGAAGATGTTGTCTTCAAGATGGCTTCCGAGTATGCCAGGCAAATTCGTGTTCCTCGCATCTACATTGCCGCGAACTCTGGAGCTCGTATTGGCCTTTCGGCAGAAGTTCAGAAGCGCTTTAGAGTCGCCTTCAAGGATCCTAGCAAACCTGACAGTGGCTTTGACTTCATCTATATCACAAAGCAGGATTATGAAGAACTCAACAAAGATATGCAACAAGTGATTGCCAAACCTGTGACCCTCAATGGCGAAAATGTCTACCAGATAACGGACATTATCGGTTCCGAACCAGACTTGGGTGTTGAAAACTTGAAGGGATCCGGTCTTATTGCTGGCGAAACAAGTATCGCTTACAACGAGATCTTTACCATGACGATCGTGTTAGGAAGGTAAGTTCTGTTGTTGCTGCAGTGTCATTGTGGTGTTTTCTATTTTACGCTTTGTTCGCTAAATCGTCTTCTTGTTCACAGATCTGTCGGAATTGGAGCATACCTTGTGCGGCTTGGACAAAGAACCATCCAGAGAATGTCGAACTCTCCGATTATCTTGACTGGTTACCAGGCGCTGAATAAGTTGATGGGTGTGGATGTTTACTCCACCAATGATCAGTTAGGAGGACCTGGTATCATGTATCCCAATGGCGTCTCTCATATGGTTGAGCCGGACCATCTCCGAGCTGTCAAGAATGCGATTGACTGGCTGTCTTATGTTCCTTCAGTGCGAAGAGGGTTGCTTCCCGTGGCTGATATTCGAGGCTACGATGAAATTGAAAGACCTGTTGCCTTTACTCCTTCCCCTGGCGTTCCATATGATCCACGTGCTCTGCTTTCTGGCGGCGAAGACGACAGTGGAATTTGGCAGAGTGGATTCTTTGACAAGGGCAGCTTTACCGAAGCACTTGCTGGATGGGCCAAGAGTGTCGTTATCGGGAGAGCCCGCCTAGGTGGTATACCCATGGGAGTTATCGTCACCGAGAACAGAACAGCTGAAGCCATCAAACCTGCTGATCCTGCCGATGTCAAGGCATCGGAGGCCGTCAAGTCGGAAGCTGGTTGCGTCTGGTTCCCCAACAGTGCTTACAAGACAGCCCAGGCTATCAACGACTTCAGGACGGAAGATTTGCCTCTAATGGTCTTTGCCAACTGGCGTGGATTCAGCGGAGGGCAACGCGATATGTTTGACGAAGTCCTCAAGTATGGTTCTTTAATCGTAGATGCGTTTGTTGCCTACGAGCAACCTGTATTCGTCTTCATTCCCCCATTTGCTGAGATTCGTGGAGGGGCCTGGGTTGTGCTTGATGCCTCGATTAATGCATCCTGTATGGAAATGTATGCTTCTGCTAGAACAGCTCGTGGTGGCGTGCTTGAAGCCAACGGGCTCGCAAGTGTCAAGTATCGGTCGAAGGATTTGATCATTACCATGCACAGAATTGACGACCAGCTCATTGCACTGGACAAGAAGTTAGCTGCGTCTGAAGAAAACGAGAAGAGGAGCATCCAGGACGAAATTTCCATGCGAGAACATTCCTTGTTTCCCGTGTACGAGCAGATTACCGTCCAATTTTGTGGATTGCACGACACTCCAGGCCGGATGAAGGCTGTTGGTGTGATCGAGAAGGAAGTTGAATGGTCAGAATCTCGTGCCTTCTTTTATTGGCGCTTGCGCAGAAAGCTCGCGGAATTCGACCTACGTAAGAAGCTGGTGGAAGCCACGGAAGTTGGGCGATCCGTTGTGACTCTTTCTCCCGTTGAAGCCAGTAACGTCGTGAAGAGGTGGTTCCTGGAGACTCCTGGAATGACCGAAGCGAGCTGGTCGGATGATAGATTGTTGCTTCAGTGGATGGGAGAACGATATGCCGAGCTAGAACAGAAGGTATTAGCCTACACCAAGCAATGCGTTGTCGAGGAAGTTGTTCAGGTTATGACTTCGGGTGGAAATACTGCAGTTGTTGGAACAGCTGGCATTGTCGAAGGTATTGGAGCGGCATACAACAAAATGGACGCAGAACAAAAGGCACAATTCATGAAGATGCTGAAGGAGACGCTTCCAATTTCTTAGGAGGTTTTGTTCGTTATTTGTTTTGCGCCCCCATAACCGCGAAAAAGCACTTTGGCACGGAGATGCTGAAAGCGACGCTTCCTCTAACTAAAAAGGTCCTGTTCATTTGTTTTGTGCCCTGTCTATTCGCGAAAGAGCACTTTTGCGCACTTTCATCTGTACTCATTTTAAAATGATAAGTTTTCGAAATGTTTCGTTCTTTAATATTCATTAGCTTTTCTGTTGGTTTGCCCAGATAGCCTCGATGCTATCAAGCGCTCCTGTTCCCTGACTAATCATTTCAAGAATCTGCTGCTTCTGCAGGATTGCTTGGTCAGGGGACATGACGTGGGATGCTTCACCGCACATTTCCTTTTCAAAATTCATCGAAACCTTCTTGGCCTTTTCCAGGACTTCTTCCGGAAGACGTGCTAGACGGGCACAATTTACCCCAAAACTGTTGGCTACTGCGCCCTTTCCGAGCGTGTAAAGAAATGTAATGTCGTCTCCTTCCACAATGCTCTCCATATGAGCAAGGCGGCAGTTTGGGTCGTTTCTTCTTTCGTGTAGGAGGGAATGCCAATGTGTCGCAAAAAGTGCTAGTGCGCCAAGGTTTCGACAAACGTACGACAGAACAGCACTGGCGATGGCGGTACCATCAAAGCTTGACGTTCCCCGACCGAGTTCGTCCATGAGAATCAATGAACGGCGAGTCGAACCTCGAAGGGCAGCTGCCGTTTCTGCAAGTTCCACGAAGAAAGTCGACTGACCGAGCAAGATCCGATCGGATGCGCCTAGTCGTGTCATGATGTTATCAACCGGCGTAAGCTCGCACTCGGCAGCAGGCACAAAGCTTCCCATCTACCAAGATGAAAGAAAATGAAAGAAAAAAATCCGTATGCATGAGTGATGTTGGGAGGAGAAAAAACGGAAGCAGAAATTAACCGGCACAAATCAAAGCACGTACTTGAGCAAGAATACTAATCAAGCAAGTCTGACGCAGCAGCGTACTTTTGCCGCCCATATTTGGACCGGATAGCAAAAGAACATTGGCTTTTCCGGGTTCTAGCGATCCCAAATTCAAATCATTTGGAATAAATTCCTCGCAACCTGGCGTCTTCTCGACACATGGATGGCGACCTTGAACGATTTTGATACAAGGCGCAGCATCGAGGGGGCATTCAAGAATTTTGGGGCGGCAGTATCCTGGTTGGCCAGCAAGACGCGCAAGAGATCCAAGAGCATCTAGCACGGCTGTACAGGAGGCAACAGCAGCCCAAAAGGTTCGCTTCTCAGCGAACTTAGCAAAGATGTGCTGCATTTGGCGAGCCTTGCGTTCCTTATGTACCTCTATGGCTTGTTCCAGAGATAGTACGAGGTCTTCCACGGCTGCTGCTTTATACTTGTTGATTTGCTTGGCTCCAGTGCCGCGCTTTCCAACCATGCGAAACGAATCAGGAATGTTTTTAACAAAGACGGGTAATTCAATCACGAATTTGTCCTTTGCATCCGGGGTCGTATTCTTGTAGACCCACGTATTCTTAGCATTCGAAGAGAGAACATTGCTGCACATATCATGTTTAAAGTCGTCAAGTTGTTGGTGAATCTGATCAATGGCATCACAAGCTTCGTCAAAGTCAGTGTCAACACCACGACCGGGTTCGAATTCACCTTTAGCTGCTTTTTCAAAGTCAAAGACAGAAAAAAACCACTCGACGTCTTGGTGAATATCCGGGAAGAAGCCGCCTGCCTGAGAACTCGTCACAATATTTTTCAAAAGGCCGCTTTGAATGTCAAGTCCAACAAAGAGCTCCGGGATCTTGCTGGCGCTCCTGAGTCCATTCAATATCTTGGAAAAATCGCCAACCTTGCGCTTCGTGTACGTTTTGGTCTCGTAGAGCACGGCTCGGCTACTCGGGTGACTAAGTAGTGCGTCTTCGTCGTCGGCGCCGGGCATTTTTTGGCCACTCAAGGCGTGGATTTTAGCAAGCAAACGCTCCAAGTCTCCAACGCCGGTAAGCAACGAAGTGGCCTCGTCCAAGGCCATTGCAACGTCCCCAGAGATCAACTCTTCGACAGCATCAGCACGACGATCAATATCGGCTTTGCGGAAGAGTGGTCTAAGCAACCATGCTCTTAGCATTCGCTCACCATGTGGCGTCTTCGTAAAATTAATTTTTGACCATAGACTTCCAGTCTGCTTGTAGTCGATCGAGTTTGCCAAAATCTCAAGCTGGACGAGAGTATTGCCATCGAGAGACATGTGCTTGATGCGGTCTTCCTCGTTGTCTGTTTCAAAGGCAGAAATGGTGGGTGGTGTGGCAGCTGCAGTTCCAGCTAGAGCGGCTGGTGTAGGTTCTAATTCGTCCGCCCCATCATCAAGACGATCGCGGCTAATCTTACCTTCGGAAGCAACCGGAGACACGGGAGGGATGTAAGCCTTGATGTTGCCCATACTCAAGATTTCCGCATCAATCAGATTACGTTGCAAGTAAAAGAGGGCCGCCCCAAAGGAGGACAAGGCAAGTTCAGCACCTCCTTCCACGACCGAACGCAAGACGCGAGGCCAGCGACTAATGCTCTCCACGTCTTGTTGCTGCTTGGAACCTTTGGGAAAATATCCGCGGCGGTGTAGCTCGCGTAGAGTTTCCTGGGTGTTCCAGGGTTTGACAATGCCTCGATCCAACTTCAAACGAATGTCAGCATCGACAGCTGTTGATTTGGGGAATGTTTCAGTAGGATGAATGTTTTCCACTAGAAAGGGAGAGGCCGACGTAGCCTGAAGGGACTTTAAAAGCCCTCGTAAGGTGGGAGAAGCGCCATCCTCCTCACCTTCAAGCAAAATCTCTGAGGGCGAAAAGGTAGCAATGAGTGTGGTCATGCGGGTCCGGAGCACATCATCGGCGAATTGTCCAATGGTTATTTTGGCCCGAGCGGCATCAACAACGACAATTCCGTATTCACAGACTGGGCGCACGGCGTCTGGATCGGTGTCCACTTCCATAGCGTCGCCGTGGTTGTCGATATCCGTGCAGAGGACTTCTCGAATGGCCATAAGAGGCCCCACTTGCATACTTTCATTTTCGTTGCTGTTGGTCAAATCTGCATTATCCAAGTAACAAAAGGTACGAGTTCCCATCGTCAAAATGCTACAAACTTCACGACAGATCACTTTTGGCTTTTCTCCTCGGGTCATTTTCTTGCGTTCTTTCAACATCTCGGGTGTCTCGGTTTGCTCGACCCGAGTGACCTTGTATCCAGCTCGTACCAGTTTGTCCGAAAAGTTTCCGTACGATACCTCTGGAAAACCAGCATGGGCAATGTGCCCTTTCATGTACTGAAAGCCGAGGACATGGACGCCAATGTCGGCGTCCATGTGAAACATTTCGTAGAATTTTCCCGTCTTGAACAAGAGTACCGTATCAAAATACTGCTCCTTGGTCTTCCACCACTGCTCGACACCTGGCGACAATTTCTTATTGTTGTTTCGGGCTATCAATTCACGATAATCCACCGTGAGGGTCCGAGGATCGTAGTTGGGGGATCCTTTGGGACGGCCTCGAGAATCTTTGGGATCCAAAAGGAATTTGAGATGGTTGTGAAGGTGGGATCCTGTTGGATTGACAGCATTCATGACATAGGGCAATGCACGTGGAGTTCCATCAGCATTGATACCACCATTGGATGCTTCCATAGCAATTGACGTTGCCGAAGTACGCGTGGAGGAAGGAGGTGTTACTTTGCGAGGAGCCCCGGTCGTGATATTGGAATTTTCTTGCGTCGCCTGCGCTTGTGAAAAGGCCGAGAAGGAGTTCAGTGAAGTGGGTGTCACAGCTGAATCAGAGGACGATACAGGCCGGGACGTCTTTGGAGTCGTTCGTGGCGTCAAGACATCATTTGTTGGCTTGTGTTGTGTGACTTTGATACTAGTTTTGGTAGCTACCTTCTTCTTTTTGCGTGGTTGCTCATCTTCGTGGTCGTCAATGTCGTTGTCGTCATCTGATACGAGCCAATCATCGGCTTGTTCTTCTTCTTCTTCGACGGCATCATCAAACTCTTCGTCATGCTTGTCTTCGGAGGAATCCGAATCAAACTCAAATTCTTCATCGTCGGAATCATGAATGCGAGGACGCTTTCTGGTACTCGAATTGATGGTTTTGTTTTTGTTTTTTTGAGGCGTTGTTTCTTCTTCTTCTGCGTCTGAAGAAACCATAGCATCATCCTCGCCAAAATCTTCGTCGTCCAAAAAACGAAATTTTTCAAACCGCAAATCGAGCCATTCTGATTCGCCATCTTCGTATTCCAAAAAACAACGGTGTCCATCCTTCTTCTTGACGGTACACGCATAATATTTTTTATCGTCTCGCCAAAATACTGCTATACCGGTATTGATTTGTACTTTGGCAGCCTGAGGGTTGATCGTCTTGTTATTCTTGTTGTTAGTGGTAGTAGCAGTAGTAGTAGTAGGGGAAGCTTTTGGAGCAGTTTTGGAAGTGACAGTTGTGTCATTGCCACTTTTGTCAATGTTGGGTGTCACCGGCGATGCTGATGATTCGACGATGTTTTTGGCTTTGCTGTTGGTAGTAATCGAACGAGGTAACTCGCTGCTCCCACCTGTCAAAGAACCGGGCGAAGATGCTTTATTGGATCCATTATTACTATTATTTGTAGAAGCAGAGGTATTTTTTGCGAAAGTGGTAGAAGACGACGACTTGTTGGCCCCAGTCTTGTTTTTTACTGTGAAAAAACTGAATAGATTTTGTTGCCTCTTGGTGCTGCCGCTACTCGTAGCTGCCGTGCCCTGGCTTTTCTTGGGTGGCATGGTCAGGTATTCGTTTCAGTTTGTATTTTGGTGCTTATTCTGTAGAGTACTGCGCAAACAATGGGCTGTTCTAATGTTGTCCAGCAGTAGTTATTATCGAGTACGGCCAGTCATAATGAAAATGGAACGAAGAAATGAGGCGCCTTTTCTTGCTAAATAATTTTTCATTGGATTTTGGAGGCAAACCCTTATGACTGCCCGGGTGTCATAAGAAGCGTATCACTCAGTAAATTAGCTGGTACTATCTACTTGTACTCTCTACTACTCAGTAGCTAGTTAGTAGCACCCAGTAGTAGACTAGTACTACGGTAGCTCTACTAGTAGCTAGCTCGCTACTAGTAGTAGTAGTAGTAGCAGTACTTTTCTGTACCTGGCTTTCACCAACTAACGAGCAAAAATAGTACCAGGTAGAGGAGATTTTTAAGGACGAGTAGACTAGACCTACTAAAATGCTCCTAAAACAATACCAGGTAATAATACTAATTATTGACAAACGCTACTGTAAATAGCTAGCTGGTACTAGTAGAGCGAGTAGTACTAGAGTACTCGTAGTACAGTAGTAGTAGTACAGTAGTAGTAGTAGCTACTGTACTCAGTAGCTAGTAATCATAGCTACCGTAAGAAACTTAGAAATACTAGCTAGTCTAGTCTACTACCACTCCGAGTGGTAGTAGTCTAGTTGTATTAGTACTACTAGCTACTAGTAGTCAACTAGAGCGACACTCTAGCTAGTACTCTAGCTAGCAAGACATCATATCATCAGATTCCGTCCGAGGTCCGAGTACTACTGGTACTACAACAAAGCACAAACATCATAATACACTGGTACACATCGAGCAACGTCCTCATTCGTTTCTCTCCTCTCTCACTCTCTGCTGCTGCATCAAGAACAACGATAATCGATGCTTATGGGATGACCATCTTTTTCACAACACAATATTTTGCAGAGAAGAGCACAAGTTAAGCGAGATTATAGATGCGTAATTGAGCTGAAGAGAAAGAAGATACCTTGCTCCTTGCTTCAACGGTCTCTAAACTCTAAATAGCATTCATCTGTCTGTCTTTGCATCACCATGGTGGCCTCATCTCCAAACAACAATTTTTCTACCGCCGGGAAGCATTCCGCCAAAACTCCGTCGAATGAGAAAGGATCTCCTGCCATGACAGATTGCCCTGTCACACCTAAACCAAGCAAAACGCGTACCAACACCACGGTAGGTACTCACCGACCGCCAGATACCGATGATCCCCTCTTGCTTTCCATTGCAGCCAACCAAGCCGTCTTGGTGCAACAGCTGATTACTATAACGTGTTACATACCGACCAACAGTGTAGGAGCTGTGATTGGTAGGCGAGGAGCTACCGTTGCACAAATTCAAAAACAAGCCCAGCAAACGGGAACTTCGAATGGAGCTGTTAGATTAAGTATTGCGGGAAATCCAAACAGTTCTAACCAAAAGGATGCGCTAATGGGAAATGGCAGTGGTAATAACGATTTTGTTTCCTCCAGAATGGGGCAAGGAGTAGCACTAGCAGTAGCCGCTCCCCTATCGCCCAATCCAGCACATACTAATATGGAAGCACCTGCCCTAATGACGCAGCATACACCCATCCAACAACAACAACAATCGACTGCCACATCCGTGCCCTATACCTACACGGAATTGGACTGGTCATCTCCCGCTTGGACTCCCATTGTTATACGCGCAGATCCATGCGCTGCATTGACAGCAGCCACCTTGTTGAAGGAAAAGGTAGGGCCTATGGATGATATCGTCATGGATGTACCGTTGGGCAGAGCCAAACATGCGGCAGTGGTGGGGCGACGGGGCTACGTATTAGCCAATCTCAGTGCCGATTCGAATGTCAGGATCATGGTACCTCGACGTGAACTTCGGCATGATATCATTCAATTGGAAGGACAACTCGATAAGGTCAAACAGTGTTTAGAACGAGTCTTGGCAATTGCCAGTGATTCAGCCGCTGCAAATGCAACGAATGCTGCATCTGCTACTGCAAACAACAACAGCAACAATAACAACGCTAACAGCATCAAGAAGAAAGGTAAAAACAACAAAAATGACAAAACTCGCGCTGTCGTGATCAAAATGCCCGACCTTCCTTCAGTCACTAAATTGCGGAATATTGGTCGCAAATCGGATACTTTGATCAAGAAAAAGAAGGCCGATGATAAGGTAAATTGGGATCTCACCATTACTGGGAATTCCATGGAAAGTGTTCAGTCGGCAGTGGCCATTTTGAGAAAATGGAGCGATGACAAGCAAACGGCACTGGAATCCAAGGAAAAAGCAAGTATAGAGACCAGAGATTCGACAATGATAACAACATTCATGAAAGAAAGAGATGCCGACGATGCGTCCAGCACGTCCAACACGAATATCAATAATAGCAGTAAAAATAATACGACTCCTAAAGGGAACAAAAAGGGTCGATGGAAACAGAAAAGACCTCGTGGGAAAACTCGAAATCGAAACAACGACAATAACAGCAACAACGACAATGCGAACAGCAAGAATACCGATACTTGATTGTCTTGAATTGCTCATCTCTTTCTGTATGTATGTTTGTACATATGCATATGCACACATGGATATATACATAAATACTGAGTGTGTGTGTATATATATATATAGAGAGAGAGAGAGAGATTATTTGACGTGATGTTGCTTTGGGACTTGTGCAGCTTCGATGAGAGCCAAAACATTTTTTACGCTGACTCGATACTGATTCCATACAAATGGCCGGGGAGAGTGAGACTCTATTGCGGCTCTCATTTGGAAGCTTTTTCGTCGAGGACGATATATTGCTTGCATTTTATATGGGTGTTTTACCATACAGTACCTCCAAGGCAACTATAGTCAATCTCTCTTTGCTTAGTCCCTCGCAGACATCACCAGCCTGCCAAAAAATAATCTACAATTGCTTTTACCAGGCCTACTACTCTAGAGTAGTAGTCTAGACTGCTATTAGCTACTAAAGCTACTACTGAGTACTCGAGTAGTTAGTAGTAGCAGCTACCGTACGTAGTAGTACTGTAGAGATGAACCAACTCCATCGAACGCAGGAACTACACTGCGACCAAGTCTATCGAATTACCAGGTACAGTAAGTACTAGTAGTACTCTACTAGTACTGGCTGCAGTAATTAGGTACTGAACCACACTAAATTTACATAGGCTGCTGGCGATTGACACGATGTAGTAATATTCCAATGCGGCAGGTAAATCGGGGTTTAACGCATTAAGTACCCAAAGCGCGCTAGCGGGAGTAGCCAAAAGATGTTCCGATCATAGAGAGTATCATAAGCAATGCGTCTCTCTACGAATGGAAAAGAACCTAAGCAACAAGCTTTACCATCTCGCCCCAAGGTTAACGCTACAGTTATAACAACAGCATCAACAAGGTTGCCATTAAACTGTAGACTACAGAAGCTTAACAAAAGGTGCTTTGGCTTTGATGGAATAGAGATTCAATCAAAATACATTGGTATCCTGCTCGTTTGGCGGTCTGTGTCTTTTAAATAAGAGTATTGTAGTTGAAGAGATACACATATTACCATAACCTCCTCCAAATTCAAGCTCTTTCTCAGCAAAAATTTCAACCCATCATTCCCACCTACCTTGATTTGCAATGATGGGAGTAAAAACTGCAACGGCAGGCCGCCCTGCGAGTACTCGGAGTGATGGAACTGAGCCCTGGGATGAACGTCCTCAGGCTGATGCTACCATTAACGACCACAACGAAGCTAGTGGTGGCAACAAACCAAACCTCGACAACCAAAGTACCATGAGACGAGATATGCCGTACGGATACAGCGAACAAGAACTCGAAGATGGTGATCTTCCTACCTTGAGCCTCTCGCAGAAGCCACCGTCGAGTACCAGGCTGGCATCCCCTTCTCGTTTTGAACTGAAAAAGCAACGTGAATTTTGGAAGCAACTTGATTCTCCTTCCTCCAACTCCAGAGACGAAGAAGGACCGGACGATGAAATGGGCGCCTATCGTGCGGAGATGAGAGAAAGTAAAGGTGTTTACAAGAAAAAACACAAAACGAAGGTTCTTCGAAGGAGAGAATCCGACTACAGCGACGACGATTCACGCGACTCCAAAGAATATGTAGAGGAAGATAACGAGGACACCAACTTTTGCGACAGCACACTTCAAGCCATGACTACAATTTGTGGAGATGCTGGCCTGGCGGAAATGTGTAGTGGTGCTCCTGACAAGGACAACAATGAGAGTTCTAGTGAAGACATAAAGCCACGAAAAGCCAAGAATCTCAACCTCTTGAATGCCAGAGATGAAGGTGAATCAGTGGACGAACATACGGCCATTGAAGTCGAATATGTCGAACCGCCCCAGGATTCATCTGGAATGGAACAGGAACGTCCTGAAAATTGGAGTCCAACCCGTAAGAATGCATATCTGGCTGCGTTGGCTCGAAAGGCCAAGGAAGACTTCGAAAAGAGTCAGGGCAAAAACGGTTCATCATCAATGGCAAGAAGAGTCCAGTCAAATTCAACAGCCGAGCTGGCCAATTCCCCGGAAGATGTGTACAATAGCTTGAATGCTGCAGAAAAACGCAAGTTCTTGAGGCTCATCAACAGTGGTGTGAGTCCCTCTGAAAGTGCTCAACGTGTACGAATCGAACGATCGGCTGCTGTCGCCATTGCCGCTGCCGGTAGCAAGTCCAAGGATGGGAAAAATTCCAAAAAGGGAAAGCTGTTTTCGAAATTCTGGAAGAGAAGTGGTAAGAAGGATCCACCCAAGGATGCTCCTCCAAGCTCAGCTATTACATCCGCTTCTGTAGGAGCAGCATCTGTAGAAACAGCTGTGGCTGTTGCAACTGAAGGTCCTGTGGCGCAGGAAGGCTCAGCACTGGCAGCCACACCACCGCAAGACAAGCCCCGTGATCCAGAAGGTTTCCCAGTAGTGGAAAGTGAAAAACGAACAGTACCACAAGAAGAGAAGAAGGATGATGACCCTCGCCAAGTTGCAGGACAACCTGCAAGTGTGCAGCAAACACTTTCTCTGGACGATGAAAGTACATTTGAAGGATTGTCTCCAAACCCTTCACAACAATCCCAGGAGTCTGTTACGGTTGATTCTACGCCGCAACTAGCCACCAGTGCATCTCGAAGCAAATCTGCTGATCGGTCTATTAACAGTTCCAGGGTAGCCTCGGAAGCTGATGCAGCTGTTGCTACCTCTTTTGCCAGTAGCGAGCGTGAGGGGGCTGAGATTTCCAAGGAAGCTGCTTTTCTTCAAGCAAGCTCCACGCCCGGGAATACGTCTGGATCAACACAGGGCAACGGGGATGCACAAAGCGATGAATTTGCTAGGAGTGGAATCAACTACTATGATGCTGTGAGACGTCAACTTTCTGAGTCGGATGATGAGACCAACTTTTCCAACGTTACAGGTACATCGAAGTCCAAAAGTAAGCGTGCTTCTCGTCTAGGTCCTCTTCTTCATGGTCCTAAGCTTCAAGGATTTTCCAAACTTTCCATGTCAGAATCACCGACGACTACACCAGCAGCCAACCGCCAAGCTACTACCGTGACACCAGATACTGCCGTTGCCAGTGAATGGTCTCATCAAGAGAGGAATGGATTAGTTACCCCGGACACCACAGGTCGCAGCGTTGATCGTGACTTGGGAGAGTTTTCGGTGCAAGACGAAAAAAAGACCGAAATCGAGAGTCCCGAAGCAGAGAAGACATATTCGACTCCTGCTGTGACTCCTGAGCAGACCCACGCAAATGATTCATATCCCTTGATAGATGAAGAAGAAGTCCTAGGGCGCGTTGAGAAAGACCTGCTCCGCCCAGTCATAAAATTTTCGAGTCCTGTGCCTACATCCTTGGAATCGGCATTTGAACAAAAGGCATCGCCACTAACTGATAAATCGCCCCAGGAAAAATCTGGTGCTACTTCTGATCCTTCTCAGGAAGAGTTAGACTTGAATATGAAACAATATTTGAACTCCACGGAAGTATATTCACAGTCTGGACATCAAGAATATGTCAACGATAACATTTCAATAGTGAGTGGTACCACCGCTGAGACGAGTCTTTACGGCGCTGGTTCTGTCTTTACTCAGAATACTAATTTGACGCAATCATCAAGGGCGCGTAGACCAGGAGCAGCCAAGAAACGCCTTGAGAAGGCGAAGGAAGCTGAAAGGCAAGCATCAAAGAAAATGGGATGGCACGAATCCATTCGTGCTGCGGCTCAGACGCAGAATCGCGAGTGGAAGCCTGAAGAAGGTTGGGTCGACTACCAAGCGCCCAGCGAAGACGTTGTTCCTAATGATTTGAACGACAGCGATGCTCCTTCCGAAAAAATCCACTTAAATCTCCAAGTATCAAAACATTCCAAGATGCCCGAAGAATCAGCAACGGCAAGCAAGATCAAACCGGAAGTCCAAGTCCAAACTCTTACAACCACCAACCAACCAGAAGTTATTCATGAGATTTCCCCTCCTCCTGCCAAGCAAACTTCCATATCTCATGAATCAACCCCTTCTTTGAACTTGGACGAAATGTCTGTTGAGCAGTCCGTCGCCCACTCTGTCGACCACTTCATGCAATCGGTTGCTGCTTCTTCGCCTGTAAGGCCTGCCAGGAAAAGAGCCGTAGCCTCGCCCATGCGCACTCCGAGACATACCACTTCTCCATCGAAGCGAAGTGGTTGGGTCGACTCCATGCAAGCGGCCACCGCCAACATTGTCGACGACAATCAAAGTTGGGATCCAATGACTGGCTGGGCGAATATTAATATTGATGCCGCCAGATCTCCCGAAAATCTTAACAGACATGATTTTGCGTCGCCTTCTGCTCGCTACGGGCAGAATACAATTGAGGAACGTCAAAACGAGTTGTCGGTTCGATCTAGCTCTGAGAGCCCTCTGAACCATCAAGCAACAGAGCACTACACCAGCAACAACCAAACATCACCCAGTCGAGAACCTGCGAATGCTCGAGCAGAAGAAAAATCAGATCAAGTTGTCATGAGCTTGCCCCCTCGCGAACCAACTCAGAAAAGAGACCTGGCTGTTCAAGATAAGTACCATGATTCAAAGTCTCCCCAGCGGCAGACCGACTACGGCCCAAAATTTTCAAATGGCAAAAAGGTTGACCAGGACACGTCTGAAGAGGTTCAGGGCGAAAGCTCCAATATGACGCCGGTCAATGTGGTGAGAGAGAAAGTTGGCGAAGACGATTTCAATTGGTTTCCCCAAACGAGAAGAGGTTCGTCCACAGCATGGACGGACAACGAAGGACCCCAGTCGGCGCAAAAGTCTGTTGATACTTCCATGTCTTCGCGGAGAAGTCGCGGCCCTGTAGATGTTGACGAGGCAGATATGATTCCTGACGATTCCGATGAAGACGCTAGCGTCCAATGGGGCGGTGTTGTCTTTGAAACAGGCTCGCCAGCCAGGACACGTGCTGTAGACAAGGCAGAAACACCCCTTCAATCAGGTTCGTCCGTGACCTCGCTGAGTTCATTCAAGTTGAATGCAAGTAGACGAGACACGTCTCCTATCCGTGCCCGGCCATTTTCTGCAGCTTCGGCCTCCCCACCAAGAGTAACATCACAGCCACCGGCTACTGCCACCGCTTCTCCACCTAAAGCCTATGATGCAACAAAAAGTAGAATTGGTGCGTTTCCAGCAAGGGTAAAGTCTCTTGGTACCGGCATCTCACCCATGGACCAGTCTGGAGAAAACCAAGTCGAGCTTGGTGCCGAAGACGATGACGAAAGTGCTAACTCGTCTACGGTAAGACGGCGTCTTCAAGAGTGGGAGGGTCGAGCACCTAGATATCCACAAGATTATAATGGTGACGCTGCTCGCCTCAATTCATCCACAGCCGAATGGAAAGCTTTCCTCGGAAAACAGGTTCACGCCGAGAGTGCAGTTGGTATTGGTGCACCTAAATACGTTGGGGACCGTCAGAGCGATTCTATTTTTGATTTGAGTGTCACAGGAGAAAATACATCTGTCGGCAGCCCTTCCCGGAACAGTACTGTTGGTCTTAACAGACTCGACTTGGAAGCTGATCAATATGCAAAGGCTTACGATGCAAATAATGCGCCTTCTGTTGTAAATAGTGATTTCTCCGACGGAAATGAAATCAACAAAGGTTTTCTCGGACGCCTCGCAAGCTGCGCTGCTCCTATGGTGCCGAAACGACTTCAAGACAGTTCTGCTGACGCCATGGCACACTTGGCCTTTTTAAGAACAAACAATCAAGACAGCAAGGGGCGATTCGTGCCACCTCATCTGTGTGGTCGCCCAGATATCATCAAGGAAGAAGGCAGCGAAGCGGGTCAACCCAAAGGCAACAACCGTCGAGCAACCTTTTCTGCGGGTGATTTCAAGACCAAGGATAGTAGTCAAGCTAAAGGAGACACACAGAGCGTAATTTCTGAGGACTTCGGTGCGAAGACTGCGTATCTCGAGGCTCTCGCTATGAAAACGGCTGTTTCAAAACCGCGATCATCTTCCAGAAGTGGTAGCCGCGGACGTAGCGCGCGGTCATCGGCCGCTTCTGATATTTCCTCAAACAGCACCAAGTCTCACACGGAAAAATGGAGAGATTTTTTGGACAAGAAGCGACGAGCTAGCGCGAGTGCAAGTCCCTCCAAGGTCCGACCCAGTAACACCAGCGACGCTTCCGCTGCAGCAGAAACCTACGCTGCCAAGAAGGTAGAAGAAATGATGGCCATAATGGCATCTCGGTCCAAATCTGCTCCTCGCAGCTTTCGAAGTGGAGATGAGCGATCCGACGAGAACACGAGTCGGGCGGTGGATACAATGATTCAAGATCACACTAGGAGCTCTGATGGCGTCGCCAACAGGCGCGATGTTTACGACGTTTCCAAGCAAAATATTGCTGGTGGCCGCGCAAAAACAGATTCCTTGGTAGCCGCAGAGCAACTTGCTTCGGCCAGAGTTAACGCAATGATGCAAGCGCTGGCCAATGATAGTGCTCAAATGGAGGAAGGTGAGATCTAAAGCCATTATGGACACTTTAAAAACCAATCTACTGCAGAAATATGGCTTCTGTCGTTGAGACGAAGTTTAGCGCATGTATTATATTATTTTTTGTTCGAAGACAAAAGCATCACTATCATAATCACCAGTAAAAAATAAAATAAATGTTTCTAGCCTGTCGTTTATTGAAATGCACATTATTTGTTCGAAACTATCGACCACTCTAAATTCCGTCCCTAATACTAGCAGCTACGGAGTACTGTAGTAGAGTAGACGTAGTATGGTAGTAGTGGTAGTAGGTCAATTGTATTATTTAGCTAGTACTAGTAGACCATTTCGTACTGCTGTGTAATAAATTCTCAGAGCTGGACTCCCTATCGGCAAGCTTTTTCATGCTGCAAAAACTAAAACGATAGGGAGAAACGCGTGACAACAAAGATGGAGAGCTTCTTTTTTTTTTTTAAGAAAATGGAAGTGTCAGTTTGCAGGCAGATGGGAGTCGAGCCGTTTCGGGTTCCAAAGATCACTCGGTAATTCTGTGGGACATTGAATCCTCCCGGAAACTTGTGGATTTATGGGAGCACTGGAAAAAAAGAGGCGATGCAGAGAGCCGAACCGAAGGACAAGTCCTGTCGGTGGCGTGTTCCGACGATGGACGGTACGCTGCAGTAGGAAGACGGGATGCAACGGTCAGCATCTTTGATATTTGACAACCCAAAAGCAATCTTGTAAAGACCTTTACCGGACACAAATCAGGCATTACCAGCCTGGCTTTCCAAACTCAATCCCTGCAATTTTTTTCGGGAAGCGAAGACCGATGTATTCGGTACGTAGTCATGAATCATGTATTCGTTGAGATATAATTCTGCTATGCTACAGAACGGTTCTTGTACAGTGCCCCCCCCCACACACACACACACACACACACACACACACACACACACACACACACACACACACACACCACCCCACCCCACCCGGTTGTAGTCTACCAGGTAGCTTCATAGCGAAA
>Ga0100402_1001707_pt1 | contig 25211 bp, 14 predicted proteins | sample CryGeyme20150102_FD_80419 | JGI IMG/M metagenome (GOLD analysis project Ga0100402, IMG submission 80419) | Groundwater microbial communities from Crystal Geyser aquifers in Utah, USA - Crystal Geyser metaG 2015-0102 | ecosystem: Environmental > Aquatic > Deep subsurface > Groundwater | place...
ACATAAGCCCCAAAAAGTTCTGTTGGCCAAAACTACCCCGGGATATTTTTTTTCCATATCCCGGGATGGTTTTCCAAATCCCGGGGTCGCCATATCCCTCGTTTGGTGATAACACATCACCATTACAGTAATACTTAGTAATTCCTTGAATCTTCGAAGAATCCAACTTGGTCAAAAAGTCGTTATGGTACGTTAGGATTTCAGAGAAAACTAAAAAATAGAGTAGTACCATACTACTTCTGGCTGTAGTACCAGGTAGTATGGTAGATGCAATGGTTTTAACAAACTACAGTAATAGGTAATCAATAATGATATAGTTTTTACTACCAGTACAAAACAACCAAAATAACTGAAATCTATTCTAAATTATTTCCAGGGGCAACGATGCATGCCATCCTGGTGCAGGCATCGGAGCTCAATCGCCGAGGAGTTCTGTCCGGTGATCGGGGATTTTCATTTGAAAGCTATCGACGGGCCCTGTACTTGCTGCTTGCAAAACCTTCTTTGGGCTACGAAATAATTATTTCATCCTCCAAGCCATTGTTGCTTCGCTCCGTCAACTCTCTCGTCTACCAATCTCACTTATACCACATTATGCTGTCATCTGGTAAATCCGATGGCAGTAGACAGGCTCGTTCTTGTCGAATCGACCCTTGCATCGTTGACAAATCCTTTGAGTTTCATCCAGACGAGGACAAAGACATATCCCCGGCTCAGCAAATACGGATCTACATGGGGATGCTTTTCTTTAATCTTGCATCTACTATTCATTTAAGTGTGGATTCGCTTCGGTATCCAGAGTATGCACTGCGCGTGGCATTGGAATTGTACGAAGTCGGGTTCGATCTGTTGCTTCAAGTCGACGATGAAGGGCTCTTCAGCAATGACAGTAATAACAATGATTGGCCAGCCGACATTTCTCTTGCAATTCTGACCAATATGGCCGAAATTCACTGGACATTGTCCGAATTTGCCAAGGCTGCCAGGCTCATGGAGCTACAGCAGAGTTTGTTAGAGATTGTCGAGTCCAATGTGCGACAGAGCTGCTACTCGGAGCAAGAATTGGAGGCCTTTGCCATGAACATTCATTTGATGCGGACACCAAGTGGTGCAGCAGTAGCATGACGGCGCCAATGACCAACGAGCTCAAGCCAATACGAGGCAATGTCGACTCGCACTCTATTGGGGGTGCCGACACTCTCCACTTCTGGGGTTTGGATAGCTACTAGGCAGTCCAAATGAGACTTGCACAAATGCCTTGGTTTTCTGCAACTTCTTTGTAAATGTAATGCTATTTTTGTCTTATTCATTCTCTAGATGTTGTAACCGAAGAGCATAACAATGCACCGAACAGGCGCGCAAGCAATGAGTTCTTAGATTGTCTGCCTCTGAAAGGCCAAAGCAAGGCCACTTCATCTTCTTTCAGAGAATCATGGAGGATTGTCGCCCAGTGATCAAGAGCTAGCCACTGCATTGCAAAAGCTGCTCCACGATGTGGTAACTAAGATCAATAGTAGCAAGTGTGCGTACTTCCCTGCCATCGATCGCACGAGTCAAATCTGAAAATATCCAATAATGAGCAATATCGTTCAGTAAGGCAAGGTAGCAAGCGGGATAGGAAGATATTGCAGAAAATGTCCATTGCTTTCGAATGTTCGACCCAGACCCAACAGAATCACGAGTAGAACGTACCAATGAAGCAATATTCACCATAGGAAGCAGACAGGAATTGACAGCTCCATGAAACAAAAATGACAGGTTTACCCAAACGCGGGGATTCTTCTGGCACTCTCCTTTCAATAGGTACTGATTGTGATGGTTGGTATCGCCAAGTCGCTAGTCCCCGTAAAAGGGTATCGCAGTGTCCTTCTTTTTTAGGTGTAAAGACCATGTAGAGCTTGCCAGGGCTTGCTAGGGCTTGCTAGGGATTTCTACTGCGCCACAAATTCCGTGCTTCCTTGTCACCAAAAAGGCGACAATGATCTCCTTTTGTTTTTGACTCGCATCATGGGAACGCTTGACGTGTCCGTGCTGATGCGATACACACCCTTGCTTCTACTATTATTTGATGTTTCGATGACAAGAATTATTGATAGTTATAGTGTGCGTTGTTGCAAACAAACCACGACAAAAATAATGTTTGTACTGTGCTGTTTTAGTCGCCCGTCAAAGTGCGCAGTGCGTTCAGCCATGGTGTCGGAGGATTTCTTGCCGCGATGTTCTCTGAGCTCATTGCTTCGGGCGAGAACAGAGGCTGTAGTATAGGCGCATTGAAAGAGCATCTAACAATAGAATATGCCAGATGCGCTCGCTGCGGTAATTGGATCTGTATTCATTTAAAATGTCTTGTGATAAGCAGGAGTAGGATATAGATTGATTAAAGCCAAGTTCATGGGGGTTGCTGTCCCGTGGTTTTGGGACTAATAATTGAACTACTGTAGACACTAGACTAATAAATAATGTACTCGAAGTAGTCTAGTAGCTAGCTAGTAGTAGCTACTACTACTAGTAGTAGTCTACTACACTGTATTATTTTCTGGTATGATGTGATCACAAACGTTTTTCATGAGAGCTTGTTTCGAAGATAATCGTGTCATGACGATGTACGCTCATTGACCTCCTCCTACTAGTAGCTACAATACATTGATAGAGTACTATCTAACTTTATTTATTTAGCTATCAAAAATGTAGAGTGATTTCGTCTCATACTCCGATTAGACACTGGCGCAAAATGCTCGAGACACTACTAGACTACTGGCGCAACTCAAGACCATGATACAAGTTTAATCTCGATCCACAAAAAATAATAATAATAAAACAAACCTCATGCGACTCGCGCACAACGCCGTACATGCATTTTAATCCCAATCTACAACAACAAGCAAATTAATGCATGGTTATTACATTACGACAACAGAACCAGTCAAGACGTTCAAGTAGTGTGAGAAGAGGAGAGCAGTAACTGATATCGTTTAAGCAAAGTTCTGAAATTATTTAAAAAAATTGATAGGTGTATCATTTATTTTTTTAACCATGGGCAACCCTGGTCGCAAGAACGCTTCATCAACCTCCAACGAGAGATCTATGAGAGCCGCTTCAAGAGAACGGGCAAAGAAGACGGCTGAAATTCAGCCAACCTCCAACGAGAGATCTATGAGAGCCGCTTCGAGAGAACGGGCAAAGAAGAAGGCTGAAATTCAGCCAACCTCCAACAAGAGATCTATGAGAGCCGCTTCAAGAGAACGGGCAAAGAAGGAGGCTAAAATTCAGCCGGTCAGACAATACAAGAGAATCAGAGAGAAGGGAGAGGTTAAGAAGGAGCAAGAGCAGGAGCAAGATGATTGGGAAATCATGGAATCCAAGATCTCCTCGAGTGTGTCTGTTGACTCTTGTTCCTCTGTCATCGTCCCCCCTCCATTGGGTCGAATGACTATGGATAAAATCCAGTCCGAGTTGCCTCCAAGTAAAATTCCAACAGCCGAAGCGCAATCGATCGTTGGGACTGCGAAGATGCGAGGTAAAACGTCTACTCCAAAACCTGAAACCACAGCAATCGATCGGGTGTCCAAGAGCCATGATTCCCCGCATCAAACTCGCACGAAAGACAGTACGATAAGCCTTGCTACGCCCCCTGGTGCCAATTTTAAAGATGACAAGGAGAAAGAATTATTTGCGAACATAATGAAAGGCAAGGCAGGGAAGAAAATACACGAGGATGAGGCCCGTGGGGACCAGCCATCTCAGTTCAACACAGACCATTACGTGCCATCAGTTTTGGCAGGAACTGTCAACGGGGTGGTTAATCCAGCATTAGATAGTAACAGCGGCGACCAAAATGGAGTCGTTTCCAGCTGCGTGAAAAGTGCAGCGAGTCAAGTTCTAAGTCAACTCATGAGTCAACAGGCCGAGTCTGATGATGGAAGTGATAGTGGCGAAAGTGTGATGACGGCCGAAAGTGGGCATAACAACGATGATAACTTGGTGTCGAGTGTCTTGGGGAATCATACTAGACATGAAATTGGAGAAGGGAACAATGATGACGATGATGAACACCATCTAAAGATGTCATTACTTCCAAGTTTGTCAAATATGAACGGAAGCGGAAACGATGACGAGACATCTCTGGCTGCCGTGAATAGATATTTTCACGCGGCCGATGGCGAGACAACTCCTCTCAACGGCCAGCTTAGTACGAGTGACTGGGCCAATAACATTCCTTCAATCAATTCTACAAATCATCTAAAATCTCCATTGAAACGCGCTGAGCTGTCTCCGCAACCCAAAATGTATTCTCCCGCCAACACCGCACTTACCACGTCTTCCTTTAACTTGATGGGAGATACTTCAGTTGATTTCTTGCAAGACACTCCGAGATCATCGTCTGATCTGAATAAATACGAATCGACGGCAACTCCGGCAAGAAATAAGGTTGGTACAGCCGAGCCACAATCTACCGGAAAAATGCACGAGGAAACGTCAGAACTGGAAAATGATTTCGTTGATAGTAGTCTCGACAAAAATAAAACTGCCGCGGGGGCGAGCTATCATCGTCCTTACTCTCCTCGAAAAGCCACAAAAGCAAGAATAAGAGCGCTGCCCAGAGTTGATGATTCGCTGATCAAGATGCCTTCCATCCCATCCGTCAATTCGGCTGCTGCTTCCGGTTCACCTTCTGCTACAACGTCAGCTAATAGTGACCAACCACAGAAAGGTCCAACCCACAATTCTCCTGCTCGTATTCCCCGTAGAGCAGAAACAAAAGAAAATGGGAAAGACTTTAATGTCGTAAGTTCCCCATCCCACAGCGGTGGAACGGATACGACAGCAGCCTGCAACAAAAAGAGCGGTGTAAGCTTAGCATCTTCTCCTGACACGCAAAAACGTGAAAACGGACAGGATAAGGCATGGCTAAAGACAAAAAAGACATTTGGAAAGGAAGAATCTGGCGAAAACGACAAAGCTGCGCTACCATTTCCTTCTGCCTCTGCAAATTCAAAAAAGAACGGAAATTCGTCCCGCGTGATCTTGCCGTTGGCGGCTTCTGGAAAAGAGCTTAGTGCAAAAAGGAATACAAGAAAGGAAAGGAAGAAGACTTCTCCGTCTCAGGCCAGCCGCCGTATCACGCGAAGATCGCACAGGCGCGCACTGCCTGCTAAAAAGATTGCTTGTTACTCGTCGAGAACATCTGCGCAGGAGAAGAGATCTACGGACGCCGCAAAACTAACTGAGGCGGCGACAGAGAAAACGAAGACCGATACTAGTAGGCCATCCGAATACGCTGCTGGCACTTCCTCTACGATTGTATCTGACCCGCCTCAAGTAAGGAAGACTTCGAAGTCAAAAGGGAAAGCGAATGGGGCCGCATCAGAGAGCGTTACACGTGAGGGCGTTGCTGTTATGCCAAGCGTAGCCTCTGTTGGCGATGGGAGCCACGATGCAAGCAAAAACGCTGTTTTGAATAAAATTGAAGAGCCTAAGGAGTCACCGGAAGTAGGACCGAGTCGTCGACAAACGAAAGCATATTCTTTTTCTGAAGAAAACAAAGAATGCCCTAGTGTTGCTGCACCCCCAATGAACATAACAGCTGACAATTCTGTTGACAGGGAAAGAATTACTAGAAGGGGCAGCAACAAAAATACCGGGCAACCGTGGTATCCAATGAAAGTTCCAGTAGCAAAGTCTGTAGCGTGTACGAAGCAGATGCGGTCCGCCGACATCAACGTATTTGCGAGAACAAAGGCGAACAATCAGAATATAAGCAAAAGGTTGATGTCTGCAAAGAGTATTCAAAAGGAAATTGGTGAAAAGCCGACAGAAATTGCCCCACAAGAATCTGAAATTAGGGAAGCAAATCACGACTCGTCGCTCCGAGTTCTCCCAAGATACATAAGTCCAGTAGAGAAAGAACAGCGCCTTACAAATCCACTCTTGAGCGTCTTCCCGCCAATGCCAGAAAGTGTTGCGCCGAGAAATGTTTCGGAAAGCCTTGCGATAGTCGAAGTGTCCCTTCCGAGGCCTGACACCTATCCTATCACATTTCAAGCTGGGTGTCTTGGTTTTGAGGTTTCGCCAAACAATTTTGACGAAGCTCAAAGTTTTTTGGAGACCTTTAACACTGGAAATACACTGCCTGAAGACGAAACAATTTATTCAATTCCGAAAGCAGGATTAGCTTATCCAATTTGGGAAGACCAAGAGACAAGATTTGTGAACGAGAAATGTATGGAAAACGTAAATCCTCCTTTGTACAAGATTCTTCTCAGGGAAGGCTGGAACGAGGAATATTTAGAAAGACCCAGGCTGGCGACAGATACTTTTGAATTGCTTGCTCACAATGTTGTCGAGAAGTTTGTCGAAGAAGCATATCATCGTAAACTGATCCATGCGAAGTCGTGGACATTCAAACGATCAGCGCCTGACGAAAAATATGCGCTGGGGGGCGAAAAGCCTAACTGGTTGATCACAGCTTGCCGAAAACCTGATGGTGGAGATAGCCAGCAATCATTGGAACTCCACTACGGCATCAATTTCTACAACTACTCGCTTGAATTGTCGGAGAATGTTGTTGTAACGTGTAACGACATACCCATAGGGGATCTTTCGAAGATTTCAACAGATTCCGATCTTCGAACGGCACTTGTCCTGTTGTACGCCTTGATGCTGGAACATTGCCGTGCATGTGGGGCAAACTACTGCTTTGTTGAAGCGGATGTAACCACGGCGAGCATCTTACGGGCATGTTTTCGCATGGATCAGGTTCCAAGCGAGCACAACAGCATTGGTAGAAGCAACTTAAAGTTTGTTTGCGACGTCCACAAGTGCAGCTCGAAGTATGCTTTGCTGCAAATAGCGGAGTTAGGATCAGCGAAGGCCTGCCGTGGCCAAATTGAAAGGGTTTGTATATCTATTCCTACATCAGATAAATCAAGGGCCAGGCGTATCAAGTCCAATAATTCTGCCAATTTCAACTTCAGTGGAGCGGGAAAGACATCGCGCAAGACAGTAGTAGGTGTGCAAGTGAAGTTTTCGGTGGCGTCGCCGTCCGAGTTGATTATGAACCTTGTTGACGAAGAGGGCGTAGCCAAGGAGCACCTAGGAGCTGCATTTAAAACAGCTGTTACTGACTTGGAATGGAATATTGAGAAGTCGTTTCTTGTTCCTAGAGCGACAGAGAATAAAGAGGACAGAAACCTTTTCCATGACGAAGTTTTTGACAAGTTGAAACTTATGCAAGACGACCTTGGCGTCATGGAGAAACGCATGTGCTCAACGATTGGTGTTCTAGTTGAAAGCATAATCGAAGAGCGCAAGCAATACGAAAGCGATGCCGAGGAACGTCAGAAACGCCAGAAAACTCTGGACGAATACAAAGAGCGTTTTTCTGGACGGGATCTTGGGCGGACGTGGAAGCAAGCAGCGGATGACATGGAATGTGTTTGTCTCATTTGCAACGATGGGGAGGTTACTCCGCACAACAGGATTGTTTTCTGTGAGGGTTGTGAGATATCTATTCATCAGAAGTGCTACGGAATCAAGAATATCCCTTATGGGCACTACTATTGTCGCCTGTGCGAAAACGACCGCAATGCAACAGCTGGTTCCGGTGAATCTAATGGTGTGGCTGCAAACTTATCTTCTGTAGTTTGTGAGCTTTGTCCTCGGCCTGGAGGAGCGTTTAAACGCCTTCAGCATCTCTATGGAGCTCCTGGCGATTCGTTGTGGGTCCATGTTACCTGCGCAAAATGGCAAAATCTCCGATTATCCAAAGAGGACATCTTTGAAGACCCTACTCAATTTATTAACAAATACCGCAACATCGGTGTGCAATGTTGTCTGTGTGACAGCAGTCGCGGTGCCTTTTCCAAGTGTCACGAGCAAAATTGCGAGAATTACGTGCATGTTACGTGTGCCCGGGATTCTAGAGTATGCACCGTTGTGGACGGATCAACCGTTGGGAACACAGAAAAGAATATTGGGTCCTCAGTTTTTTGTCCAGAACATTCAGCTATCAATATAAGTGACTTGCAATTGGAGGGCGTTCCAAAGCACGTTCTCGTCAACACTGCCCTGAACTTTCAGGATGAGACGACTCCGTTTCCAAAGCTCTCTATCGAAGAACAGACATCGGCTTTGTCGTGCCCAGAGTACGAACTAGATTTCTTGCGGGAGCTAGAATCCATTTGTCCGGGCAGTCGTTGCTCTATCTGTGACCACGACTGGAACAAGGATTTAGTTAGACGATGTTTCAACTGCAAGGAAGGGCTTTGTTATATCTGTCCAGATAAATATGATGGTTTGGGAAACTCCCTCTGTGAGCCTTGTTCTCATACTTCATCCATGGTAGCTGCTGGACAGAGATGTGATCTCCCTCAATGCATTTTCTGCGCTACAAGTGGCGGCTGGATGCGAAAAGCTCAAGCAAATCCTACAAACTCAAGGCGATCATATTGGAAGAAGCATCCTGAGGAATACCAGAAAACTCTCTTTGCCAAGACTTTGTGGTGCCACAGCATTTGTGCCCGGTAAGTCTTACTTTCGTGGGTTCAAGGTGCTGGCAAGGCAGTTTTGCTCATACTATGTCATACTCACTCTTCTCTCTTCATTCTTTCGACGTAGTTCCTTTCTCGACGAGAAACAGGTTAACCCATCGTGTATTTATGACATTTCAGGCTTTGTTGAATCCACAAAAGGATTGCGGCTCACAAGAAAGAGAGGCGAATCAGGGCCATGCGATTTGTGTGGTCGAAAAGACGGAATAGTAGCAAAATGCGCGACAACTGGTTGCAACCGTCGTTTTCATCCCACGTGTGCCCGGCAAGCCGGATTCACCGTTAAAGACTTAAAGACGTTCGGTGGTAAGGCATACAGTGTTCTGTGCTTTGAGCATTGCCAAAGTGAGAATAACTTGAGAGCATTCATAGAGGAGCTGCTTTACGAGGAAGTTTACCGGATGGAACAAACGAAGAATCGACCATTAGATGCGGATACACCCCCGAGAACGTACAAGGAAGCGGGGCAACTCTTGTCGCTCAGCGTTCGGGTTATGCGTGTCCTAGGATGGGCGTGGCGCTGGGAAGACTGGTGGGTTCAAAGCGATTATTTTTGGGAGCCTTACCTCCCGTTCATGAAAGAGGGCCAGACGGAAGAAGACTACTCTGATGAGGTTAAACGAGTTGTTCACAGTACGGAAGAAGTCCGCCGAAAGGAAGCCGACGAGAGCCGCCTTGCGGACTTTTCAGTCGCTCTAAGGAATCGAGCATACGACACGCCTGATGGATGCGACGATGCCGCTCTCTCTCGTGCCCTTCGCTCATTGTTGGACAAGTGCAGTATTGTGGGACCATTAAAAAATTCTGAAAAGGATCTTTTGATGGAATGGTTACCGAGAGCCTACAGATCCCAGACGAAGGATCTCGGCTTTGGGAAAGACAAAACACAAATAGGCAATGCCCGCTTTTGTTACTACAAGGACGGATCTCCAAAATTTGAACTTTGTGATCGAGAGATTCCAGGTCATGACGAACCAGCCTGCAAACTCCAATCTGAGCCTATAGGATGTGGCCGCAAAAGGGAACGGCCAGCTAGGGCTACAGCCGAGGTTACTACTGTCGCAGAATCTTCTAATAGAGCGAAGCTATCACCAACGCCTCTATTTGAAAGAAAACGTGTCGCAGCATTTCCAGAACGTGACACCTCTGAGCGAGTGGAAGAGAAAATCCCGAGTGGCACGACTTTCCGTAAGCCGAGAACCAAGAGAATAGCACATGAGGTTCCATTGAAGGAACAGACCTGTTTGTCTCGGAAGAGAGCTCGCTGTAAGGAGGTATCGTCTCCACTTGAGGAAAGTCATAATATGAACGGGTTACAAATGATGCCTGGTTCTGCTTCCGATCTCTATCTGCAGAATCCTGAGCAAGATGAAGACTCTTCTAGCACCAATCGAGATGCCGCATTTGCCACAGGTTTCGCGGAAGTTGATGACGAGAAAGAAATTTCTCTAGAGCAGGAGGAGAAAAAGAGCCACCAAGATGAAGAGAGACTTGACGACAGCGAAGAGGATGACGTGGGTTCGGTTGTCGCTCAAAGGTCGCATCGTAGCTACAGGATGCACCCGAACGGTGCACCTACTCACAGGATCTCGAAAGTCTTGCCAGAAGATATTACGCTCCAGGTGCCTGAAGTAGAGCAAGTCGGTGTCGTCCAGTTTGCCAGTCCTAATTTCATGATTTCTGGTGCGGCTTCCGTAAAATCTCGTGTTTCTGCCGCTCGAAATAGCGTATCTTCAAGGAAGCCCAGAATACAGCATCCCCTTGGTATGGCCAGGATCGATGAGGAACAGCCTCCCCATAGGAGGCCAAGCCAACTTATTAGAAAGGGGGCAGCTGCAATGTTAGGAACGAAAGACAATCCAGTAGTCGAGAAAGAGCACGATGACGACTCTATCGCGGGGGAAGAACCAGCTCTGGTAGATCGGCTCATTGTTGTGAAACAAGCCGACGATGAAATTTCAAGATTCACCTGTAAAACGACAGGTTCTCCGAGAACTTACAAGGTGAACCGTTTAGGTTGTATCAATTCGAAGCTTTCGGAAGCTGAAGAAGAAAAGCTAGAAAGGGCATTGGAAATGGATAAAAAGAAACGTTTTGAGGTCACCAGCGGTACTCTTCGATGTCTGCCTGTTGAACCCTCTGCCATTGATGCCTTCAAGAATCATTCTTCTCACTGTCGACCAGATGGTTTACGCTCCACTTGTGTTCTTTGTTGCAAAACGTGCAACAAGGGTGGTAGGAGGACGCCGCACAAACGAGCCGAGAGGAAAACGCGCTGGGGTTGCCAAGACTGCTATTTGGACGCTTTCGAAAACCACTACAAAGTCAGGATTGATCGGATGGACGTTCCTGAAATATTGGCAAAGCGTGCCGTGTACTTATGTACCGAACCTCCAGATTCTGCCGGTGACGATGCTCTTTCTTGTTTTGAGATTTGGCATTCCATGGACCCTCTCCCACCCCTGAAATGCGGCGAATCTGGCGAAGGCCCATCGACGCGGCAACAGAGCCTCCGTAATTGCACGAAATGATAGAAACACTGAATTTTAGTTTGTCAATATGCCTAGTAGTACTGTAGTGTTCAACTATTATTATTTAGGAAAGATTGAATCAGCACTTCAAAAAACAAACAGTTGCAGTAGAGTGCTTATATTGCGGATAGAAATATTGAAATGACGATGACGATTGTAGGCATGCGGAAGACTTCGCAGTCTTTCAAGATTTTTTTTAAAAGTCAGAACATCGTCCCTTCCGTTCCCAATCTCCAAAGCGGGTAGGTTCCGGTAATCGTCCACCACGTCTTGGTCCACCCCACTCTTTGCCGCGATATTCAAAGGATTCATGCGGATCGACAAACATTTCTTCTTGTTCCATTCCATCGTCATCACTGTCATTATCGGAATCGATAATATCACCACAAGAAGCAGTACTCACTTTTTCTTCCTTCTTGTTGTTGTCGCTATCGGGTCCACCTGGTAGGTTCCGTACATTTACAAGAAGAGTTAGAAAGTTCCAGATTTTAGCCAAAATTAATAATATAATGTACTTTGCTCAATCGTACCTTGGTTGTCGGTAGAAGCCTGAGTTTTCGAAATGACCACCTCCTCTGCTGCAGCCGAGGATGACGACGATGTCAACCAACAACGCTGATTAGTATTATTCGTAATAGTACTGTTTCGAGGATCCATGTTTGGCGCCATTGCCGCAGTACGAGTACTAATTGTGCTGGTGCTTTTACCAACCATGTGCCGTCCTCCGAGTCGTAGTAGCAGTGATAGTGCATTCATGTTTTTAATTTTTTTTTGGTAAGCTTTAAATTGTGGCAGTAGGCTTGAGAGCAGCTTCTGTACGAAAATATTATGGCTTCTCGTCATCCGCCTTTCTTTCTTTAGTAGTCTACTAGTAGTAGTAGTCTAGTAGTAGTAGTCTAGTCTCTAGCTAGCTAGTAGTACGGTAGTACGTTCATCGCGCAATTATTAGTCTGTTTTCTTTCCTGATTCAATCTTGTTATAGAATTTAGAGTTCAGGTGCATTAATAGGCTCATGACCTATCAAGTCCTTATCCCTAACAAAATCAAGCGAAAGATCTTCTTCCTATCGCTGTGCAGATTTTAGTACAGTCCATGCCGGCGGCCTCGCAATGAATCTGCCGCAGCAACAGCAAAAAAGCCATGTTCACCAACTACTACTACAACACCAACTACTAGCTAGTACAACATCAAACATACACACCTGCTGTACCCCACCACCACCAACCTCCTCCACCAGTCTTGACAAAGCATAGAAGCGATTCGATCGTATTAATCTCTATTTCGTAGTCAGCTACAGTACACAGTGGCGGCTAGTAGACAAGTAAGACTAGATAAAAGGTGTTGAAGAAGCAGTCGCAACAAGAGAAGTTGGTGGCAGTTTGAATTTTGAATACAACATTATAACAAGAACGACACTTCCTAAAACAGCATAGTCCTTGCTTCCAAAGGCACCCTCATCCGTCTAGTAGTCTTTAATTGCAAAGCCTTTCACAACAAAGACCATGTCAGAATCCAACAGTACCAGCACTGGTCGACAGCGCAAGAAATCAAAAAAGATGCGCGATTCGGAAGAATTTGAGGCCATGGATTCCATTGCAGGAACTGCTGCTGCTGGTGGTAGTTGTGTTGGTTCTGCTCCTCCTATTTTCAATTCAGATGGCACAGTCGTCGTCCCCAACTACACTAGCAGCGGCGGCGGTGGCAGCGCAGCAAAACAACCAAAGAGACAGTCTCGTCCGAACAAGAATGAGCCAATAATGGATTTAACGGTCACTACAATGCACATGCTTCCGCCGGGAGCAGGACCGGTGCTAGGATCATCATCATCACACAAACAATTTAGGTCGGGTGTATCGAGTGGCCGACTCAAGGGCAGTAGCAAACGGAGTACCAATGCCAATGCTGATGAACAAGAGCAACAGGATGACGACGCCGCGGATGTAGTCATGACGGAAGAGGTCCGCCAAAGCACTAAAAAGGCACAGCAGGAAAGCATTCAACAGCAGCAAGCCTTTGCCAAAGCTCAATCGCAAGCCTTTTTTGATACGCTTCCCGTCACGGAGGCGAGGGAGATGATTCAAGCCTCCGCCATGTCGCAGCACAATATCAGTCCCAGTGTGATCCATCGCAGTGTCAATAGCAAAACCAATACCGCATCGCCCCTCGAGGCAGCGGCTGCGACGGTAGCCTTGTTTCCCGTTGCACTACAACAAAAGTATTATCAACAACGACAACATCATCTGCAGCACAGCAATAACAACAACAACAACACGAATACAACCAAGCAACACGGCAAATTACCCGTGCAATTCACGAGAAACAAACCCAATCATCCGCAGCAAGGGTTGCACCATCCACACGTAACGGCAGGTCCCATGATTCCTCATCCCTTACCACCTCAGGTTGACTCTACTTCCACCAGCTCGATGACTGGTTCGAAAATGCCTCCAAGTCATGCTGCGTTGTCAGGTACAGCTGCTGCTGCTGGTGGTGGTATTTTCGCGGGAACCACAGCTAGTACGGGCCCTCTTTCAGTGCCACCTACAGGATTGACAGCTCTAGAGTCCTTAAACTTTGGTAACAAAAATGACAAGGGAACCAGTATAGGCAATCTCAGCAGAAGCAGCAAAAAGCGTAGGGGAAGCAACACTAGTGCAACAGTCGGCAACAATGTATCGCAGCAACAGCAACAGCAACGACGATCAAAACCCAAAACTGAAGTTCTCGACGAAGACCCCATGCGATTCGTCAATCCTCTTCTCACGCTGCCTCCACCGGTGGTCAATTCGCAGCATCGCGCCAACATTGGTGGAGCGTCACCGTCGTCGTCATCGGCTTTGGAAGGCGTGTCGGCTCCCGCGACATTGATGCAAGGAACTGAATTACAATCTATTTTGAGTGTTATATTCTCGCGACCCAACACGTATCCCATTGCCCAGTATGCGACAATGCTGGGATTCGACGTTCCAGATATTACCATTGCGACCGACGAAGAAATGTTTATACCACCAAACACCACAGACATTCCTTTTGGATTTAGTTCGGAAGAAGACGCCGTGCATGTAATACCAGAAAAGGGCGTATTTGCTTCGACCATTTGGGAGACTGTCTACAGACCCAAAGAAGATGGAAGGATCGATGACGATGCCGTTTTGGAAGGAGAAATTGATCCGCTCTATCAGACCTTCCTGGCAGAATCGGATCTCTGGACGACACCGCTAGTAAACAACCCCACCGGCAACTCGCCGTTTCGCAATTTGGTGTACAACCAATCTAGTCGGCTCAAAAGTCGAATTCCGTCACCGCGAAAAATTCAAGCCGTGTTGGCCAAGGCCGAAGAATTTGGGATTTTGAAGCAAAGTGAATGGTCGGTCGGACACGTCATGAAAAGCAGTACCATGGTGACGGCAGTGCCTGACACAACCATCGGAGCAGGGGCTGCTCCAGGAGATGCTACGGGGGCATCGGCAACCGCTACTGCACAGACGAATGGGGATGCTTCAAAGGATGACGAGAATGATGAGAATTCGACTACAGAGAAAACCAATGCTGCTGACATCTCTACGGCAGCAGCAGAGTCTACAGAGGCAGCGGTCCCCGTCCCAGACTTCAGTGTTCTCGAGGTTTTGCCCAGCCAGCCACCGTCCTCAGTACCAGCATCAATAGAGCAACCAGTTGCAGAGGAGCCTCGAAAGCCACGAGGGTTGGCTGATCTGCCGTTGAAGGGCGGTCCTGCACCTCGTAGAGGAGGAATCACAGCACTGGCAAGATTAGATGCCGCAAAAGCCACGGGCTCCGCCGAGCCTATAAGTAACCTCATCACAAGACAAATGCTGTCGTCCAACAAGGACAATTTATGGGGGTTTGCCGCATGGCACAAGGGCGTCAAGAAGGACGAGCCCAACATGTCCATGATGTTGCATTATCAATTTCAGTGGTACAGATTAATGTCGGTATCGGCCAAGGGGCAGAATGTATCTGAATTGGTCATGAGGATTCCATATGGACCCGTGCCGGCTGTTATGGGCGAGGAAGAAATTTCGGTGCCACCCATCAAAGACAAAGATCACTATGCGGATGAATTTGCTGCTAAATCGGAAAGGGATTCTTTGTCGCAAAGACAGCGTCTCATCATTATTCTGTATTCCTTGGTGTTCGAGCATGCTCGTATGTGCGACGTATGGTATTGCTTACTTCAGGTACCGCAGTCATTGGTATCACTGCTCCAGAAGTATTTCCGCTTGACTTCGGTTCCGACGAAAGAACGATCCAACGACGACGCTGCACAACATGGCAACACAGGGAAGAATAGCGAGTTAGTTCCAATGCTTTGTGACTTGCAAAAATGGAGCATGAAGTATGCCCTCTTGCTTCAGAAGGAGGCCCTAAGCGGCCCTTTGCAATCGATAGATTCTGAGATTAAGAATTGTTCATCCGCGACGGCTTCTCTGAAGCAGCGGCTCTTTGTGCAACTCCCTACGGCGAGAGAAGTGGAATCCACCATGGTCAGATCTTCCGATTATGTATCCCCGGCTCCTTTGAGTGGGGGCATGGGAATGTCTGCTGGCTCAACCACACTGGCGAGTTGCAATGTACCATTTTATCAAGACGTGGTTCGCAATGCTTTTGTTGGTGGCAAAAGTCGATTCTGTAGTGCTGCAAACCAACAAGCTGTCGTGGAAATGCAGGTGACTGTGGATAGTAAAACTGATGTTGTCGCCTCAGTAGCCCAAGTTGATAATGCTGCCGCCCGGGTGTCAGAATCCGCACCAGAAGATGGAGGCAAAGTTGCCACAGATCGTGCTGGCGCAGCGGTGGGTTTGTCATTCCAAATTAAACAAGTTCAATTGGATAGAGATGCAAATACATTGAATTCTGCGACCCCAGCTCAGACCCTTTTTTCGCGACCTGTTAGTTGGCTTGTCCTGAAGTGCTACCCCGTGGGCACCACACCTCCTATGAAGCTGTTGCCAAATCGAGCCGTTGTTTCGACACCTCCTGGTCCAGGCCCCCTTCAATGCCAACCAGTGGACGAAGTCCTGGATGCTTTGCAGCTAAAGCAGAAGGAACTAATAGAAATGGAACGGGAGACGTTAGAACCCAAGATGCGTAGCTTGATGGAAAAAGTAATCCGTGAACGGCGTGAGTACGAAAAATCAGATTTTGGAACCCAGGAAACACATGAGAAAGCAACGCTGGATGCGCACGAAAAGATGATAGCTCGTCGAAAAGAATTTGACGAGGCGTGGCAGAAACAGCTGGAGGAGGACATGGATGCCGTTTGCGAGATCTGTAATGATGGAGAAGTCACTCCTGGTAACCAAATTCTTTTTTGCGAGGCGTGCGATGTGGCGATACATCAGCTGTGTTATGGCATCGACACTGTTCCAGCAGGTGACTACTATTGTCTCGCTTGTCGTTTGTATGGACGACAAAAAGTCAATAGCGCTGTCGAGCGTCAGATGCGTTACCAAGCTGCCGCGGCCGCTGCTGCGGCTGGAGAGACCAACTTGGCCGCCATTGTCCAGCACCGAGCTAGCTCCCAAGCGGCACCCGTTTGCTGCGAGCTGTGTCCTGTTCGCAACGGCGCCTATGTTCCAGTTGACGACAGCAGCCTTCGACGGGATGGTCCTGCTATACCCGACCCAAAGAAGCCGGAGGCATCCAAATGGGTGCACATGGTGTGTGCAAAATGGCAGGGGCTCGATTTTGTCCAGGAAGCGAAGCCGACGCTATTGATAGAAGACGTGTCCGATTTGAAGCTCGGTTACCGCCTCCGTGGTTACAAGTGCTGTCTTTGCTTGAGCGAACGAGGAGCCATGAATATTTGTCGTCATGAAGGTTGCAAGAACTGGCTACACGTTCTGTGTGCCCGAATGTCTGGATTGTGTGAGGTTGTGCACGGCGAAAACGCCCTAGGTAATATTGTAGAGAACCCTTGGACACTGTTGTGCCCGGACCATTCGGATGTTCCTTTCCCGAACCCGGCCGTGGCGAAGCGAGTGCATACGCCGGTTCACAAATTGGTCCTCATGGCTCAAAGCTTCCCGCCGGAAAAAGATTTGGATCCTCGTGTCATTTACGCGAGTCAAAGACCCGACAAACCCTTTAACAAGCTTACCGGAGAGGAACGCAAGAGGGCTTTTGCGAACACATCGTACGAGCAAGAAGTCATTTTGGAAGTTTCCAAGAGGCTGTTTGGTGTGCGGTGCGAAGTTTGCGACCAGTGCGAGCCAGATGGGAAAAATTTGACCCGCTGCTACTGCTGCGGGGTTGTCTTTTGTGATTCATGCTGCGTTGAGGGCGACAAGGTCGATCACACCAAGAGGACAAAATATAAATGTGCAAAATGCACATATCTGGCGGAGCAAAATAAATTGAGCCGAGAAGGCAAAATATCCGAGGTTGTTGTAGATGTTCAGTGCGCCCTTTGCTGCCAGAAAGGAGGCTGGCTTCGCCGGGGGAATGCCGAACCGGTATCCAAAAAAGTATGGAATGGGAAGGCAAAGCTTCTCGCCAAGTCGTTATTTGGACAAGATCTTTGGGTGCATTGCCTCTGTGCAATGTGGTGTGCAGCGCCGAAGCTAACCATTGATCCGGCCATTGGCGTAGTCGACTTGTCACAAGTTGTGTTGAGCAACGGGAATGGATTTATTAAGTCAAAAGATGTCTGTTATCTTTGCGGAAACGCAAAAGGACTGAAGGATCCTTGTGCCCAGGAAGGTTGTTGTTATGGCCCAGATGGAGCTGCCCCTTGCTTTCACCCCACCTGTGCTCGGCAAGCGGGCTTGGAGGTCAGGGATAGCGCCTCCATGGCAACTCTGTTCTACCGTAAGTGAAATGTCTATTGCAGGTTTACTCTTTTTGTACTGTACAGGGGTTGGCGCTCACTTCAATTACGTTTATTCTATTACTGTTGCAGAAAAATGCTACAAGCACGGCGGCAACGAATTCAACTTGAGAGCGCGCCTGGAGGACTTGATTGAGCTGGAAGTCAAACGGGCGGGCAAAGAGTTGAGAAACCAAGATTTATCAATGACATTCTCAGATGCTGCTCGACTTCACAATGCGTCTATTTTAGTTATGAGAATTCTCGGGTGGGCCTGGCGGTGGACTGAGTGGTGGGTGGAGCACGACTCCAACTGGGAACCTCTCTTGGAACCTGGTCAGGTGGAAGAGAACATGACTAAAGAGGAATTGAAGGTTGTAGAGAGTACGCGCGAGTCTCGACGAGAGGACGCACGGCGCTGTCGTCTCGCGGCTTTCGGGGCTGCTCTGAGGAATCGAGCCTACGATGTAGATGACGACGGGTACAATGGTGGCGTTGACAGTGAATCTCTGGAGCGAGCTCTTCGTGCAATTTTGCACACTAAGAGCCTTGTCGGGCCCCTCAAGAAGATAGAGATTGAATTTTATGTGGAGTGGCTTGGCAGAGCTTATAGGTCTCGATCGCGTCTGTTAGGTTTTGGCGAAGATAAGATTGCGGTGGGGGGAGCTGATTTTTGTCTTCATCAACAGGACTCGAAACCAAAATATGAATTGGGCGATCGTCCGATTCCCGGAAAGCAAAAACTACCAGACAAAACAGTCTTTGAAGACCTTGTGACGGAAGTGGATGATTTTGATGCCTACATCGAAGCCACCGCCAAAGCTGTCGCAGAACAACAAGCCAAAGCTAAGGCTGAAGCTCCAAAAAAGTCTGCGAAAGCGAAAAAGCAGGCAAAGCAAGCTCGACCGTCGAGACAGCCAAAAAGTAAAGAAGGAACTTCCTCTTCGTCCGTGGATTCCGTTGAAATTGCTCCGTTTCCTAGGGTTTCCTTATCCGGTTCTCGCATGTGCTCGGTTCCAAATTGCCCAAAGCAATCTCAAGGACGGAAACATGCTGAATTGTGTCGTAATCACTACAAAGAACTTGAAGAATCACGTATATCTTTTCAAGATTGGATTTCAGCACAAGACGGTGAATCTGCCCTTGCTGCCACCACAGCAACGAAACGAGGCAAGAGGTCTCTGTCTCAAGTAGAGCCAGATTCTGATCATGGTCCTGATTTTGAGCCAGAATATGAGGTCGAACAAAGGCCAAAGAAAAAACAACGACGCAATCGACTTGCAGTGACATCCACTCAGCATGCAACTACTACCAGCGATGATGCGCCACCGCCTAATTCATCTGGCGTTATACTCCTTACGAAACGTAATCGAGTCAAGCCGGATGTGTACGATGGTATTTCTACAGATGATACGCCAAAGGAAGTCGTCAATGGAGCTCGAACGTCCCGCACCCCTGGTCCCAACGACAAATCTAAGCGAAGTACTCCTGGTGCCAACGACAAGCCCACGCAAATCGACCCCGAATTGGATATTCCAATTGCCGAGTTCGTCCGACAAAAGAAAAAAAGGAGGTCAGGAGAAGGTCAGCCAAGGAACAACGGAAAGTTTGCGCCAAAGCCGATAGTGGAAGAAGCTACGGCTGAAAGGACTACAGTAAAAAATGGTTCTACCAGTACTGTTGTAACGTCTGATTCATCAGGGGAGAAGACGAAAGGAGTTGCTGCATCTGGAGCTGTGGCGAATGGCATAGATCAAAAGAATACTTCTGCGGGTGCCAAAGGAACCGCTTGTGATGATAACGACGACGAACAAGAAGAAGAATTTGTCTACGTGGATTGCCTGGAAGATAGAATGGATTCTGCCGAGGAATATAGTGCCTATGCCGACACAGCTAGGGAAGTGGGCAGGATGAAGGGTAAATGGGAAGCTGCGGACGATTATTTCAGAATTCCACGATCCTTCCGGGGTCGCATAATATAACTTCAGGATGGCCTTAATAACAACAGATTCTATTCTTTTGATTCTGCAGAAAGAAGTTGCATGCAGTATTTTCAAATACTGTCATTACTACTCTTTTATTATTAATAATTTACAATTTTCTTTATTTCAAATCTGATTCCATTTTATCTTTGAGACTTTGTCCTTTGCTGCTATCTCGCTTTTCGAGTGCATCGATGGCTGCATCAATTTCTGCTTCGGGCAAACCGGCCATTTTCTCTCGCAACAGCAAATTTTCTCTGGAGCGACTGAGACCTTCTCGAATGCTGCCCATATTTTTTTGGAATTCTTCCGTGCCCATAAAGGATCCTTCTCGGTCTTCGTCCCAGGAGGCACTAATGATGGAATAGGTAATGCCCTGCGTTGGGATTGGTCGATTGGTTTATATATATTTCAGAGGTGCAAGTTGCAGATACGTTGCAATAAAAGAACACGTGAGTAGCCAGCACGTAACAAAAATCCAAGAACAAGAAAATCAAGTATATACAAAAACCAAACGTACCACTAATCCCGAGACGAGAATTAAAATGGTTGAAGCTGCGACCATTCCGGGTTCGAATTCCACGTTCTTGTACGTGGCAAAGTACCAGAACGCCACAAAGGCTCCCATGGAACCAAACAGTGGAATTCCTACAAAGGGCAACATCCGCTGGCCCATTCGCATGGCCACCTTTTCTGGAATTACCGCAGCCTGAGGTGATGACTGCAATAGTCTGTCCGTGTCTCGTACCTCTTTGACGCGACGCAGTTCGGCATCCTTCCTTTCGGCCTGTTCGCGACGCATCTGCTGAAGCGCCTTTTGACCTTGGTTCATTTCTGTTTCGCGGGTCGTGCCGGGTCGATCGGCCGTGATTACGTCGGACTGTTCAAAGGTACCTCCACCACTGGCAGTAGTGGTGCTGGTGCTTCGCTTGGATTCCGGTGTCGTAGCAATGGGCGTAAATGCTTTACCACTGGAAGAAGAGGTAGAGGAATTTGTGGTTTTAGTTTTTGAAGGAGCCGAGTCGCTGCCAAAACCCTTGCCGGCCTTGTTCTTTTTGGCTTGCAGTGATTGTGTGATGGACAGTTTCTTTTGTTGCTGTTGCTGCGGTTGTCGTTGTGTGATTTGGAACGGTTGAAAGGCATCTGCTGCCTCCAATGTACTGCTGACAACCACCAGCACGACGAGGGCCAGTAAGCTCAGAGCTGATCTTTTTGAAGCCATCATTTTTCTATATACCAATCTGTTGTACTATGCTAGAGCACTCCTGCGTATTGATCAAAAGCATTGTAAAGGAAATAAACAACCCTGACATGACCTTGAAGCCAATGAGAAAAAGAACCTAAAACATGTTGTACAAAAAATTGTCACTACTTGAAGAAGAGTCTTCCACGTGGATCGTGGTGTGACATCACCTACAGGAACAAGAATCAATCGAGAATCAACCATGGGCTGTGCAAGAAGGCTACGCAACTATGGGCACCCGAGACTTCGGCCTTACTCTGAACAGATAGTTGGATGGGCAGAGTAGTCAGTCGTTCTTTGTTCTCGTGCATTTGTAGTATTCTAAGTAGTAATTGCTAGTCGCTATTAAGCATGTAAACTTCAAAAGGCAACATTATTTTACTCGCAGGTCAATTCCGCTCCTTCTGCCAACCACACCTCAGCTTCCTGCACGGAATCATCAACGTTGCAATCCGCCTGCAGAAAAATGCCAAAGTGAATGTTTCCACCCTCGCGTCGATAGTTGGCCAAGGCCCGTAGAGTTTTACCTTTGGTTCCTGTCGTAGGATCCACATCTACCATGGCACAGCGCGCGCAAAGCCCGCAGGCATGCAATCGAACGACATCGCAACAACGACGACCCGTGGTCGTCGTTGTGTCGTGTACCGTGATGGACTTCCAAGAATCTTCGGCGTGGTAGCAATACGACACACCGTCATCATCGTCGACACAGGAAACCACAAGGTTGGGACGAAAGCGGGCGGGACTGACAGTTGGTTGGTGTTGCGAGAGCAAGATCTCGTTCAGCTTACGCACAGAATCATGCGAAATCAAAAGGAGTGGCTTTTCATTGGAAAACGCATGCCGATTGTTCGCAGTTTTCGTGCGAGCCATTGCCATGCTTTTTCCATCATCGTGTCGTCCATAATAGCCTCCACCATCATACCGCGCCAACCAACAAGAAACGCCAAGGTAGGAACTGAACCAGTCGGAAACCTCTAAATCGCCCCACAATGTTCCGATGCACTTGTTGCCGCACACACTAACAATGCTATTCATCACCATCGTCTTGGAATCGGTATCATCGCCATCTTGGTCCAGTCTCAGGACGAGATCCACCATGTTTGGAGCTGACACTGCTAGAGTCCTTTTGGTCAAGTCCACGCGTGGTTGAATCAAGCACATTTTGGGAAACTTTTGTAGCCGCAAAGCCGTGCCAAAGGAATCCACCAAGGCAAATTCACGATCGTACTGCAACCGACCCGACGGCAACTCCATTTTCAATTGCGACACTCTTTGACCGGCACAACTCTTGATAGGATAGATGTATACTTCTGTCAAGATTGCTTTTGTGGGACCAGTCTGCAATATCGAGTTCCTACTCTCCGCTTGTGTATCTCGAGCGCTTGACACAAAGTGCTTTTCTAAGAACACCACGAACGCATCCAAGTCTTCCCAAGTGCTATCTTTTCCAAAGCTCACTCGACAAAGACCCGTAGGCTTACCATTGACAATATCTACGGTGTCGCCGCAAACATGCCCTGATGTCAAAAAATGATCAACTATTTCCTCGTCGCCTTGCTTTAAAGCTTTTTGACAGGCACCTGGATTACAAAAGCATCCAGTTCTCAGCTGCAATGGCGGATTGTTGAGAGCCGCCAGTTTGCTCACTTCATTGTATCCCACAACAGCTCCATTTGCTCTATAGACATTGAAGGCGATCACTGGACCAGGATTGCTTCCTTCCGTGCCTGCTTGTTCTTTACCCCACGCACCATGAAAGCTCACAACAGGACGCTGATTTCCGTGCCGCAAAGACTGAAGTCTAGAAACAAACTCTTTTGCCAGAGCATGAGTATGCTGCTCAATTTGTTGTATACCACCCAATCGTTTCAGTTCATCAAAGCCGCGAGACAGAGCAGAAATACCCCGAAAGTGCACCGTTCCATGGACCAATGAAGCCAACGACGACGGTCGGATCATATCGGCTACCACGGAAGATGATGTTTGGCCAAGATTTCGTCCCACGACAAAATCCTGTCCGCTCAAAACGACATCCACCGAACCACCCCCAAAATAACGGTGTACGGGCTTTGTTGTACACACAGTATTTGTGGTGTTGTCCTTGATTGTTCTTTGTTCTGGCAACAAGAGATTTGTCGCCGAGCGTTTGACAAATAGAGCCCCTAACCCCGTGGGTGCTCCAAACATTTTATAAAAGGAAACACAGGCAAAATCGGGATCCAGATCCTTTAAGTTGATGGGACTGGTACAAGCCAACTTGGCCAAGTCCAACATGATCGCCCATTGTGGTCGCCCGTCTGTATTATTGTTGCTATTGAGCCGTCGAAATCTCTGTATCAGCCCACATACATTGGGTCGATCTCCACCAAAATTACACTCTGCTGGTAGTACCAATAGATTCTGAATTAATACAGTCTCATTGTTCTTGTGTTCGCTTTTCTGGACGCCAGATGTAGCCATTTCGGTGTTCCATTGTTCCAAGGTATCTCGCAGTTCGTCATCTTGTAAGCCAACACACTGCATAATGTTATCCAGGTCTTGGCAGCAAAAGACGCCACCCTTTGCCAGGGCCGGGCCTCGCATTCCCACGACCGAAGTATGAGCATTGCTGGGATACAATAGCATGGACTTGCTGTTGTTGTTGTTCTTGTTGGAAGCGTTGCTGGACCAAGGAAAGTGTTCTGCAACAATCCTCAAACTTTCCGTAGCACCCGACGTAAATATGACCTCGTATCCTGAATGGAACAAGGGATCTGCATTGTGCTTGTCATTGTCATTATACGAAGCGGCAGCGGTACAACCACCACCACTACGACTACTACAACGACTACCACTACTGGTATGAACAGAGGCAAACCGTCCAGGATGTCCCCCGAAATGATCCATGACTTGCTTTTTGACTTTTTCGATACATCGCATGGTTCTCGAGGCTGCGGGACCAGAAGAATGTGGATTACCCAGAATCGATTGTTGAGAGCATTCATCTTGATAAATGGTCGAAAGTAATGACCGCGATGGTAAAGAAGATCCAGCATAATCTAGATAGACTTCTTTCTGTTGTTGCACATTTTGGTGGTGGCGGTGGCGGTCGTTGTTGCTCAAGATGGGATCAATCAAGCATGGAAATTGCTCTGGTCTCCAAGAATCAATATAGCCAGCAGGAGAGAAGGCATATCCATAATTATTGCCAGCTCGCTTTACAAAGTCCGATTTTCGTTCCCATTGTTCAGCTTGTATTCTTTCACAAGTAGCATCACAAGTAGCAGCATTGATTGTGTTGTTCTTTTCTCCCCCGTTCGTTGTTCTATTACTGTTTATTATAGCACAACGTTTGTACAAGAAAATTACGACAAACAGTAATACCATAATGCATGCGATCGAATCCACACCCACAAACGCGACAATCTTATTATTGTTGCAATAATTCGACCACCACGACGACGAAAGGTCGGATTCTTCTGTGCAGGTACGTGTTCGGTTCCAAAAGGATTCTGCTGTACATTCGTTGTCATAGCGAGCTTTCGTTTCAGTCATCTTGTAACTCAGTAGCTGCTGTTGTTGATTTTAGTGCAAGTAGCTGCTGTTGGTTGTAGAGCTGTGCAGTCGTAGAAGAACGTTGCAAATCAAACAACAGGTGAAAAGAAGACGAAGAAAAATAATAATGCAATATGGCATTATTCACCTATCTACAACAACATGTTTCATGCCCCAAACCACTAACCCTAATTTTGATGTCAAAGTGCTAGCCCTAATCGAGTCACTACTCCATTACAGTAGCTACTACTAGGTCTACTAGCTAGTAGTAGCAGAGACTCTAGCTAGAGTAGTAGTCTACTACTAGCTAGAGTAGCTAGTAGACTACTAGAGACTAGACTAGTGTTGGGCGACGATTCCCGCACGACTGACCAGGGACGGACCTGGTGTAAAGTAGTGAAGAGAGGTGGTCGTGGACCACCGATTATTGTATCAAGTTGTGAGAACAAAGGTACTGGTAGTAATGCTCCTCACTTAAAATAAAAGATCTGGTTTTATTAACAATTATACCTCCCTGAGTGATAGTAGATCCCTGTGACT
>Ga0100402_1001713_pt1 | contig 25193 bp, 23 predicted proteins | sample CryGeyme20150102_FD_80419 | JGI IMG/M metagenome (GOLD analysis project Ga0100402, IMG submission 80419) | Groundwater microbial communities from Crystal Geyser aquifers in Utah, USA - Crystal Geyser metaG 2015-0102 | ecosystem: Environmental > Aquatic > Deep subsurface > Groundwater | place...
AATAAAAGAATATTTTCATTATTCCTAGTTTCAATTATTCTATTATCTGCTTCAACCATCTTTAGTCATCACTTAGTACTCTCATTAGAGTATTATATATATTTTTTATCTATGTTCTTGGTGTTTATTTTTTTTAATAGTGAAATAGTTAAAAGTGGAATTCCAAAATTACATTTAGCAAATACAATTATTGTTGTTGTTTTTCTACTTTCAATTCTTTATATATTATCATTAATTAATGGAAGCTTATTTTTTTTCTTACCAACTTTAAATATCATAACTTTATCATATGGGCATAGTCATTTATCAGCTTTACTTTTGATAGTAATACCAATTGTATGGTTTAAAATTAATAAGATTAATAATAAATTTAATATAAATAATTATCTATTAGTGTTTTTTTATGTAGTCTTGTTATTAACATTATCTAGGCTCTCAATAATAATTTCTTTATTAAGTCTTCCATTCTTGATAAAAAGATCTTTATTTGAAAAAAAGAAGATTAGATTTACTCTAATTTCATTTGTGATCTTTACATTAGTTATCATTGGATTTGTATCATTTAGCAATAACTGCATTTTTCCAGATCATAAGCAACAACTTTGTAAACGTATTTATGAAGAAAGACGTATAGAGTATTTCAGGAATTCATTAGTTGCATTTAAAGATAATATATTTTTTGGCTACGGTCCTGGAACTTATTTATTAATATCTGATAAATATACTGAAATTGGAAAATTTGGATCATCATATGCTCATAATTATTTTTTACAACTATTGGCTGAAACAGGATTAGTTGCTGGTATTCCAATTATTTTATTAATCTTTTATGTTTCAAAGACCTTATTGTTGAAAATATTGTCAAATAAAAAGTCAATAGATTACTATTTATCACTTTCATTTATTTCAATAATTTTTAATGGATTAATGGATTTTGATTGGAATATCTTCTTTACTTTTCAAATTTCATTTATTATTGCAGCATTGGTAATAAAATCTAAAAATAATTTTAACAAAGCAAATAATTTATGGCTTTTAATAGCAGCTTTTGTTGGTATTCTGGGATTTCTGTCAATGTTATCAAAAGTACTAGTCAATGATAAACAGGTTAATTTAGCCGTTAAAATCTTCCCTTATAATTATGATGATAATAAGATAATTATAAAGAATAAATCAATTAGTCAAATTTCTAATGATAAAATGCTTTATCTTTATCAAAATGATCCTGATTTTTTAAGCTTATATTTAATTGATAAATCTGAATATGAACAACTATTCTGGTATAAGAGGTTGTTTCATATTCTGCCTTCATCATCGTTAAACGAAAATTACCATAGTTTATTGAGAAAGCATGGATTATATGAGCAATTGGGATTAGTTTCCAATAAAGCTTTAAATATAATTAGTATTTCAAGTATGAATGATGTTGATTTAAGGTATGAAACAAAAAGAGAAGTAGCAATCTCATTATTGGAATATGCAAACTTTTTATTAATTAGTGACGACATTTATAATGCTGAAGACTATTTTAGAAAAGCATACCAGTTAGATAAGTGGGTGTTTTTAATTAATGAGCAGCGATTTATTAATGAAGAGTTAAGTAATTTAAGAGATGTCGGACATATTTATAACAAACTTGAATTTACTCAGCAAGACCTTGGCAATAGATCAGATCAACTTAATAGATGGATAAATCTAAAGTTTATTGAAGAATTTGACACTTTAAATCCAAGGGATATGATACTTTTCTTAAAATACTTTGGGGCAGAGAATCTATGGTTATTTACCTCAAATATATTTATTGAAGAGTTTGAGTTGTTGCCTGAAAACGAGTGGAGAAAGTATTATGAATTTTGGTATGAGTTATGGTTAATTTTAATTTCAGAAAATAATGATTTAGATCAAGAGTACTTATATATTTTGATGGATATATTATTTAGGTTTGGCGAACAGGAAAAAGCTGAGACAATTCAATTATATTTAAATGAAAATGTTTTACCAATAAACTAAAGTTTCAGAATTACTATTTTTATAGATAGACATAATAATCTAATATCATTTTTTAGCGAAGCATCTTTAAGTTCAGATAATTCTAATTTTTTCCAGTTTTCCAATGATTTATACCTAGAAGGAGATAATGCCCATTTTGAGATGATACCTGGCTTTACTTTATATCTAAAATCCCAAGAGCTATTGAGTTTATTTGCTTCATTTACAGGAAGAGGTCTTGGGCCAATTAGGCTCATATTACCTATTAGTATATTTATTAGCTGAGGAAGTTCATCTAATCCATTTCTAGATAAAAATCTTCCAACCTTTGTGAATCTTGGATCATTATTAATTTTAAACATAGGAGGGGGAGCTTGATTTAGTAAATAAAGCTTATGTTGAACTTTTGCTGAGCCTTTTTTCATAGTTCTTATTTTGAAAATAGTGAATGCTTTTTTATCTTTACCAAGCCTCTTCTGAGTAAAAATTACAGAATCATGGTAAATAATTTTCAAAAAAATAAAAAGAGCTACCAAAAATGGCCATAAAAATAAAATGAGAATTATTGAAATGCTAATATCAAATAATCTTTGTATTATGGAGTTGTTATATTTAGATATCTCTACATCAGTCATAGTTAGATCCTGGATGTGAAATAATTTCTAATGTCTGACTTTTATTAACAAAATTGTTTTTATATATAATTTTAAGTAGTTCTTTGAAAAAAATTAAAATAATGTATTTATGAATCTTAGCTGACAGATTTAATTCAATACTTATATCATTTCTAATATTTATTATAGAATATTTCTTTGATAATCTTAAAACTATTTCATTAATAGGTGAGAATGTGTGAGTGTGTTGTTCAGAATTAATATGTTTAAATTTAATCATTTTATTATTTAAAAACATCATTTGGTTTTCTATTTCAGTTTCAACTTCTCTTAGAGATATCTTCTTTAAAGATAATCTTAATAAAAATATTGGAAGAGAGTAGAATTTGCCAGTATTTGATACTAAACTAGGAATTTGATTAATATTTGTAATAGGATTTCCTCTGACAAGATTGATGTGGATAGCAATATCATTATTATTTACAAATCTTTTTAGTAAATCTATTTCATTTTGATCAATCATATTTGGAAGAACAGAAATAATATTTACTGATTTTGATTTGTATAAATCTAAAATTGCATTACTAATAATGTGATTCATTCCATAATCATCAGCAACTTTATTGTGTATATTTTTAATTTCATTTTTAGCAAATAATTTATATGAAGTTAGTCTAAATAAATCTATGGCTAATCTTTTGATTCTATTGAAAGAAGAATATCTAGTTGGACGAATTTCATTCAGTTTAACTGGCAATTCGATTATTGAATTTTTTAGATTAAGCAAAACCTCCGTATCAAATAATTCATTTTTACAAATTGTATTATCAACTATTTTTTTAAGTCTATTTGAATTTTTAAATACTTTTATTCCATGAGTATCTGTTCCGGGATATTTATAGATATTCTTTAGTATTGTTGATAATATAATAGTTCTAAGTTTAGTGAGTGAGCTTCTATCATCATTACTGTTTTTATGGAGTTTTGATCCAATAATAACATCAAAGTTAGAGCTTAAATTAAGTGCTTTTGAGATAAAATGAATATCAAAAAAATCTACATTTAATAAAACTAAAGTATTTGCGTTTGAAGAGAGCAGTGCGTGTTTAACCGCTAGTCCGTATGAAGCGACATTAATTCTTTTTAATTTAATGAATGAATATTTTTGATTTAATTTTTGACATATTTTCCAAGATTCATCTGAACTACCATTCTCAACCAGCTGAATTTCATCTAAAGGTAGTTTATTTTCTAATATCTGACAAATAAATATCAAAATTTGTTTTTGAAGATATTTAGCCTCATTGTGAACTGGAAAAATATATGAAACTGTATTATTTGTTTTCATGCCAAGTAATTGTTTCTTCTAATCCCTTTTTGAGAGAATATTTAGGTTTCCATTTTAATTTAGATTTTGCTTTCTTATAAGATAACAAGCTTTGATTTTGTTCTTTAACTTTTTTAATTTTAAATATAGGCTTAATATCACTTTTTATCATCTTTTGAATGATGTTAAACAATTCATTTATTTGAGTTTCTTTTTGTAAGCAAATGTTGAAAATTTCGTTCTTCTTGTAATCCAAGGCTAAAATATTTGCTTCTTTTAAATCCTCAACATAGATAAAGTCTCTTGTTTGCATGCCATTATTAAATATAGTTGGATTTTTGTTAGACAGCAACTTTTCAATAAATACAGATATTACAGGTTTAAGCAAAACGTTTTGTCTTGGTCCGTAAACGTTTGAGTATCTAAATATTACATAGTCCAAACCATATAGATATGAATATACCTTTATATAATGTTCGGAAGATAATTTAGATACACCATATGGAGAAATAGGTGATAATACGTCTTGCTCTGTATAAGGATCTTGAGAATCACTTGAGTATAAAGCTCCACCTGAAGATGCGAATATGATTTTTTTAACAGAGTATTTTTTTGCTGCTTCTAATAGATTAATAATTGAAGATATATTATTATTTGCATCAAACATAGGATTTTTAATTGATTTAGTTAATGAAATGCTTGCTGCATGATGATTAATAATTTGAGGCCTTTCACTTTTGATAAGTTCATTTACTTTTTTTGAATTTGTTAAATTAATTTGAAAATATTTTGCTTTGTTATTTCTATATGGAAAAGACTTGTAGTCTTTTTTGTCTACAACAACAACTTCATGTCCCTCAAGGATATAGGCGTCTACGATGTGAGACCCAATAAATCCGCAACCACCTGTAACAAGTATTTTCATAATATATTTCTTGGGCAAGTTATTTGATTGTATTTTTTTAGAGTTAATAATTCAAGGTTAAAAAGAAAATTTAGAATTCTATTTCATTCTTTCCAAGTTGATGAGAAATCCAGAAGCTCCAGAGTCCAGATATTATGAAGAATAATCCTCCCAATATTAGAGCAAGTGTGGTTCCAACAGATCCTGAAACAGGAACTCCTTCTTCTGTTGATGGCATACTCACTCTAGATTCTTCTGTTGCCTCTGCTGATTGAGTAGCTATGGCTGACTGAGTAGCAGGGGCTACTGTTTCTGGTGGATAAGGGTTTCCAGAACCATAAGGTTGAGCTTGTGCTATTTGTTCAACTGGCTCTTGAACAAAGAAGCTTACCGTTTTTGTAATTACTTCATTAGTATCCGGGTCAGTATATGAATATGTTGCTTCATGTTCTCCCGGTTCTAATGTTTTTGAGAGAGCTGCAATATCGAGTGTAAAGTTTCCATTTTCATCCGCCACAACAAACTCTTGAATATTGGTATCAGAATGGACTTCGATTGTAACAGTAACACCTGGAGATACTTTACCTGTTAATTTTGGTTGTGATGTTGTCAGTGTTTGTTTGTTTGGGTCATCCAAATCTAACACTACTTTTGTAACTGCTTCAGTTGTAGCACTTTGGGTAGATATTAGTGGTTCAGTTATTTCTTCTAATACAGCAGATCTACTTGTAGGTGCACTATTTGCAAATTCATCATTATAGAGATCTGATAATTCAGCTTCTGTTGATGCTTCAATCATAGGAGCCTCTTCTTCAACTGCTAAGGGGACGACTACTTCTTCGGGAGTTGGAGTTGGGGTAGTTGCAACAGTAATATTTTCTGGGGGTGTAGTTTGTCCGAAAGTAAGAGTTGGAACTGGTTGAGCATCTAGCACTAATGTGCTGTAAGAAATTAGTTCACTTGGTAATGACCCTTGAACATTAATGATAATAGTATCTTCATCCATAACTTCTGCATAACTATTACCGTCTACAGATCTTGCATTAGAAAGTGGAACTGCCCAGCTACCTGAAGCTTTTACTAATGATGACATTTCACCTGCGTTTCCAAGTGTTACATATACAACAGCTCCATCAGCAGGATTTCCTGCTTGATTACTTACTGAGCCATAGATTGTCTTGGCTGCAGCTGGAGCACCGTTTCTAGCTGCTGTTTTGATCATGAATGGTTCTCCATTATTATCAAATCTGTTATTTGAACCGGTTCCAAGAGTATAGAAATAGGTTGTTGTTGGTTGAAGGCCTCTAACTGTAATGTGATGCATTTGAAAATCAGATACTATTCCAGTTAATTGATCCCTATCATCACTAGCTTGAGAATTTAAATCATTTGCTTGCGATCCATATTTAACAAAACCAGGTGTTTCTTCATCAGTTAGAAAAGATATAGTAAAACTATTGTCAGTAACATTTGTGACTTTTATTCTATTTGGTGTTGTAGATGGGGTAGCTCTAGGAGCAAAAACTCCTGGGCCTTCACCTAAAAAGAAGATTCCAGCAACAAGAGCTATAACAAGAACGAATAAACCAAATATGGTTGGAATGCGTTTTTCTAAGAGTTTAGTTGGTATTGCAGGCTTTTTCATATTTTATAACACAAAACAATCGGCACAAATTAATGCCTAATATAACTTTAAAGAAAAAAAGTCGAGAAATCAACGCGAACAAAAACCAAAACTAGCAGTTATTTGAACACTGAAAAATTATAATATTACAATTGATCAGATGTGGGCTCAAATAATAAAGATGAAGCAGATGAATCTTCTTGAGGATTTGTTTCAAGCTGTAATAATGTTTCTGCTTGAACTGATTGATCTTCTTGTGTTAATTGATCATTTATAAGTGATCCACTTGTCCTTGGTTCTGGTTTTGATTCAGGCTCAAGATCATCAATTGTGACCTCAAGAGGAACAACCTTTTCAGTCTTTCCATCTCTACTTAAGAGCACTTTGAAAATAGTAAATGATGACAAATCATCATCTGAATAAAGTTTTTTTTCTTCAATAGAATCAAATATCTTAGTATCTATAACTGGTGTAAGTGGTTTTGAAATTTTTTGAAGCTCTGGATCAATTTTGTCTGATGTTTGTGAGGTTATTAAAGAAATTACAACCCAAAACAATAGAGATACAAAAAGTAAAACCATAATAGTCAAGAATTGTTTACTCTGTTGAAGTTTTTTTATATCTTTTTTAATTGTTTGTTCTTTATGCATTATTTTTTAGCTGTTTTTGAGTTAGTTGTATTTGTTCCAAAATAAGGGGTGGCAACGGTTATATTAGCTGAGAGTTTTTTATCTCCACGATCTTCTTGAAGTGTGAAAACCACTGATTCAATCACAAAACTTTTTCTTGAGTTTCTTAATGTTTCGACAAATTCTCGAATTGAAACATAATCACCCTTGATATTAATTGAAATATTTAAGTTAGTCTTTGCTTTTTGAGAAAATAATAATGAGGAATCTGAATCTTCAGGGAGGTCAGCAATGCTTAAGTTGTTTATAACAACTTTTGATTCCGCAGCAATTTTTTCTATGATCTTTGTACTCAATATTATTTCTGGTTGTTCTGGTATAGCTACATCTAGTAATGGAATTTTCTCTTCAATATTTATATATTGATTTTGAGCTGTTTGAAGTGCTGCAATTTTTTTAGTTAAAGCTTCATCTAGTTGGGTTTTTGTTTCTATTTCTTTTATTAAGTCTGACATAGTAACAATTGTGGGTCTTATGGCAAATGCTCCTAAGAAGAGCACTAATCCAATAGTTAAGAAAAGCTCTAATGATGCTTTTGCAACTGGATTAGCATAAAAATGATTTAGAGCTGTTGTAATTTCTCTTTTTGTTTTTTCGGTAGTTATTTTTTGTTTAGTTGTTTCTGCCATTTTTATAGACCTTGAGTTCTATCAAGTAAGTCAATTTTTTCAGGCGCTGTTGTAGTTGCCTGAATTTTTTGTACCACTTTTGTATCAGCTTGAATTGAAAACTCAATACTTCCTTTTTCATCTTCACTAGACTGAATTTCACCAACATTAATATTTAAAAAGTTTGGAGATAGTTGTAGGTTGTTTACTAAAATATTAAATGAGTTTTGGGAATAGGTTCTACCCGATATTGTGACTGTAGTTGGTTTTATAGCAAGCTCTGTCAAGCTAATACCATCAGGAATAACTGAGCTTAGATGAGCAAATGTATCAACCATATTTGTTTCTTGTTCAGTTTGTTGATATTGGGTGATTTTTTCTTGAATAGTTCTAAAGTCTTCTTCAAGATTGTTGTAAGCTAATATTATTTGACGTTTTTTTTCAATTGAACCATTTAAATCAGTTACTTGTCTATCAAGAGTAAATCGAGCAATAAAACTCATAATTACAACTAGTTCAGTAAAAATGACAACATATCTTCCGGCTGAGAGAGCCCACTTGAGAATTTTTCCAAAAACTGTGGAAAAAAATGGATCCTTTGGAAGCAGATTGATATTTACTTGGGCAGTTTTTTTCATCTATATTTTCATTCTACTAGATATTTGACAGAAGACCAAGTACATCAGACACTCTCATTATCAACAGATGTTTCAACCATAAATTCTACTGTTTTACCAATACCAAGCTTCCATTTTTCAGAGAAACTCTTAAGAGTTTTGGTGACTAACTCAAGCTCCTTTATCTCAAATAAAGCTGCAAAGTAAATATAAACAAGTCCTCCAATAGTAGATGTCGTGATTGTTAAACCTACAAGTTCAATTGTTTTAGTTGTATCAAAGATTAACTCATCAAATATTCTGAATGGAAGATACAAAAATACTGCCATAAAGAAACTTGCTAAAAGCATTTTTAATTGAGGTATAACCATTTTTTTACTAACAAACTTTGGAACAATTCTGTTTAACATTAATATAAATAGAAATAACTCTAAGACAAAGCTAATTGCTCCAGTAATTGCTAATCCTACAACTCCAAGAGATGTGTAATGCACAACATAGTAGGCAGATGATAAATAAAAAATTGTAAAGATCAAAGAAATAAATAAAGGTGTATGGGTATCTTTAAGAGCATGAAAACTTCTAACTAACAGCTGTACCATTGCCTGAGCTGTGATTGAGATAGCAAGTATAGCTAATACCTTTCCAGTTGTAACTGTGGAAGTCCAACTAAAATTAGAAGTACCAAAAGCAATACGCACAATTGGAATTCTTAAGATCAAAAGTAAAACTGAAGTTGGCAAAGCTAAGAATGAAATTTGATGAAGTGATTGTAGAGTTAGATCTCTAAATTTGGATAATTCTTCCTTTTTTGAGTATTGTGATAAAAATGGTAGAGCAGCTTGACTAAGTGGAACCCCAAACATTCTTATTGGAAATGTTGATAGATAGTTTGCATATGAAATATAAAGAAAACTTAATTGGCCAATTGATGTAGCAAAATAAGCAATAGCAAGGGTTTGTATTTGAGAAATTCCAATAGTTATGAATCTTGCTGGTGATAGCATAAATAATTTAGTTACGCCAGGATATCTAATATTTATTGAAAGAGTAGGTTTAAATCCAAGTTTTAGAACAAGTGGAATTTGAACCAACATATGAAGGAATGCTCCTAAAACAACACCAATTCCAGCAGAGTAAATACCAAATCTTCCTGAAAAGAGTACAACTCCTAAAATTATTCCAAGATTATAGATAATTGGGGCTAAGCTTGGAATGATAAATCTTTTATAAGATTGAAGAACTCCGGTCATAATGTTTGAAACAGTGAAAAATATTTGTGCAGCAAGCATTATTCTTGTTAAATTAATAACGATACTTAATTGATCTGAAGAAAGTTTATCCCCAATACGCAATAGTGTTAATGGTTCTGCAAAAATAAATACTATTACACTTATTAAAGTGAAAATTATCAGCAAAATATTTAAGACAATTCCACCCATTTTAAATGCTGTCTTACTATCATGACTCTTTTTTAGTGATAAAAATATTGGAATAAATGAAGCAGATAGAGCTCCAAAAATTAATAGCTGAAAAAGTAAATCTGGAATTTGGAATGCTAATGTCCAAGCAGTAACAATTTCTTCAGAAAAATAACTAAGCACTGTTCTAGTTCTTACAAAGCCAAAAACAACAGAAAATGCATTTGCCATAGCAATAATTGCAGCCGCAGAATTAATACTGGTCTGTTGTTTTTCTAGCCATTTTGTGTTGTTAGCTAGTAGTTTTGTAATTGAAATTTTACTAAATGCAAACATGTGTACCAATTATAGAGTAAATCTGGTATAATTCCTCTCTGATCTATAATATAGTAGTTTAGAAGGAATGTAAATTATGCCATTATTGCAAAACGCAAAAAAAGCACTCAGAGTTAGCAAAAGAAATGCTGTTGTTAATTCAAGAGTAAAATCAATAGTAAAAACTATGGTAGACAAAGTAATTAAGTCTCCAAGTGCTCAAAACTTAAAGGAAGCTTATTCTGCAGTTGATGTTGCTGTTAAAAACAAATTAATGCACAAAAATAAGGCTGCAAGAGTTAAATCACAATTAAGTAAATTAGCTAAACCTGAGAAAGTTGTCAAAAAAGCAACCTCAAAGAAAACAACAAAAAAAGCAGCACCAAAAAAGGTAGCAGCTAAAAAAACTGCTAAAAAATAATGTCTGATAAGAAGGATTTTAATTCTTCTATTCGCAATTTTTCAATTATTGCGCATATCGATCACGGCAAAACAACTTTGACCGATTCGTTTTTGCGTCTTACAAACACTGTTGATAAGTTAAATATCCAAGAGAGAATCATGGATAGTAATCCAATTGAAAAAGAGAGAGGCATAACAATTAAATTGGCACCTGCTCGTATGGATTATGTTAGTAAAAAACATAATGGTAAGAAATTTATTCTAAATTTAATAGATACCCCAGGACATGTTGATTTTGGATATGAAGTTAGTCGATCTTTAGCGGCTTGTGAGGGAGTCTTACTTGTAGTAGATGCTACACAGGGTATTCAAGCTCAAACACTTTCAAATTTTGAACAAGCAAAGGCACTTGGTTTGGTGGTTATTCCAGTAATGAATAAAATTGATCTTCCTTCTGCAGAACCTGATAGAGTAGCCTTAGAAGTAATGGAATTATGCGAGTGTGATGAAAATGACATTATTAAAGTAAGTGCTAAGACAGGAGAAAACGTTGAGACCGTTTTAGAAACTATTGTGGATAAAGTACCACCTCCAAGTGGAGATGAAGATAAGGATTTAAGATCGTTATTAATTACTTCACATTTTGATATTCATAAAGGGGCAATTGCTTTAGTAAGAGTTGTTGATGGTGTAGTTAAAAAAGAAAAACTTGGTTTTACAAGTTCTAAAGCAGGATTTGTTCCTGTTGAGATTGGAATATTTTCACCAACAATGGTTCCAAGATCGGAGCTTAAAGCAGGTGAAGTAGGATATATTGCAACTGGACTAAAAGATATTAAGTCTTTAAAAATTGGTGATACATTAACTTCATTTTCAAAAAGAGAGAAAGTTAAACCTTTACCAGGATATAAAGAACCACTCCCAATGGTTTTTATGGAAATTTACCCTACTGATCCAGCAGAATTTACATTTTTACAAGATGCAATGGAAAAACTTTCATTAAGAGATGCGGCTTTACAATTTTCAGGAACTCATTCACAAGCACTTGGCTCAGGATTAAGGGTGGGTTTCTTAGGAATATTGCATGCTGAAATTGTATTAGAGCGTCTTCAACGTGAATATGATTTGGATTTGATTGCTACAGTTCCATCGGTGACATATCAATTATCCATGCAGGATGGTGATGAAATAATTGTTCAAACACCTGCAGACATGCCTGATCCTTCATTAATTAGAGAAACTAGAGAACCAATTACCAAAGTTAAGATATTAGCTCCACAAGAGCAAATGAGTGTAATTATTGATTTGTGTAGAGATCGTCGTGGTGAGTTTGTATCTACAACTCATGTGGGAAATAGAGTTAGCATTGTCTGTAAAGTGCCATTGGCAGAACTAATTACAGATTTTCATGATACTTTAAAATCTTTAAGCTCTGGTTATGCTTCAATGGAGTATCAACTTATTGGATTTGTACCAGTACAGGCTGTTAAAATTTCAATTTTACTTAATCATGAACCAATAGATTCACTAAGTTTTATAACAGTTAGAGAAAATGCAGAGTCAGAAGGTAAGAGAGTTGTTAAAAAACTTAAAGAAGTAGTTCCAAGACAAATGTTTGAGTTGCCAATTCAAGCGGCTATTGGAGGAACCATTGTGGCAAGAGAGACAGTCAAAGCATTTAGAAAAGATGTTACCGCAAAACTTTATGGTGGTGATGTAACCAGACGTAAAAAACTTTTAGCAAAACAAGCTAAAGGTAAAAAACGTATGAAGAAATTTGGTAAGGTTGAGTTAAACCAAGATGCTTTTATGGCAGTATTGAAGAGATAATAAGCTTATTTATTTATATCAACCATTTTTGCTTATATATTTCATAATTTCATAGTGATAGAGTATTTTTACATATGCAAATTGTCATAGGACTTGTTGGTCCCATTGCTAGCGGAAAAGGAACTATCAGTGAGTATTTAAAATCTCAAGGGTTTAAATATTTTTCTTTATCTAATGTTGTTCGAGAAGAAACTCAAAATCGTGGTTTAGAAATGACGAGAGAGAATCTCCAAGATGTAGGAAATGATTTAAGAGAAAACTTTGGAGGTTCTGTACTTGTGGATAAACTTGTTGACAGAATTAAAAAGGAAGACTTTGTGGTTATTGATGGTGTTAGAAATCCATTAGAAATTCAGGCAATAAAAAATAGTCTAAATGGAAAAATAGTAAATATTTCAGCATACAAGAACAGAAGAGTTGAGCGTTACTTAGAAAGAGCAAAAGTAAGGGGTGAGGATGATGCATCTATCACAAGTTTTAAGAAAATAGATGCACGTGACTTAGGTCAAGGAGAATCCAATTCAGGACAACAAGTTCAAGCTTGTATTGATTTAGCTGATTTTTCTTTAAAGAATAATGGGAGTATTGATGACTTCCAACAAAATTGCAAAGAAATGCTGGACAACTTTTTTTTTGAAAGCCACAAAATGAGTTTTGCTGAAGTTGCATTAGTTGTCTCAAGAGCCTAATTTAAGAGTTAAGTGCTATAATAATCTCAATATGTCACAAGGAAAAACTAAGAAATCTATATCAGATGATGAAATGACTGGTACAACTGGTCCAGAAAAAATTGGCCCAAGAAGATCAGTAGATGAGTATTCTGAAGTAATGAGAAATGAAACTCCATCAGATAAATGTCTAACCGCATTTGTACCAAAACCTAAAAAACTTTCTCTAGACGTTCTTGCTAAAGATGAACACATCATACTCTTACTAAGACAACATCCAGTTACACAGTTTCGTGTACTATTTATAGTTATATTTATGATTTTCTTGCCTTTACTTTTTAGTGGAGCTGGTATTTTTGATTTCCTTCCAGGAATGTATAGATTTGCCTCAGTAATTGGCTGGTATATGTTAACTACTGGATTAGTTATTGAATCATTTTTGAAGTGGTTTTATAGAGTTTATATTATTACTGATGAAAGAATTATAGATGTAGACTTTTTATCAATGATTTATAAGGATGTCTCAACTACTAAAATAGATAAAATTGAAGATGTAACCTCAAAAAGTACTGGTTTTTTGGCATCGATGATTGATTATGGAACAATTATTATTCAAACAGCTGCAACTAAACAAGAGCTCCAATTTGAAAGTGTTCCACATCCATCAAAAGTGACTGCTCTTTTAAATGATTTAATATTAGAAGAAGAACTTGAAAAATATGAAGGGAGGGTAAGCTAATGTCATTATTTACCTTAATTTCTGGTTCAGGTTTATTAAATGCGCCATTGCCAAGTGCAGATACAGCAATATTATTTGGTGTTAAAACAATGTTTATAGTTGGTGGTTTTTTATATTTACTCTTTGCAATTTTAGTTACAAGGCAAATCTCGCTAATGAGTAAAACTATTGCAACAACTGCATCAGCAAATATCAAGATAATTGGTTTACTTCATTTAATTATCTCAATAGTTGTTTTGATGTACTTTATTATAGTTTTGTAAGTTTTTTTTCATAAACTTGTGATAGAATTTGGTTAATGCTTCGCTTGAAGGTTACCCCTGTTATAGGGTTGCCACAATTTACCGGTTGGTCACAAGTGGCAGAAAGCACAATTTCTGTTAGTGTACGTTTAATTCTTGTTTTTGCAGTTTCGGGCAAACACGCTGGGAATGTAGGCAGAGATATTAGTGAAAAAGTTTCAGATTTCTATTTTTACGATGTTGAACAACTTCATGATTTTTTAAATCAATTGGTTTCTTTTGCTCACACTAATAATTCCAAACTATATTTTTCTTGTGCAGTTCTTGGAAAAAGCAAAAGTGTTTTTGCAACTTATGGCGGTTCTGTATTTTTAAAAAGGGGAGAAAAATCTGGAAAGATTTTGATGAGTGATTATGTAGTTAAAGTTGTTGAGGGCAATTATGTGGAAAATGATACTTTTGTTCTCACTACCTTACAAGCAGATCAATTTTTAAATGAGGTGCAGCTTAAATTTCAACAAGGGTATGATTCTGATATTATAATCACTTCTGTAGTTCCAGGACTACATGCTCAAGAAGATTCATCTCTTTCTGCTTTAGTTTTTATTAACAAGGATACTGATGCACCAATAAAGAAAGATGAAGCATTTCTTGAAATAGAAGATGAAAATTTCGAAGAAATTGATCTCGATGATGAATCAAACAACAGTGAAAATGAACCTAATCAAGAAAGTGAAAGTTTAGCAAACGTTAAATTTGAAATTGATGCTATTAAAATACCAAACAAAGCTGTTGACCTTTTTGAAAAAATTAAACCATTATTTTTATGGATCTTAAATAAATCAAAAATATTATTATTAATATTATTTATATTTATAAAAAAATTGATTAGTCTTGTTAGGAAGATTAAGATTAAAAAAATAATTAATGCCATTAAGACTATTAAAAGTGATGGAATCAAATCAATTTTAATGGATAAAAAAGAATATTTATTAGAAGTTAAACCTAAAAAGAGCTTATGGAAATTTTTTGCCTTTATTATAGTAATTATTGTTATACTTGGAATAATTGGATATCTTAGTTATTCAAGAAATAAAGAAACTCAACGAGTTCAACAGTTAATAAATCCAATTCAAACTCAAGTTATATCTGCAAAAGAAAAGGTCTTAAGTGATCCAATTGTTACTAGGGAAATTATTTCAGAATCAGTTACAAAACTTGAAAAAATTGAACAAGAAAATCAAAAAAGTAGTGCTTTGTCACTGGTTGTAAATCAAAAACAAGAATTAATTGAATATTTAGACTCGATATCTGGTAGGGAAGAACTTCAAGATCTCGATGTTTTCTATGATTTAAGATTAGCTAAATCTGACTACATTTCTAGCGGAATAGATATGAGTGATAAAAAACTTGTTTTATTTGATAAGGAAATGAAAGAGGTTCTTTTACTAGATTATGATTCTAAAAAGGTTAGTATTAGGGACTTTTCAAATATTGAAAACTTAAAAGATGTCGTAATAACTGGAGATAATATCTTTACTTTAGACGATGGAATTCATAAGTATGATGCAAATTTAGATGCAGAATCTGAATTGGTTGAAGTAAGAAACTTAGGAGATTCAAATAAGAACGCAACCTTAATTGAATCATATGATCGATTTGTATATGTAATTAACCCAGAAAAAAGGAATATATATAGATACTCAGAAAGTGATGAAGGATACTCTGATCCTGTGGGTTGGATGAAGTCAGCCACTGGTTTGAAATATGATGAGCTAACATCAATATCAGTTGACGGAGACGTGTGGCTAACAACTATTGATGGTCAATTAAAAAAGTTTACTTCTGGAAGAGAAGAAACTTTGAATATTAGAGGATTGGACATACCTTTTGAAAAAGATATATTTGCTTACACAAATGAAAAATTAAATAATGTTTATGTTTTGGATCCATCAAATAATAGGGTAGTTTCTTTAAGTAAAAATGGTGACTTTATCAAGGAATATAAGTCTGTATCTCTTGGAGCAGCAAGTAATTTAGCGGTTAATGAAGAACTTAATAAAATTTTTGTTGTGAGTGGCTCAATTATTTATCAAATTAATCTATAGAAAATGTATTATGAAACAATTGGGTGGTGGAGAAAAAGATTTGAGAAGGGAAATAAAAACTGGTAAGGGATATTTACTTCAAACTATTGTTAAAATACAAGGAGAAATTAGTCAAACCGAAAGTGATTTAAGAAAAAAGAAGAAGAGTGTTAGACTTAGACACCTAAAAAAACTTGTCGAGTCATACAATGATGCATTGGTAATTGTTTTTGGGAAAAAGGACGCTGGAAAACTATTAAATTATAAAGTTGTTGGTGATAAGGTTGAAACATTTATTCCACATCCCAGTAAGATTGAAACTGTCAAAAAGAAGAAAAAAGAGAGAATAAAAATTAGAAAAGTTGAAAATAAAAGTGATGACTATTTACAAGCAGAAACTTATTTTGCAGATTCAATTTTTTATGACAGCGATCAAGTGGCTGATAAAATTGCAGGAGAAAAAGATTTACTTTTTGGAGAGATAGATGTTCACATTGTTCAAAGGAAAGATGTTGCAAGGGGCACTGGATATGCGATTGTTCACGATATTGTTAATCACAAATTGTTTAAAATACCTTTTTCAATAGATATGGATTTAACTTTTATCAAGCTAACACTCGATTTATATTCATCAAATGGATTTCCTGTCACGATTGTGGTTAGCACTGATGATGCCGACGCAGGTTTAATTTCTTCAGCAGAGTCAGCAAAATGGAATTAGCCTGATATAATAGCTTCATGCTACTTTTAAAAAATAAAAAAGCTACACACGAATATTCTATAGAGAAAACCTACAATGCTGGGGTAATTTTAAGTGGCCCTGAAGTTAAGAGTCTTAGAAATAAAAGCGGCAGCTTAAAAGGTAGCTTCATCAAAACTATCGGAGAAGAACTATTTTTAATTAATGCGCAAATATCTCCATATAAGTTTTCTGATAACAGTGAATATGATCCAAAAAGAACTAGAAAACTATTAATGCGTAAAAAAGAAATAGTCACTTTAGCAAGTGCTCTAGATCAAAAAGGCAGAGCCCTTGTACCACTTAGTTTTGATTTAATTGGAAATAAAATTAAACTAAAGTTTGGTCTTGGTAAGGGTCTTAAGCTTCATGATAAAAGAGCAAAACTTAAAAAAAGAACTATAGATAGAGAAGTTCAAAGAGTGATGAAGGATAATCGCTAATCAAATCATTTTTTGATAATACACTAGACTTTCATGGATAAAACTCTTTATAATGTATTTAGTAATCAAGTTTACTTAAGGAGTAAAAATTATGCCTAAAAGAATGTTCTGGCCAGTAGCAATGCTTGTGATTGGATCAATATTAATTGCTACAAAACTCGGATTATTACCTGCTCAACTTTGGAACCTTTGGCCAATTGTTTTAATAATTGTAGGTCTTGGGGGGTTGTTAATTTCAGATAAAGAAGAATGGGATGGTGAACCAAAAGCTACTGCTAAAAAAAATTCAAAAAAGAAAACAACTACAAAGAAGAAAATAACACGCCGTAAAAAATAAGGTCGTGATAGAATACCAGTTGAATGTTTAAACCAGCTTACTTTCAAATAGCTATTGATGGTCCGGTCGCTGCAGGAAAAGGGACAGTATCTCGTTTGGTTGCAGAGCGTTTAGGATTTTTATATGTAGATACAGGAGCTATGTACAGAGTTACCGCTTATTTAGCTTTAAAAAACAATGTTGAATATAGTGATGTTGATAATTTAGTTTCATTGATTAAAAATACAAAAATTGAAATGAGTAACCCTTCTGAAGAAGAATCTGATGGGCGTCTAACTACTGTTTTAGTTAATAGTGAAGATGTTTCTTGGAAGATTAGAACTGAAAATGTTGGTCTAGGAGCATCTCAAGTTGCTCAAATTAAATCTGTTAGAGAAATCTTAGTAGAAAAGCAAAAAGAAATAGCTAATATACAAAATGTTGTAATGGAAGGTAGAGATATTACTTATAGAGTTTTGCCAAATGCTCAATTAAAGATTTACTTAACAGGTAAAGATTTTGTCAGAGCAAATAGAAGACACCTTCAGTTACAAAGTAGGGGTATAGATGTTAGTTTTGAAGAGGTATTTATTGATTTAAAAGATCGTGATGAGTTAGATATGAATAGAGAAGCTGATCCTTTACAAATTGTTGATGATGCCTGGGTTTTAGATACTTCTGATTTAAGAATTGATCAAGTTGTAGAGATAATTGTTGCTAAAGCAAAAGTTATGATGAATTAATTTATGGCAAATAAAAACAAAGATATTCTAGAAGAATCAGAGAAAATGTCTACTAAAGAGTTAATACAAAGAACTCAAGCAGTAGAGGATGAAAAAGAACAGAAAAAACAAGAGCGTTTAGCAAAAAAAGCAGCAAAAGAAAAAAAGAAACAGCAAGAAAAAATAGAGAAGCTCATTGCTCCAATTTTATTGGTTATAACAATTATAATTTCACTTATAGTGAAGTTTTTCAATAAATAATTTTATCTAATTGTATTAGTTGCTGGTGTAAGTTTTCCTGTTGAGGGTATATTGTTTTGATTAGGCTTTATTAACTTTCTATCTTTTGCATAATCACAGCTAAATTGAATTTCTGACCCAGACTTAAAATATTCAGTCTTAAGATTGTTTTTTGAACAAAACTCACAAGTAGTGTAGATTTGATTTTTACAAACTTGTTTTTCAGTTATATTTTCAGGTAATAAAAATTGATGTGGTTCATCTTCATTTAATTGAAGTCTTATTAGTTTATTCCAAATGGGTGAGGCTCCTGTAATTCCAGAGGCCACATAACTCATAGAAGTATTGTCATTATTACCAACCCAAACTGCAACTAATCTATCAGTTGTATAACCAATAGTCCAGTTATCTCTTAAGTTATTTGTTGTGCCTGTTTTAACAGCAACTTCTTGGTTAGGTATGTTTAGAGTTGAGAAAGGTCCAAAAGCTGGAGTTCTAGCATCATTACTAGACAATATATTAGTAATTAAGAAAGCTGTTTCAGGTTTAATTACTTGTTCACCAATACAATCCCTATTATCTAAAACACAGTGGTTTTGATAGTAAATTACACCATTATAGTCTGTGATTTCAATTATTGGATTTAAATCGACATGTTGTCCTAAGTTTGCAAAAGTTCCATAAACTTCAGTCATATCTGACATGGTAATTTCACCACCACCAAGTGTTAAGGATAGTCCAAACCTAGATCTATCTTTCCAAGTTGATACACCCATACTCTCAGCAAGATCTATCATATTATTAATGCCAACTTCAGCAAGAGTTTTTACTGCTGGTATATTATATGAAGAGGCAAGTGCTTCTTTTAGAGTAATTTTTCCATGAAATTTTCCATCATAGTTTTTTGGGGAATATGGTTTTGATCCAAGAGTGTGATATGTGACTGGAGAGTCATCAATAATATCTTGAGTTGTTTTTCCATTTTCGATAGCTAATGCATAGGTAATGGGTTTGATAGAGCTACCAGGTTGCCTAGGTCTTAATGTGACATTTACTTGACCATCATTCACAAAGTCATAGTAATCTTTACTTCCCACCATGCTAAGTATCTCTCCAGTTTTAGGATTAGTGATCATGGCTGCGCCATTTTGAATATTAAGTCTTGAAAGGGAATCAATTTCATCAGAAACAATAGTTTCAGCTTCTTTTTGCAAAGTAAGGTCTAAAGTAGTTTTAACTTCAAGACCACCTGTATTTAATAGTTCTTCACCAAATTGTTTTGCTAGAAGTCTTCTGATATACATTACAAAGTGAGGAGCCTTAATATCTACTTTATCTTCATTTAGGAATAGCGGTTCTTTTTTTGCTTGTTCAGCTTGCTCAGGACTTATATAACCGTCTTCAACCATTCTTCTTAGTACTTCTTCTTGTCTTGCATAAGCAAGCTCAGGATTGGAGCCAAATGGCGTATATACAGAAGGAGATTGTGGTAAACCAGCAAGAAGGGCACTTTCTGCTAGAGAAAGTTCTCTAGCACTTTTACCAAAAAATTTCTGTGAAGCTTCTTCAATACCATATGCATTGCCTCCATAAGGAACCTGGTTTAAATACATTTCTAAGATTTCTTCTTTTGAGTAGTGAAGTTCAACTAACACAGATAAAAGTAATTCACGTATTTTTCTGGAAATTGTTCTTTCTGAGTTTAATAATCTATTTTTAACTAATTGCTGAGTAATAGTTGATCCACCTTGTAAATTCTTTCCTTGAAAGTTTGCAATACTTGCTCTTGCTATTCCACTAATAGAAAAACCTTTATGAATAAAGAAGTCTTTATCTTCAATTGAAACTGTTGCTGCAATTACTGAGTCAGGTATATCTGATAATGGAAGAATTGTTCTATTTTCGTCTTGGTATATTCTAAATAATACTTCTCCATTTCTATCTAAAATCTTTGTAGAAACATTTTGTTCTTTTAAGGTTAGATCTGTTGCTAAAGGTAAATCTTTAAAAATAATATCATTAAGCCAGTATGTTAAAGAAAAAATTACTATGCTAACTAGGATAGATATAAAAATTGTTTTTTTAAAATATTTAAATGTTAATAAAAAAGATTGAAAAATATCAATTAATAGTTGAATTATAAATATTTCTGAAAATAAATATTTTTGTTTTTTTCTTGGTCTACCTCTTTTTTTATTTTTTTTGATTGAAAACTTTAATAATAATTTATTAATGAAACTACTATTTTTTTTCTTGTTTATTTTTCTTGTTTTGTTTTTAAGATGTTTAGAAATTGCTATTTTAAGTAGGTGAGCGCGAACATTATTTTTATTGTTTTTTTTATATGACTGGTGTGACAAAAATAATACTCCCATACTAGTTTTGGATAATATCACACTTGAGAAGAGGCTACAATTAGATATATTGTGAAATGTTTAGTAACTAATTTTTCTATTAATAACATCCCAAAGTTCTCGTGTGTCACCTTCATAGCCTAATGCCCAAATAGCTACTCCGCCTAAATCAAGTTGATTAACATAATCTAGTTTATAGGAAATAGATCTACTATTTTCATAATAAACCACATAGATATTTCCATCCTCAACATATGAAATATATGGAGAAAGTGCTTGTTCATTCCAGTGTTCTTGAACATCTAACTCATCTTTTCTTTCAAGTAGCTCTAAGACTCTTGTAAAACTTGCTGTTGAACCAGTTTCTGGGAATGTATGTGATTTTGAATCTCTTGAGGTAGTTTGCCATTCATAACCATAAAAAGGAATTCCAAGCACAACTTTTTCTCTTGGTGCTTGTTCTAAAAATGAGTGAAAGTAAGTACTAATACTTTCCTCCCAGTTTGACTTATCTCCAAATAGAGGAGCGACTGGTCCAGCTTTTTGTGATGAACTTCTATGAAAATCATAAGCCATAACAATAATGTAATCAACATGTTTAGCAATTTCTTTTACATCCCAAATTTGTTTGTTTTCTGCAGCTCCTGCGTACATGTCTATACTGAGTTGAATATTAGAATATTTAGTATTTAAGTGATTTCTTAAATCAACTATGAATGAAGTCATGCTGTCTCTTAGTTTTTCATTTGTTTCTCCTGAGGTTTCAATATCTATATTAACTCCATTAAGCGGGTAGGCAAGTAAAACACTATCTAGCGAATTAAAAAAATTATCTTGTGCTTTTTTAGAATTTAAAAAAGCAACTATATCCCCATGATTAAATTGTGATATTACAATTTCAACCCGTTTATCTTTTTCAATTAAATTATTTCCAAGATCTAGAAAAGTTTCGGAGTTTAAACGATGCATACCCATATCAACTTCGCCGTCATCATAATATTCAACAAAGTTTCCATTTGCATCAAGAGTTAATGAAAAGTAACCTAAATGTGTAAGTTCATCCTGTAAAGCAACCTTTTGAGTATTCCAGTAAGGTAAAAATCCATAGATTATTTTTTGATTTTCAATTTTTGATTGATAGTCACTTAAGAAACTAAATGTAGTAAATGAATTTATTGGAGAAACAATTGGAACTTCCCAGTTTATCCAAAGACTGATTCCAATCGTTATAATGAATGTGATAAGTAAAAATAAAGCTATTTTTAATTTAGCCTTTTTTGAAACAAGCCAGTCATTTGTTTTTTTTGTAGAAGTCTTTTTATGGGCAAATTTTTTAACTTCTTTTAAAAATATTTTTTTTGAGTTATTCATTTTTTTGTTGATCAGATTTTAAAACATAGTCAAATGGAACAGTTTGTTGTTCATAAATAACTTTTCCTTGCTCATTTATTGCCCGATTACATCCAACACAATACATTGGAGTGAGTGGATCGCTATAAAAAGTATGATTTTCAAGAACAAGTCCCTCAACTTGTTCTCCAACTTGTGGAGGAACACCAGTTCTTGGATCAATCCAGAATTCTTTTGTTACTAGATCTGAATCTGTTGGTTTACTACCTTCCCAATATAAATCAGTTGAATTAACACTACATGTTTTTCCATTTTTTGCAGGAGGAAATCCACTATGGCAAACTCCAGTTCTGATTACGTCTTCTGGCTTTTCATACCAATCATATTCTTTATCTTTGAGGATGTAGGACATAATATCATTGAAAATTGGAGTAGCTCCAGTTACGCCAGAAACAATGTTTCTGTTCATTGGTGTAGAATCATTATTTCCAACCCAAGACATGACTAAATAATCAGGAGTAAAACCTACTGTCCAGTTATCCTTAAGATCATTTGTAGTTCCAGTTTTTACACTAACTGTTTTTCCTGGAATAACTAATTCTGATCTTGAACCAAAAGCTTGTGCACGAGCATTATTATCTTGCATAATATCTGCAGTCATATATGCAGGTCCTTTATCCATAACCCGCTCAAGTTCACCAAAACTAGGCTCTGCATCAAACTCAGTTAGAGTTGCAAGATCTTTTTTACGTTGTTCAAAATCTGTTTTAGTAATGAGGTTTCCTTCGTAGTCTTCTATTTTTAATATTGGTGTTAATGGTGTTTTAACACCCATGTTTGCAATAACACTAAAGGCTTGAACCAAATCAATCATTCTTACTTCACCTCCACCTAAGGTAAGTGATAACCCATATTGAGACGGGTCATTCCAGGATGTTATACCCATTTTAGTTGCTTGTTTAATAAACTCTTCAACACCAATGATTCTTAAACCTTTAACTGCTGGGATATTTAATGAGTTTCCAAGAGAAGATCTAATAGTTACTGGTCCCCTAAATGTACCATCATAGTTTTTAGGACAATAGTTTTTTTGTCCAGGAGCTGTAAAACATGTTTGTGTGTCAATTAATACACTACCTGGGTTCAATTCACCAAGTTGAAATGCAGTTGAATACATAATTGGTTTGATCGATGAGCCTGGTTGTCTTTGAGCTAGAGTTACATTAACTTGACCTTCATCAGTTGCATTAAAGTAATCTTTTGATCCAATCATGCTAAGTATTTCACCTGTATTTGGTTTAACAATTAGCGCAGCCCCGTTACCAACGCTATACCTTTGTAAGTTTGCAATTTCGGCTGATAGGGATGCTTGTGCTACGTTGTGTAATTCTAGGTCCAGAGTTGTAGTTACTCTTAGACCACCTTTTTCAACTAGATCAACACCATAGGTTTCATATAGTAGATCTCTTACATAGAAAACAAAATGTGGGGCATTGATATCAGTCTGTGAGATAGCAAAACTCAATACCTCTTCACCTGCTGAGGTTTCTTGTTCTTGAGTAATATAGCCATCTTCACGCATTCTTCTTAAAACTTCTAATTGTCTGTTTTTTGCCTCTTCAGGATATGAACCAAAAGGGGAATACCTGCTTGGTGCTTGTGGAAGGCCAGCAAGTAGTGCAGATTCAGCAAGACTTAATTCACTGGCATGTTTATCAAAGTATCTATTGGCTGCAGCTTCTACTCCAACAGATGTTCCACCATATGAAATATAGTTTAGGTACATTTCTAATATTTCTTCTTTAGAATATAGTATTTCAGTAAAGACGGATAAAACAGCCTCTTTCACTTTTCTTTTTATAGATCTTTCATTTGTTAAAAGGCCATTTTTGACAAGCTGTTGGGTAATTGTTGATCCACCTTCTAATCTTCCACCAGTTAAGTTTGTTTTAATTGCTCTAATTATTCCAAAAACATCAAAGCCAAAATGGTGATAAAAATTTTTGTCTTCAATAGCAATTGAAGATTGATAAACATATTTAGGTAAAGTATCAAATTCAATAGGAATTCTATTTTCGTCAGCAAATATTTCATATAGTAAAATACCATTTCTATCAAATATTTGAGTGCTAACAGCATAGTTATCAGCATGAGTTAGCCTTCTTGGAGATGGTAGGTCTTTAAGTAAAAATATTGATCCAATAATAAATGCAACAAATAATGCCAATATTGAATATATGATTGCTTTGTTTCTCTTAGATCTTTTTATTTTGTCACTATGTTTTTTTAGCGCGATAACAAAAGGAATCTTTTGGACTTCTTCCAAAGTTCCTAGAAATAAAGAGAACAATTGTTTGGTTACTTCATCTTTTTTCATGTATTATTAACAAAATTATATACAAGGTAAGGTATAATTGCACCCATGAGACATATTTTAAACAGTGAATGGATAAATCAACTAGATACAGAGCAAAAAAGATTGGTCGAAGTTGCTATTGAATTGTATGAACGAGAATTCTCTCAAACAGATAAAAAACTTTCAGATTATTCGTATATTGTTTTTTCTATGTCAAAAGCATACGAGGGTTTTCTTAAGCAAAAGTTTTATCAATTTCAATTAATTGATAAACATTCTTTTGAAGGAAGAAGATTTAGAATTGGAAGAGCTTTAAATCCAGATGTTAGTGATAAATCTAAAGATCAATATTGGTTATATGATGATTTGTCTTCAATGTGTGGAGACAATTTATCTAGAGAACTTTGGGACACTTGGTTGGTGTGCAGAAATAGAGTTTTTCATTATTTTCCAAAAGAACAAAATGCTCTTTCTTTAGAAACAGCTGGAAGTTATTTGCTCAAAATTAGTGCTGCAATGAAGTCATTAATTGAATGTAAAATTGATTTAGAAAAACATGAATCTAGTATAAATACGGTTTATAATAACTAAAAGGAA